>Ga0164290_1001501_pt1 | contig 32122 bp, 29 predicted proteins | sample Micstemetagenome_FD_108782 | JGI IMG/M metagenome (GOLD analysis project Ga0164290, IMG submission 108782) | Contaminated culture microbial community from soil near Moab, Utah, USA - Microcoleus steenstrupii SON62 (Illumina Assembly) | ecosystem: Environmental > Terrestrial > Soil > Soil crust...
CTTCAAGGAGTCGAACAGCGATTTTGAAGGAGGTTCGCAAGACCAACTCTAAATTTCAAAATGATGAAGTTCAACCCCAACATTCATCATCGTCGATCAATTCGTTTGAAGGGCTATGATTATAGCCAAAACGGATTTTATTTTTTGACGATTTGTTGCCATAACCGGCGAACCCTTTTTGGTGAAGTTATTCAAGGCAAAATGATATTGAATGATGCCGGCCGGATTGCGGAATCATGTTGGCAGGAGATACCCAAACATTTTCCATTTGTCGTTTTGCACGCGTTTGTCATCATGCCCAATCATGTTCATGGGATCGTTGAAATAAAACATGAAGTCGGGTCCGTGGGATCCGTCGGGTCCGTGGAGTCCGTCGGGTCCGTCGGGGCGATAGGGGCGAAAAATGTTTCGCCCCAACCGCCCCAACCGCCCCCGTCGCCCCCACGATCGCCATCGGGCACCATCGGATCAATCGTTCGCGGTTTTAAAATCGGTGTCACAAAATGGATGCGGTCGCACACGGATGTTCACGATGTATGGCAACGGAATTATTATGAAAACATCGTTCGCGACGAACGCGCGTATCAAAACATTTCGAATTACATTCATCAAAATCCGGCAAAATGGGACGCAGATAAATTTTTTGGGAGGTAAAAGCTATTTATTTTTAAGCATTATCATGTGATGAAATTTTTCCTCATGCCTTTCAATATGATATGTCTCATGGTCGGAGTCGGATTCTTTGAATTGATTCTTTTCTTTTTCGTTGTTTACGCAATTGCCTTTCTTTTGCTCCGGAGATTGTTTAAAAAGAAAACAGATTCTGACAGAAAAGCATTGATGCTCGCACTCGTGACAGCATTGGCGGTTCCAGTGCTCTTCTTCGTTCTTATTATTGTATTCATTTTTGTCTCCGATATCTACACACTTTTCACTCTGGAGGATTAACCGATTCTCTTTCTCCATCCGCACCTGATCAACTTTCCATCGTCCTCTGTGCGCACAATAGTGTTCATTCGTGAACATCTGATTGATCAAAATCCTTTAATGCGCCCCGAAAACCCATACCATTACTTTGGTATGGTTCTTATTTTACTACAAATAGGAAAATATTATCCATGAAGAAATATCAGCTCGGAGAATTCGAAGAAATCGTCCTGTTGACCGTTGCCGTGCTCTACAAGAACGCTTACGGCGTCTCTATCAAGAGGGAAATTGAATCGAGATTGGATCGCAGTGTTAGTGTCGGTGCTTTGCAGACCGCGCTGAATCGTTTGGAAGAAAAAGGCTTTTTAAAAAGTCGCGAGGGTGAAGCTACTCCTGAACGAGCGGGTCGGCCCCGCCGGTATTTCTCCATCACGGCGTCCGGGCGGCAGGCGCTGGAGTACACGAAAAATACAAGGCAGGAATTGTGGGACGCGATTCCGAAGGCGGCATTCAATACGAAAATAAATGGCCTTCAATCCATCTGATGACTATGCATCAACCTCCTAAAATATTTCACCGGTTTTTTCGATGGTTCTGCGACCCTGGTCTTTTTTCATATATAGAAGGAGACCTGATGGAGTTATATGCAGAACGCGTTGCATCCATTGGAAAGAGAAAAGCCGACGTTCGGTTTATCGTCGATGTCATTCTTCTCTTTCGTCCTGGGATTATCGGTATTCGAGTCAATCATCATCCTATCAATCAAATCACCATGATCAAGAGTTACCTGAAAACAGGGTGGAGAAATTTAATCCGCCAAAAAACGTACTCCTTCATTAAAGTCGTTGGCTTTGCGATGGGTATCGCTGCATGCATTCTTATTTCGTTACTGATTCAGGACGAACTGAGCTATGATAGTTTTCATGCCGATGGCGATCGAATCTTCCGTATTGTCGGTGTATTTGATGACAACGGAAACGTGCAAAAGGGCGTTCACCTTCAGCCCGCGTTTGCGTCTGCGATGAAAGAAGAGTTTCCTGAAATCGAGAAAGCTGGCCGGTATAATAACGTGGAACTGTTTGGTGCGGCAAATGCAGCCATTCGGAGAGCAGATCAAACAGAGAATACTTACGAAGACAATATATCTTTTGTCGATAGTGAATTATTAGCGATGCTCAACTTTCCATTTGTTTATAGCGATGCAAAACAAGCGCTGATACGTCCGTATTCTATCGTGCTCACCAGGGAGAAAGCTGAAAAATATTTTAAGGGAGAAAACCCAATCGGAAAGCAATTGATCATTAATGATGATTTGGAACATCCGTACACTGTTGGTGGGGTGGTGGAGGACGTTGTTAAAAAGTCGCATATCAATTTCGATTTCATGCTCACGCTTACTGGAAAAGAATTCTGGCCTGGAGAACAAACCGACTGGTGCTGCAGTAACTACCCGACGTATATCATGTTGCGAAAAGGAGTTGAAAAAAGTGATTTCGAGTCAAAACTCAGCGCCAGAATTCTGGAGAAGTATATTCTGCCCCGTTTCCTGAAAGAAGGCAGACCTGATGCGCAAGAATTGGTGAAGAAACTCCGTATTGAATTGCAGCCTGTTGCGAAAGTTCATTTATACTCAGCGGGAATTCAAGATGGACTTTCTCATGGCGATATCCGGTTTGTCTGGATGTTTGGTGCCGTTGGTGTATTTGTCCTCATCATTGCTGGCATCAACTTCGTTAATCTATCCACCGCTAAATCGGCCAACAGAAGTCGCGAGGTTGGTTTGCGCAAGGTTGTTGGTTCTCGGCGAATAGATCTAATTGGCCAGTTCATTGTCGAGTCGTTACTCTACAGTTTCATCTCTTTTCTGTTCGGAGTGATACTCGCGTCCGCGCTGCTTCCGTACTTCAACCAAATGGCCGGTAAAGTGCTTGAGTTTCCATGGTCAGCACCGTGGTTTGTTCCAGGTATGTTGGTGTCATCGCTTGTGGCCGGAATTCTCGCGGGCATTTACCCCTCATTATACATGTCGTCATTTAAACCCGCGCAGGTGCTCAAGGGATCGCTCAGCCGTGGTGCCAGAAGTTCGACGATGAGGGCAACGTTGGTCGTTTGTCAGTTTACGATATCCATTATTCTAATCGTCGGGACCATGGTCATTTACCGGCAGATGGAGTTTATATTAAACAAGAAGCTTGGTTTCAATAAAGAGAACGTTCTGGTGCTGCAAGGGACGCACATGCTTGGTGATAAAATGAAGTTGTTTAAGGAACGGCTGCAGGCGATGCCGCAGGTTGAGTATGTATCCATCGGAGATTATCTGCCCGTACGCGGGACAAAGAGGAATGGCAATCAATTTTTCGTTGCAGGTCGGGAAAATGTCGATAAGCCATTGCAAGGACAATTCTGGCTTGCCGATGAAAATTACCTTGATGTGATGCAAATGAATTTGAAGTCCGGTCGAAATTTTGATTCAAAGATCGCGAGTGACAGTGCTGCGGTTTTGATCAATGAACAAATGGCGAAAGAACTTGGGCTTCAGAATCCGGTTGGTGCGCGGATTACTAACGGGGAGCCACGAACGGTAATCGGTGTTGTGGAAGATTTTCATTTCGAATCTTTGAAATCGAAAGTTGAGCCAGTAGCGATAGCGTTGGGAACTAGTCCGACAATGGTATCGATGCGTCTGAATTCCGGAACCAATGCCGAGGCGATCACGTCGGTGTCGGCACTTTGGAAGGAGATGGCGCCAAACCAGCCCATACGTTATACTTTCCTGAATCAAAGCTATGCGAAGATGTATGATGATGTCAGGCGAATGGGGCAAGTATTCACAAGCTGTGCGGCTTTCGCCATTATTGTTGCCTGTCTTGGACTTTTTGGATTGTCTGCTTTCCTGACGGAGCAGCGAAGTAAGGAAATCAGTATTCGTCTCGTTCTTGGAGCGTCCATGAATAGCATCCTGCGGCTTGTGATGCAAAATTTTGTAGTGCTGATCGCCCTATCTTTTTTGATCGCAGCGCCGGTCGCCTGGTACATCATGAAGTCGTGGCTTGAAGACTATTCTTACAGGACGGAAATATCATGGGACATATTTGCCATATCTGGTTTGCTCTGTTTGGCCATTGCCCTGGTCACGATCGGTTATCAATCCATTCGTGCTGCGTTGCTGAATCCCGTTGAGAATCTGAAAGCAGAGTAGGTTTGTCTCGTGAAAGCGAAGTGTTTTACGTTCTGACGACGTAAAAACATGTCCTCTGCGAATTGCTCCCAAACGATTTTTGAAATTTTTCCTGAAGAAAGAGATGTAAGGTCAGAGGATTATTCAGATATGGCGCCGTCTTTTGATGATGGCGCCATACATGAGTTATATTTTTTCTACCAGTTTCTTGGGAAGCAGTTTTTCCATCAATTCTTTTTGTTCCTTTTCGATGGAAACAAATTTCCAATTGTTTGTTCCGTTTTTAGAAACTGCATACACGCCCTTTTTACTATTGATGATGAACGTACCGCTTTCATTGTCATAAGATACATTGCCAGTACCAAAACTTTGTTCCAATGAGGCTTTAACAGATTCTAGCGTGACCGCATCCAATGCTTGCTGCTTTAATCTCATCGTCATCACGACCGAATAGTTGAGCAGCGCGTAGTGTTTTCCTTCTATTAATTCGCTTTTCCCAATGTCGAGTATTTTCGGGTCTTTCAGCGCAATGTCAATCTCTGGGTTATTAAACGCTGATTCCATCACCTGAATCATGGATGCCCGGGGAGCGACTGTAAACAACTCCTCCACCATATAGTCCATCGATTTGTCGAATTCCTTATTCAGCAGAAAGGTCAGGTATTGATTAAAGTCCTTTTCGATTGCCTGACGGTTTCCTTGTGCATGGACGTTCAGGGCTACCGTTGTGAATACAGCGAAGAGGAGGAGTTTAAGCTTGGTCATGTGTGTAATTTTTTCCAAGGTAGAAAAAATTGATGAATCACTTTGGCCAGCGCTTCATTTGATTTTCTATCTGATTAATACTTTCCGTCCATCCTTCTCCATCGGGTTTTTCCTTTTTTAAAAAGGCAATCGCTTTTAATGCAGTTGCTCTCGCCTCGCTGAACCGCTTCGATTTTTCCAACAAATCAATTTTTTGATGATACGCCCAGCGGTTCTCGCGAACGGAGAGTGATTTTTCTATCAGCTTTAATGTTTCGGCTGAAGGTTCACCGAGCATGTTGTAATAGTGGGCGCCCTCAGCCATTACTTCGTAATTAAGTGGGTCCCGCGAAATGGCTTCATTTATTTTAGCTTTTGCCTGTTCGTGCGATCTTGTAGCGATGGTGAAATGAATGCGCGTATTCTCCCATGCGAGAAAAAGTTCTGCATCGTATTGTTTGTGGTCCAGCCAGATTGTGAGCGATTCAAATGATTGTCCGGTTGCTTCTGGTTTCACCCGCAGTCGGGCGACCTCGCGAGTGACATCATATTCTGAAGGGTCTCCATATACTTTCGACGTATCGGAATTCAGTAATATGGTCCATTCACTTTTACCCGGAATTGTAAGGAAAGCATAGGTGCCCGCTGCTACTTGTTTACCGGCGATGGTCACTGGGGTGTCAAATGATATTAGGGTGCATTTTCCCCCTCCGGTTCGCCACAGCTTATCGTAATTAACCAGTGCTCCAAAAATAATACGACCCCGCAGTGATGGACGGCCGTATTGCAACTCAAAGTTTGTATAACCGATGGTTTGTTTGAAATGCGCCCTTGGACTGAGATCAGGGAGCTGAAGCTGCGCAAATGCTGTAGAACTGAGCAGGAGTACAAGGAGTGCTGAAATTTTCATGATTTTGTTTTTGTTAAACTTCGTCAATATACTTCTGAAGCAGCGTTAACGGTTTGTTAAACAAGTTGAGGGCATGTTGTTTTTCTGAGTGATAAGGAAAAAATGGTTATGAAATGGTATCCGGCAGTACTCTTACTTATTTGTCTTTCCTGCGGGCAGGACAGTCGTGAGCGCGGCAATACAGACATCACAAATAATAGAACCCGTGGCGCTGAAAATACAGCCGACAATAATGCGCCTGATGACCGGAGTACGGTGACGAAAATCATCGAACAACTTCCCGGAACGTGGCAATTAGAAAAGATCATCCGTGAAAAGAATGCCGGGAGAGAAACAGATACCATTGGCGACGAGCGCACAATCCGGTTTACCCGGGAGAATCGTTATTTGAGTCAGGCAGGAGGACAAGCCATCGACAGCGGGATGTTTCGCGTGAATGAGCAGCAGGGTCGATTATACATGACCAGCGAAGATGGTGAACAAACAACCGAGTGGCTGATGGAATTTGATCAGGATGGCAATATGATTCTCAAGAGTCAGCAGGAGCAATCTGAATTCGTGTACTCCCGGCAGGGTGATAACGACAACGAGAGCGCTGGAGGTTAGCTATTTTCTCAGTGCGCTTCTTCGTTTCATCACTTCGCGCCACGTCGTGAGAATAATTTTTTCTTTCTCCAGAAATTTCTTCAACGCCGGGTCCATCATTGCCAGCATATCGCCCTTTCGAATGGTTCCGGAGTCGGAAATGTAGGGAAAGATATCGGATGGAGCAGTGCAGTGCATGATGACCATCGTCAGACCGGGTTTTAATTTGCGAATGGTTTCCTGATAGCGTTTGGATGCAAATTCCCGCAGTTGGTCGTCGGACATTTTTCCTTTTGGATAATCAAAATCATAGCTGACGTTGTGTAAATCATCCAGCACGGGTAGTCCGTTTTCCCAGATCATCTTACCCAATGCATTCATTTCCGCCTGCCGTTGCGCATCGGCGTTCATTTGTGCGGATATCATGGTATTGTGTCCACCAGGAAACATCACGGGAATTTGTCGTTCGATTCCAACCTTAATATATCGCTCGAGGAAAGCCGGCGTTGCGAATAATGTACCCATATGGCTGTCCAGGTGTGTGGGACGAAATCCCATCGTGAGGCATCGTTCAATCTGTGCCCTGATCTCCCGTTCAACTTCATCTGCAGACGCATGAGTCACCACTGCTTCAACGGAAGGCCATAACGCGCCTTCCTGATCCGTCAACCCGGGCACTGCGGATTTTCCTGATAAAGGCCCCCAACGGTAGTCGCGCCATTCGGAGGTCAGTGTAAGGTGTAGTCCTGCGTCTGTTTCGGGATGCGCTTTCAGGTAGCGCATGAAGCCAGGAATCCATGGACATGGCATCATCATACTGAGAGAAGTGGCCACGCCTTTTTCCATCGCGCGTATAGCCCCCTCGTTGGAATCCCAGGACATGCCCACGTCGTCGACATGCATGATCAAAACTTTTGAGCCTTTCGGATAGCCAAGTTTTTCAGCATAAGTTTCCTGCGAGTAGGACGTGCAGGCGTGGAGCAGAAGTGCAGTGAGGATAAATAGTTTTCTCATTCTGAGGCGACAATATTTTTGAATACTAAAAATCTTCTGTCTGTTTGATCTTCGTTTGGTATGTTTATCCAATAACAAAGGCCCCGGACGTACATACCTTCATGCGGCTCCCGATTTTTTGCCAGATACAGTTCCTTTAGTTTGTTGTACATACCTGTATGCATGGCGACATCGCATTTTTCTCTCGTGTTCTTTTCGAAGAACTCAAATAAAGAGTCCTGATATAATGTCGCATAACCCTCTGAAGTAAAGAGCGCTGATCGTTTGAACAAATCGTACTGCTTATTTTCAAAGGTAAAGGTCAACTTATCCAGCGTGGTATTGTAGGTCAGGATGAGTTCGTCGCCGATTTCGTCTCTTCTGGACTCTGGAATTTCCAAATGCACCGTAAAATCCGGGCCGTCATGTCTGGTTTCGTAGTTGCCGGAGAAAACGGTTCCGAGACCTTTTCGTTTCGGATGGTAAAGTCCCCACCAGTCGTAACGAGCCTGTATTCCAATAGGCGATTGGGTTAACGAAAGATTCAGCTGAACCAGGTTTCCATCGATAGTCGGAACCAGTCCTTCGAACTCAACCTTTTCAGGTTCGCTTTCAACAAATTTTGCGGGGAACTTTTCGTTGCTTTCAGTTCTGCGTTGGTTGCAGCTCATGACCGCAACAGAGAGGAGGGAAATAAAGATGAAGGGTCTCATACCTGTTTTTTCAAATGAAAATAAACAAAATACGAGACCCGGTCAACAGACAGATAACGTGGAGGCTACCCGTAAATTTCTTCCAGAATGCTGGCGAGACGGATCCCGGCCTGCAGCAGGCGCTGTCTCACAATAGGGAAATATTGATAAGAATAACGATATCCAAGTTTTCCGTTGCCAATATCGTAAACAGGTTTCTCGTAAGATTGACTTTCGGCAGCCCATCCAAGCACATCATATTTCCGCCACAGTTTGAGTTCTGCAGCACTGGGTTTACGCAGGCTTTCGGCGAGTTCGGTATAGCTCAATTTGGTATCATCAATCATATCACTGTCCCAAACGCGATGAAGGTTACTCTCTTCCCGGAACCAGTTTACTTTCACATCATTTCCACCGCGGTCATTGCGACCACCCACGTGAAGTGGTTGATGCAGGTCGCCGAGCAAGTGTGCAAGAATGCGAATGCGCAGGGCTTGCTCTTCGGGTGATAACTTTCCTGTCTTCAACTCCGCCACACACCGCTCAATTGTCATGATGATGTCACCGTTCGGGTTTTTTACCGAAGCTGCATACGTTGTGCCGTAAGGAATCGTCACCCAATGCCAGTCGGTCATGTGATTAAAAGTGGAGTCGGAGCGGACTTCATCCATCCAGGTAGTGACCATCGCCAGAGATTGCCCGCCAAGCAGTGCACGCACTTTCTTCAGTGCTTTTTTGGACATGTATTGCTCGGCAATATAGCCGGTTGCCCGATGGCCGGTTGCTCCCCATCCAAACACATCCAGCGTGCAAAAGGCAACAAGTGCGATAAGCAGAAATCTTTTCTTCATAGTTATTGATTCGAGCTGCAATATCCGGATTTTCCGATAATGCCGTTTTGTGGCGTCGTTATTTTAAAATTATATTTAGATACAATAGCGTATGGCGGAAACTGTCAGAATTACGGCCTTCCTTGTTGCCAATCAGCTTGACGTCAGAAGTGTTAAGAACTTTCTGGAGATCAAGCCGATTGCAGATTCCTCTTCGGAGATATTTTATCGCCTCAGCGACCGAAAGTATCAGATGTATTTCAATTACGGCGTGGTGGTTTATGCCGGATTTTCAGAGGAGGAGATGCGGTATGGCATTAAGGCAATTTCAGCCTATCAGAAAAATCCCCTGACCAATTGGCTTCGTGATGAGCTGAGCATCACGGCAGAGCCCGGGCGCGAAAATGTCTTCTCATTTAATGAAGTGACACTTGGCCGCTTGGATGAAACCATTATTCGGATTGCCATGCTGAACCTGGCGCAATCTGTGGCGCTTGACTATTACCACGATGTCAGCGAAACGCTGCTGACCGAAGTGAAAGGCTTTGCGGTGGAATTGGAATTAACGGGTAAATTGAAAATCAGTCGCAAGAACATGATGAAGTTTATCGGCAAGGCATTAAACACGCAGAACGATATCGCCGAGAATATCTACATCTTCGATGCGCCCGACATGACATGGGAGGATGAATACCTCGATAAGCTCCACCAGAGTTTAATGAAGCATTTTGATTTACGCGTTCGTTTTAGTGAAATTGAATATACCCTTCGGATCATTGAAGGAAACCTCACGGTGTTCAGGGAAATTATGCATCAGCGGGAAAGCAATTTGCTTGAATATATTATCATCATCCTGATTCTGGTTGAGGTCTTCGATTTGCTGATTACCAAAATACTGAGCTTTTAGCCCCTCTTAATCTCCCTTCTCAAGCTGGTTCAGTTCGTCAAGCATTGATTTTAATTTATCAATGTGGTTTCCGTAAAGCTTCCTCAGATACCACGACGTAAACCAGGTGGAGATGACGAAAAAACAAATGCATAAAGTGGTGAGCCAGATGATGGACGACGTACTGCTTACCGCACGAATGAAATTATCAGTTCCTCTTTCAATCGCTGTGAATAGTAGCCCGAGAAGAAAATAAACGGGATACAGTATGGCATAGCTGCGTTTATAAAATCTCAGATAGGCGGTCAGACTATTGACAAGCCGCACGAGCGTCTCCTTCAGGTTGACAGCGCCACTGTCAAATTTGTTCAGCAGCATTAATTTCTTGATGTAGTAGAACGAGTAGGCGACAAACAGGATGATGATAGATACGGCAGTCCACTTCAAAGCGCCGCTGGGGAGCGTCAAAGCGTAAATGAGAAGACCTATGCCGGCAACTATGGTAAAAGACAATTCGAACCAAACACTTTTTTTCAATTTGGCAACGACTGAGTTGCTGCTACCCTTGAGCATCATCGCAAGCTCCGCCTCATTCTTCGGCTGAGTAGGTGCGTTCTTTTGCCAGATATCTTTTAGTTCATCTAACTCCATGGTTGTGCGCTCATCAGTTTTCTTAACTTTTCCCGGATCCGATTCATCCGCACCCGGACGTTGTTTTGCGTAATGCCAATCGCTTCAGCAATTTCCTCATAAGGAATTTCTTCCAACGCCATCATCACAATACCACGCTCAATCTCCGACAGCTGACGAATCGCTCGTTGTAATTTCTGGAAGTCTTCCTCCCGTTCGTCGCCATAGTTCTCAGAAATATTCAAATGAAGTTCCTGAAGATCTTCGGTCTTGATGTTTCGGGTTTGTTTTCGGTAACCTGAGATGGCCGTGTTCAACGCGATGCGGTACATCCACGTCGTTATCTTCGCTTCTCCGCGGAATGAAGCAAAAGACTTCCACAATTGAAGAACAATTTCCTGGAACAGGTCATTCCTTCCATCCGGGTCATGCTCATACATCATGCACACCTTATGGATAAGGCCCTGATGTTTATTGATGAGCTCGATGAAGTTCTTTTCCTCTCCGTTCACGGTTTGCCTTCGGAATGATAGTCGAAGGTAGAGAAAGAAAATTACAGATTAAACAAAACTAATCTGTAAGCGATGATCGCCTGACGAAAATGTTAAAAGTGATTAGAAATCAATGGCGTGGTTTCGCAGGAGTTTTTTCCACGTCGAACAAGTCTTGCAGAATTTCAGCAAGCGTTTCTGCTTCACCCCGCTTGCAGGCGGCCTTAAGTTGAAGCACGGGATACTTGAGAATCTTCTGCATCAGCGATTTGCTCATCTCCTCAAGTTTTTGCGCCTCTTCCGGTTTGGCGTTCTTCAGGAACCGCGCAAGCTCTTCTTTGCGAATTTGCTCCAGCGCATTTTTCAGTTTCTGAATGGTGGGAGAGACAATCATCTCGCGAGACCAGTCAGAGAATTCTTCCAGCGCTTCGTCGATGATTGCACTCACGGCTGGAACTGCAGCTTTGCGTTTCTCGACGGCTTCGTTCGTCTTTTCCTTCAGGTCATCGAGGTTATAAACCACCACTCCGGCTAATTCTTCAAGTGCCGGCTCAACGCTTCTGGGCATCGATAAGTCGATGAAATATTTATGGGACACCAGACGCACCTGCGCCATCAAGGCGTGATTGATTAACGGCTCATTGCCGGCTACAGAGCTGATGACAACATCGGCTTTTTGTATCTCTGCTGCCAGATTTTCCATGGGCAGAAACGAGAAGCCGCATTTTGCTGCGAGTTTCTCTGCCTTTTCTACCGTGCGGTTGATGATGGTTACCTGGCGGATGTTGGAGTTCACCAGGTTGAGGCAAACATCCTGACCAATTTCCCCGGTACCAACAACGACAACGTAAGGATTGCGGAGTCCTGCTACCAGGTCTTCAGCGAGTTCTTTTGCCGCATACGATATTGACGCCGCTCCGTCGCGGAACGATGTTTCCTGAACAACGCGTTTGTTGGTGAAGAAAATGGTATGTAATAACCGATGGAGGAAGGGACCAGCCATTGCTTCATCCGCGCTCCATTGGTAAGCGTTCTTAACCTGACCAGAAATCTGAAGGTCGCCGATCACCTGCGCATCAAGGCCCATGGCCACATCAAACAGATGGCGAACGGCGTCCATTCCGGTTTGCATCCGAAAATGTGACTCAAAGCCAGCTTCAGGGTTCTTAATGAATTGAATTCCCTTAAATACAATATCGGAACAGTCTTGCTCCGCAACGTAGTACACTTCAGTGCGGTTGCAGGTGGAGACCACCAGCGCTTCGGAAATGCTGCTATAATTCTTGAAAAAAGCAAACAATGCCTTAACCCCGGATTCATTCAAGGACACCTGTTCCCTCACCGCTACCGGAGCCGACTTATAAGTCAGGATTACTGATCGAAAATTCTGCGTCATTGCAAGCACAAAGGTATTGTGAGAACAAGAATTGAGCATGATAATCGTCACCTCGTTTTTAATTTAGAACCAGTATAAATAGCCCCATTTTTTAGGTCAGAGTGGTTTCAAACACCGCTTGAAAATTCCTTCGCGAACACACGACAAAATCTGTTGTAACACCCTATAAAAGAGGGCTTTGCTTCTGGTTTTCCTTTGGCTTATTTTTTCTGAAAAACCCCTTTTTATGAATCAGATCCGCCGCTGGATACGCGACTATTTTGGTTTTAACGGAGCAGAGATCAACGGCTTTCTCGTATTGATTTTTATCATGGTCCTATTGACGGCGTCGATGTTGGTGCGCCGGGCTTATGTTTTCAACGGAAATCCTGGGCAATCAGGCAACCCGGAGCGGCTGGACAGTCTGGTGGCGTTGTGGAGTTTGCCCAGCACCAGGGTTCGCTCGACCACCGACAGTTTGTTCGAATTTGACCCCAACCTGGTGTCCCGGAAAGAGCTTGAGCTGCTCGGTTTCTCCCGTCAACTGGCGGCTCGAATGGTCACTTACCGTGAAAAAGGCGGCCGTTTCCGGCGACCGGACGATGTCCTGAAAATCTATGGCATGGATTCTTCGTTGTACCTGCGCGTCCGCAAGTTTATCAGACTCCGCCCTGCCAACGGGGAGGCTACCGGTAACAGGCAGAAGCCGGAACAGAAGCAATTGGTTTTTGATATTAATCAGGCAGATTCTGTTCAACTGGATGCAATACCTGGTATTGGTTTGAAACTCGCCGGGCGTATTCTAAAATTCCGCAATGCGCTCGGAGGCTATATTAATGAGAGACAATTTGAAGAAATATACGGGCTGGATAGCGCCGTGGTGCGGGCGTTGAAAGAGAAGACATTTATTAAACCCGATTTTGTGCCGGTGAAAATTAACATCAACAAAGCTGACGCAGGTGCCCTGGAAGCACATCCTTACATTTCGTTTAAGCAGGCCTCGGCTATTGTTGCGTATCGTTTGCAGCACGGCGCATTTCATTCGATTGAAGACATTGGCAAAACCCGGTTGTTTCGTGACGATGAAGTCAAACGATTATTACCTTATCTTTCGATTGGCGAAGGGCAGTAACACGCATGCAAAAGACAAAAACTGAGAATAAGGAAATCCTGAGGACATACCTTCGAAGGCTCACCAACCTCACAGGTAACAACCGCTCTTTGTTTCTGATTCGTCTGGCTGCGGATCAGCTGATTGATTTGCACGACTTCAACATCACCAATGGTTTTCCTTCGTTTGACATCATTCAGGCCCTGATCGGTCAAAAAGATTTTTCCTTATGTCCCGTGCTGGATAGTCGGCTCGAGGCCGGCAACAACCTGAGTACGCGCATTCGCAAACTTGTGCGAATCGATAAGATGATCGATGAAGAGAAAGGCTCTTGCGATTTACATATTGGCTGGCCTTTTGTGCGTGGACGTTTTTCTGATGGGACGCCTGTTCGTTGTCCGCTGTTATTTTTTCCGGTAACGATAAAACAGCAGGGCAATGCATGGGTTCTGAAATTGCGTCCTCAGAGTGGCGTTACGTTTAATAAATCTTTTCTGCTCGCTTATTCATTTTACAATCAGGTTCCGCTGAATGAAGAATTAATTGAGACAGATTTTGAAGATTTCAGTACGGACAGCACCGTGTTCCGAACTTCTCTTTATGAACTGTTAAAAGATAAGCTCGAGCTGAATTTCAACCGGGATAATTTTCGTGATGAACTTCAGCCATTCACTGTCTTCCGGAAAGATGAATTCATGGAGCAGCATAAAAACGGCGAACTCAAACTTTTCCCTGAAGCCGTTCTCGGTATTTTTCCGCAGGCGGGTTCGCAGCTTGTTCCGGACTATTTACACTTGATTGAAACGCAGCAAATTCCTGATCTCGCCGGGTTCTTTGATGCTAAAGCGCCGGCGGATTCATCGGCATCCAGATTATGGGCAGAGGAGAAGTTGTTCACGCCATTTGATTTGGACGCGTTTCAGGAAGATGCAATTCGCGCGATAAAAAGTGGTAAGTCAATTGTTGTTCAGGGACCTCCGGGAACAGGCAAGAGTCAGTTGATTTGCAACTTGATTTCTGATGCAATTGCCAACGGAAAGAAAGTATTACTCGTGTGTCAGAAGCGCGCGGCGCTTGATGTCGTTTATGAAAGGTTACAGTCGCAGAAGCTTGCTGATTTTGCTGCACTGGTTCATGATTTTCGGGGAGATCGAAAATCAATTTTTCAAAAGATCGCAAAGCAGATTGATGCACTTGATGATTTTAAGGCGATCAACCGGAGCATCGATACCATCCAGCAGGAGAGAAGGTTTGTTCAGGTGTGCCGTGCGATAGATCAGATTACCGACGAACAGGAAAATTTCCGAACGGCCTTGTTTGACGATAAGGAATGCGGGCTGACGGTAAAGGAATTATATCTGACTTCGGATGTCCACGCACCGGCAATCAACCTGAAGCAGGAATATCAGAATTTTTCGTTCCACGAACTCGACAACTTCCTCACCAAACTACGGCGATGGAATTCGTACGCGGTGGTTTTTGAACAGCCATCCTATTGCTGGAAGCATAGAAAATCATTTGCCGGTTATCAGTTTTCCGAACTGCGCACGATTGAACACGCCATCGCAGAAATTCCGGAGACCGCAGCGCGACTGAGTGCGGAAACCAAGGCGCTGGTAGGGACACCGTTGTCCATCGAACAGGCAATTGCCTATAGCGACCGCAGCGAAGATTTGGAGACGCTGGCGTCTTTGCTGAAAAACGACACCGTGTATCAATACTTCACCGCCATGCAGGATTTTCATGACGATGAAACGAGCATGCTGTGGTTGACCAATATGGAGCGTGTGGTCATGAATTGTTTTACAGGAATCGGACCCGAGGCAACGCTCGAAGATCAACAGTTGGTTGATTTCCAACAAGCGCTCAATAAACGAATGGAGGCGGAGGATAACATTTTCCGTCTTTTGAAATGGGAGTTTAGCTCTAAAGATAAAACGTGGCTAAAACGTGTGCTCGTCGCCAACAAGCTCAGGTACAACAAAGCTGATCTGGAAACGCTGGAACAAAAGCTGGATAACCGATTGAATCTGGAGCATCAGCGCACAGCACTTAAAAAGAAGGATTGGTTGGTCGATCTGCCCCTCGCGGTTGATGGCTCATTGCTTCAGACCTGGTTCACACGATACAAGCTGGCGCTCAAAGCAAAATTGCTCTTCAACAGTATTCGTGAACTTCGCAAGGTTGTGCGTCCGGGCTCTCAGTCAAGAAAAGAATTTTTGGATCTGCTTCAGGCACTGGCGACCCTGACGCGTGATGTTCCAGGAAAAAAGGCACAGTGGTTAAAATATCTGACGCCTGCACAGATTGATCGCATCCTGCTGGACAGCAACTTCGGAATGGAACTCATCAAGTCGTTGCGAAGGGATTTTGAGAGCCTTTGTGATTTTGATCACCTTCGATCGTCCCTGACTTCGGAAGAGCTGAACGTTGTGAACAGGCTCTACGAATCAACAGGTCGTTGGGATTTTAGTGAACAGCAACGCGTATTTGATAACAGCCTTCGACTGCAGTGGATCGATCACATCGAAACCAAGCATCCAATACTTCGGCAGGTGACCTCGATGCGACTGAGTGATCAGGTTGCAACGTTGCGCCAGAACATTCAGCAAAAGAGGACGCTCAGCCTGGAAATTCTTTTATCACGCGTACGCGAGCGCGCCTACGACGGTATGGCGTACAACCGGCTGAACAACCCGGTGACTTATCGCGATTTGTACCATCAGGTGACGAAGAAGCGATTATTATGGCCCTTGCGGATGCTGATGGCCGAATTTCATGAGGAGATTTTTCGTCTTCTCCCATGCTGGATGGCCTCTCCTGAATCTGTCTCCGCAATATTTCCGATGAAGGAATTGTTCGACCTGGTCATCTTTGACGAAGCATCACAATGTTTTGCCGAGCGGGGTATTCCTGCGATGTATCGTGGAAGACAAGTTGTTGTGGCCGGGGACAGCAAACAATTAAAACCATTTGAATTGTATCAGATTCGGTGGGATGAGGAGGAAGAACACCCGGATCTGGAAGTTGATTCGCTGCTTGATCTCAGTGAGCGGTATCTTGAGTCCCGATCGTTGCTCGCGCACTACCGCAGTCAGGCGCTCGAACTGATTGATTTTTCAAATCAGTATTTCTACGACAATAAACTCCAGCTTTTACCAGACAGGAATTTACTGAATGCACTTGAGCCGGGCATCCAGTTTCATCGGGTACAGGGGATTTGGGAAAAGCATACCAACCAAATTGAAGCCGAAAAGGTCGTTGAATTGGTCGTGCAGTTTTTGGAGACTGATCCGGCAAAGCAAATTGGTATAGTGACATTCAATGCGCCTCAGCAGCTGCTCATTCTTGAACTGCTCGAAGAACGTCTGCAAGGCCGCGAGTGGCCATCGTCGTTGATGGTGAAGAACATTGAGAATGTTCAGGGTGACGAGAAAGACATCATCATATTTTCCATTGGATATGCACCTGACAAGCAAGGTCGCTTTCAGATGTTATTTGGTAGCCTGAGTTTGCCCGGAGGAGAAAATCGTCTGAACGTGGCCGTCACGAGGGCTCGGGAAAAAGTTGTTGTCGTCTGCAGCTTTGATCCGTCTGATTTGCGTACCGCCCATCTGTCGAATGAAGGACCAAAGTTACTTCAACGCTATTTGCAGTATGCGCGTGATGTCAGCGATGGTCAGTTCAAACCTGCACCACGATCAACTGCCGTGACCCGCGACTCCTGGTTCTTAAACAGTCGCATCCATCAGTGGGCGAGCAAGAAATTTTCAGAGGTGACTTTCCTCACGCAGGGTTTGCCGTACGCTGATCTGTATTTCAAATCACAGCAAACGTATAGGGGAATCATCAGAACCGATGACGATTACTTCTACACAGGACTTTCTGTAAAAGATGTTTTTGCCTATGTCCCGTCTTTAATTGAAAAAAAGAACTGGGAGCACATGCAGGTATTCAGCCGGAATTACTGGATGAACAGGGATGTCGTGGAGGATGAGCTGATGCGTTTTATCGGCTCACGTGCGCATATGATGGATAAGACACCCGGCCGACTGGAATCCCCTCCGGCAAATTGATTCCGCGTATAGCCATTCCGTTGATGTAGTAGCAATTCAAAATGGAATCCATCTTTTGCGTCCCCGATGCAATGGCCCTTGCCTTTTCTGCGATTTCCGCTCCGAGAATTTCCCACAATGGCTGAGCGACCCGCGTAACTTGCGGGAAGGCGTTTAATAACTTCGCATCCCATTCAGGAAAGTATCTTACTAAATCGTCGGGGTAGATGATGTTGCGATCGGTGCCGGCTTCCTTTAATACTTCAAAAGGTTCTTCAAGATTGAGATAGCCATAGTCATCCGTCAGCTCTTCTCCCGGATGGATGTCGCGTATGGCGATTTCGAATTCATACGCCGTTGTCATGCAGTTCGAATTGGAGCTGTGATTAACAAAGCGCGCATGGTCCCAACAGAAGATATAATTGCCTTCCGCGTTCCGATACGTGTACTTATCCAGTATTTCCTGATAGACAGGAGCCAGTTTTGACACGTCAGAGGGGGTGTATATTCGATCCAGCTTATCCAGCGCCCAGGTGATTGTTCCTTTCGGAATAAATTTCGTGGCCACGACACCGTAACCAATCTGATCATTGATAAATCGGAGTTCTGTATCCGGGTGTATCATGCAAAGAGTCTTATCAAGAATAAATATACACTACGGATCGCGTCGGATAAAAATCATTCCCTTAAAAAAAATGAAGCCAGGCGTTTCCACCTGACTTCTACTAAACAACCAGACGCCTCAGATCTTTAGTGTCCGTTTACCGTTGCGTATTCAGGGACGGTCTTCACCGTCTTGATGATTCTTGCTGCAACTTTGTACGGATCCGCCGCAGAATTAGGCCTCCGGTCTTCAAGCCAACCTTTCCATCCGTTCTCAACGGTCGCGATCGGAATGCGAATCGACGCACCACGGTCAGAGACACCGTAAGAGAATTTATCGATGGATTGTGTTTCGTGCTTACCGGTCAGGCGCAGATGGTTATCGGCTCCATATACTTCAATGTGTTCCTTAACAACAGGAGCGAATGCCTGGCAAACCGTGTCGTACACATCGCGGGAGCCCGCTTCGCGAAGGAGTGAATTCGAGAAGTTGGCGTGCATTCCAGAGCCGTTCCAGTCTGTTGCGCCGAGCGGCTTGCAATGCCAGTTGATGGCCACGTTATATTTTTCTGCAGTTCTCTCGAGGAGGTAACGCGCTACCCACACTTGATCACCGGCAGCTTTTGCACCTTTTGCAAAAATCTGGAACTCCCACTGACCCGTTGCTACTTCTGCATTGATACCTTCTACGTTGATGCCTGCTTCAAGGCAATAATCAAGGTGTTCTTCCACAATGTGGCGACCGAAGGCGTTCTTCGCGCCCACGGAGCAGTAGTACGGTCCCTGAGGAGCCGGATATCCTGCTGCAGGAAATCCAAGAGGCTTGTTGGTTTCAGGATTCCAGAGGAAGTATTCCTGCTCAAAGCCAAACCAAAAATCATTATCATCGTCATCGATGGTAGCGCGACCGTTGGATGGGTGTGGTGTTCCATCGGGACTAAGTACCTCGCACATCACGAGGTAGCCGTTCTTGCGCGCAGGATCTTTGAAGATGGCTACGGGTTGCAGCAAACAATCTGATGAGCCGCCCGGAGCTTGTTCAGTCGAACTTCCGTCGAAGCACCACACGGGGCAGTCTTCGAGAAGACCGGAGAAATTTCTCACAATTTTGGTTTTGCTTCTCAGGCTTTGCGTTGGCTTATAACCATCAAGCCAGATGTATTCGAGTTTTGTTTTCGACATAAGTATTAAAATTTAAATGGTTGTTCAGTGATGGGTTTAATGTTCGTTTTAAAATTTATAAACAGCTGCTATGTTGCATGACATCATTTGCTTGCTCAGTCCCGCTTCGCCCTTTGCCTCATAAGAATCTTCATCAGCGATGTCGGCGCGCAGTTCAGGAATGAAGGTGAGTCCTCCGACTTTATAGTTTGCTGAAAGTGTAAAGGCTTTCACCCCGCCACTTCCGTTCGCACCTCTTGCAAAGGCAAACGGACCTGAATCATTGCTGAGGTATCCCTTTTCGATTTTGAAATATTCCGCTCTCAGACCAATGGCGAAGGATTCGGACAATGTAACTTTCGGATAGATTGCCGCTCCGTAGAAGCCCTTCACATCTTCGTCTGCCGTGTGGATTTCGGTCCCATCGAAAACCTCTCCCTTTGCAACACCTCTGTAGGTTGTGTTGAAACCGATGTAAAATTTCTCCGTGAGGTTCCAACCGGTTGTGATGTCGAACTGCATCGTATTGCCTTCAGAAAATTGTCCGGTGGTCAACCCGTCTTCGACGTCGAGTGTACCGTCCTGATCACCAATCAACGTATTGAACCAAATGCCACCCTTCTCGTTGGTGTAGCCCAATTGAACTCCATACGTGTACGTGTTCACTGGATTAAACTCAACAAGGTCAGTTGGATTCAGTATCGCTGCCTTCGCGATCAATCCACCCCCTAAGTCAAAATCAGCTCTCAGACCTGTATGATTGAATGGTCCCCACGAGAACATATAGGATGTAGAGTAGTGGAAATTGAGCGTGGGCGAAATCACTTCATATCCCAGGAAGGTATTGAACTGACCCAACGTCAGCGTGATTTTGTCGGTGGGCTTATAGTACACAAACAACTGATTCACGATACCCTGACTGGTTGCCCGGTCACCGAACACAGCTTCTTTACCACGAGGGCCAAACACCAAATCTGCGGTAAAGCCGACTTTGTCTTCGCCATAGGAAGCAATGAGGTTGGCCATTCCAAGACCGAAGCCAGGCTGATTGGCAAACGAAGTTCCGGGTGCTTTACTGCCTGCCCATGTTTTGCCGAAAGTCGTGTGGAAGTAAGTATCGACCGAGCCGGAAAAGGTGAGTTTGGGCTTGTCTTCTTCTTCCTTTTTTTCTCCCTCCGATGTGCCGGCGGCCGTGGAAGGGGCATTGGTATCAGCGGATGCGACAACGTCCTGGGCAAAGCTGCTGATCGACCCACAAAGGGTTAGAGCGAATACGACGATGCTTTGTAAACATGTTTTCATAAATTTGGAAGTGTTTTAATGAACAATAAGCTAGAGTGCTCCCGGGCGGGTCTGCACACCCCTCGGGACGCTTTAGTGATTTTTTGAGAAAGAACTTTGAAAAAATGCCCCGCTGCACAACGGGGCATTTTTAGTTTATGCGACGTCTTTGGCCAATGTTGGGTCGAAGGACACCGCTTCACCGTGCTGGCTGTAGTCGAGGCCGACTTTCTTTTCTTCGCTGGTCACGCGAAGGCCGAACAGCACGTCGGTAATCTTCAGAACAATGAGTGAACCGATGAACGTGTAAGCTACCACAATCACCAATCCGATCATGTGAACTTTGAACAGGTTGAATTCACCAAAGAATAACCCATTGCCAGTTGTGTTGGCACCGTTCACCGCGGTGTGCGCAAGGAGCCCGGTCATGACCATACCGACTAATCCGCCCACACCGTGACAAGGGAATACATCGAGTGTGTCTTCAAGAGAAGTTTTTGCTTTCCAGTGTACCACAATGTTACTCACCAATGCGGCTACCGTTCCAATGAACAAGCTTGAAGGAATGGTGACGAAACCTGCTGCGGGCGTAATGGCAACAAGACCAACAACGGCTCCGATACAGAACCCAAGGGCAGAAGGCTTTTTACCTCTCACCGAGTCAAACAGAACCCAGCACAAACCAGCAGCAGCTGACGCAGTATTCGTTGTGGCAAAAGCAGAAGCTGCCAATGCACCTGCGCTCAAAGCGCTTCCGGCGTTGAAGCCGAACCAGCCGAACCAAAGAAGACCAGTGCCAAGGAGGACAAAAGGAATATTTGCAGGAGCGATGGGTGCCTTCACTTCTTTCTTATCTCTCAGGTAAATCGCAGCAGCGAGTGCAGCGAAACCTGCGGACATGTGGACTACAGTACCACCGGCAAAGTCAAGAACGCCGAGTTTAAAAAGGAATCCTTCAGGGTGCCATGTCCAATGCGCAAGCGGAGCGTAGATCAACAGGCAGAACAGCACAAGGAATACGACGTATGATTTGAATTTGATACGTTCCGCAAAAGTACCAGTGATCAACGCGGGCGTAATGATGGCGAATTTCAACTGAAAGAAAGCGAACAATACCAAAGGAATGGTTGGTGCGAGGGACCACGGCTTTCCATCCAGCACGTTCTGGAACATGAAGAAAGTTGTAGGGTCGCCGATGAAACCGCCTTTCGATTCTCCAAATGCGAGGCTGAATCCGACCACAATCCACACCACTGAAATGACGCCCATCGCGATGAAGCTCTGGAGCATCGTGGAGATGATGTTCTTGGTGTCAATCATGCCACCGTAGAAGTAGGCAAGACCGGGAGTCATTAAAAGAACCAGGGCAGTGGCGGCCAACATCCAGGCGACGTCGCCGGCAACAATACCCTCCGTTACGATGGTGTTAGGTACGGCCGGTACGAACAAGGCCAGAATACTAACTCCCACAAGTAAGGCGAACGGGATAATCGCTTTTTTCATAGTTGTTTAGTTAAGAGTTAAAAATTGGTTTAGTCTGTGTTATTTCTTACCAAATTTTGGATCAGCAGGGTTAAAAAATAGCCTCTTTTGAGAAAAAATTAACGGAAACGTTGTAGTTGGGGTCAAAAAACAACCGAAAACGTGAAGTAATTGTGAAATTTTTAAAAAATGGTTCACAGTCAAATAACATTATGGCGTTTTTCCTGTTTTTGGAAGATTGTTTTGGATACATGCTATTAGTCAAAAGAAGATTTCAGAAGCAGGAACACTGTCCTCCGCTCATCACTTTCGGTTTTGGACGTCCGTCGGCACTTCACCATCTTCACCGCTTCAACCATCCTGCTATGCGCTATCTGCTTTTCGTCTTCATTCTGGTACTGATCCATGTCACATCGTTTTCCCAGGACCGGGTGAAGCCGGCTCCTCTGGTGAAAGATGGAGACGGGCCTTATACCCAGCTCATCATTCGGGGAGTAATGCTGATTGATGGAACAGGTGCCCCGCCAATCGGTCCAACCGACATTGTCGTCAGAGGAAACAAAATTGAACGGATTCAAACTGTCGGATATCCTGGCGTTCAAATCAATCCGGAGCGTCGTCCGAAGCTGGAACCAGGCGGCAAAGAATTGAACTGCGAAGGCATGTACCTCATGCCGGGCTTCGTGGACATGCACGGTCATATCGGCGGTTCTCAGGCACCCATCGCAGAATATGTTTTCAAATTGTGGATGGCTCACGGTATTACTTCCGTTCGTGATCCGTCTGCAGGCAACGGCCTGAAGTGGGTATTGGATCACAAGGCACTCAGTGCGGAAAATAAAATCACAGCACCACGTATTCATGCCTACACCGTCTTTGGTCAAGGCAGCAAAGCGCCAATCATCACCGCCGACCAGGCTCGTGCGTGGGTGCAGGAAAATGCAAAGGCCGGTGCTGACGGAATTAAGTTTTTCGGTGCATCGCCGGAAGTAATGGATGCCGCTTTGCGCGAAAACAAAAGGCTTGGGTTGCGTTCTGCTTGTCATCATGCACAGCTGGATGTGGCACGATGGAACGTGCTCAATTCAGCACGCGCAGGATTAACGTCGATGGAACATTGGTATGGATTGCCGGAAGCACTTCTGAAAAATAATACGATTCAGAATTATCGCCCCGACTATAATTATCAAAATGAACAACACCGCTTTAGTGAAGCTGGAAAACTCTGGACACAGGCTGCAGAGCCATATTCAGAAAAATGGAATAAAGTGATGAATGAGTTGCTGAGTCTCGACTTCACGCTCGATCCGACATTCAATATATACGAAGCAAGCCGCGATCTTCACCGGGCGCGTCGCGCAGAATGGCATGAGGACTACACCTTACCAACACTCTGGGCATTTTATCAGCCCAGTAAAATTTCACATGGTTCGTACTGGCACTTCTGGGGTACGGAGGAAGAAGTGAACTGGAAAGAGAACTATCGCTTGTGGATGATTTTTGTCAATGAATATAAGAACAGGGGAGGACGTGTGACGGCGGGGTCGGATTCAGGATTTATTTTTCAGTTGTACGGATTCGCTTACATCCGCGAGCTGGAGCTCTTGCGCGAGGCAGGATTTTCTCCTTTAGAAATCATTCGCTCAGCAACGCTGTATGGTGCACAAGCTCTGGGCAGAGAAAAAGAAATCGGTTCTGTGGAGGTGGGTAAGCTCGCTGACTTTGTGATTGTAGAAGAAAATCCTTTGCAAAATCTTCAGGTATTGTACGGAACAGGTGCGATTAAGTTAAACGACAACAACGAAGTAATTCGCGTGGGCGGAGTGAAGTACACGGTGAAGGATGGCATTGTGTACGATGCGAAGAAGTTACTGGCTGATGTCAAGAAGATTGTTGACGAGGAGAAAGCAAAATCGGGATTCAAGCTGAAGCAGCCGGGTATAAATTAATCAGCGCCCATATTTTTTATACCAATGCTGGAATACGATAAGCGCCCATGTCCGGGCCGTTGCATCTCCCGGGTTGGACGAGAACAGCTGTTTCTTCAGTAAATCAATTTCCTCGTAATTGAAAATACCTTGTTCACGGATGGTCTGCTCACTCAGCAGATCGTCGGTGATCATCGGCTTCATCTCACGCCGGAACCATTTCAGCAACGGCACTTCAAATCCTTTTTTCGGTCTCCGGTATAATCGTTCTGGCAGAAAGTCACGATACGCATCCTGTAATATTCTCTTGCGCATGTTTCCGTTGATTTTGTATTCCGAAGGGAGACCAAACACGAAGTCCACGATCTCATAATCAAGGAACGGAACGCGCACCTCAAGTCCGTTGGCCATGCTCATCAAATCAACTTTGGTCAGCATATCTCCGGGAAGCACCAGTTCCATATCGGTGCGCAGGTAATCGTTCATATCCGCCTGCGCTTTCAGGTGACGCAACAGAAGGTCCTTCGCCTGATGATACGCCGGGTGATCCAGTTTCGCTCGCCACGTTTCGGAAAATATCCGGGCGGCGCCTTCTTCATTGGTATAAGATGCCCACCGCCAGTATCGCTCGGCGGGCGGAAGTTTAGCTCCTGATGCAAATCGATCCAGTTGACGCGCGAGATTTGCTAATGGATTATTCCTCGATTGCGGGAAAAATTTCCAAAGGGGTGAAAGTGCGGACACAACGTTCTCTTTCAATCCCGGGCTCATCAGCCTAAGCAGGGCTTCGTGTTTATTGTAGCCTGCAAACATCTCATCTGCGCCGTCGCCGGATAGGGCAACCGTTGCGTGCTTGCGCGTTTCCCGGCTGAGGATGAAAACATTGATGGCTGAGCTGTCCGCAAAGGGTTCATCGATATAATCTAAAACGCTTCGCACGTGCGTGTAGAGGTCGTCGTTGGTCAGCTGGAAGATGTGATGTTTTGTATTAAAGTGTTTGCTGACCAGCGTGGCATATTCCGTCTCGTCAAAAAACTTTTCATCACGGAAGCCAATGGAGAATGTTTGTAAATCAGGTTTGAGTCTGCTTGCAATGCCCGTCACTACCGAAGAATCAATGCCACCGCTGAGAAACGAGCCAAGGGGCACATCCGCCACCAGTCGTCTTTGGACAGATGCCTCCATCAATCCCTTTAATCTTGCTTTTGCATCCTCGTAACTGATGTGCTCATTGACTTGCGTCGGTATCGTGTACCAGGTTGTGGATGTGAGCTGTCTGCGCTTTAATTTCAGGTGCGTTCCAGGCATCACCTTCCTGACCTTTTTGAAAATAGTCTGTGACGCGGGGATGTAGTTGAGCTGCAGATACGTGAATAAGGCATTTTCATCAATGTCTTTTTCAATGCCGTAGTGCAGTACCGATTTCATTTCTGACGCGAAGATGAATTTGTCTTCATCATGCACATACAACAATGGCTTGATGCCATAGCGGTCGCGTGCAAGAAAAAAACTCTGCTCTTCTCTATCATAGATGCAAAAGGCAAAAAAGCCGTTCAGCTTGTTCAGGCACAATTCACCTTCGAGCATATATAATTTCAGAAGAACTTCCGTGTCGGATTGAGATCGAAAAGAAATGCCTTTTGACTCCAGTTCTTTCTTTAACTCCCGGTAGTTGAAAATTTCTCCGTTGAAGACAATTCCGAATCTTTTGCTTTCGTCCCACATAGGCTGATGTCCATCGGAAGATGTGTCGATGATGCTCAGCCGGCGATGACCCAGACCCACCCATTCGTCGATATAAATATCCTGAAAGTCAGGTCCGCGTTTCTCCAGCGCCATCGTCGCTGCGGTGACGTGAATCTTGTTAAACTTCCCGACAAGGTTAAAGGCAAATATCCCGGTGATGCCACACATGGTGCGAAGATAAAAAAAGGAACCCGTTGCGCAGGTTCCTTTCTGTGATTTGATGCAGTACGGACTACAAAGTCTTGATCATGATGTTGCGGTACCAGACTTCGCCGCCATGATCCTGGAAGTCGATATGTCCTTCTTCGGCCATACCGTATCCCGGCGAATCTTTCCATTTGCTCGCATTCTTGAGTTTAGTCCATGCCTCTGATTTCAACTCATACTCAACAACCTTTGTCTCGTTCAGCCAGTGCTCCACATGATTTCCGTTGACAACGATTCGTGACGTATTCCATTCACCAACGGCCTTTAGCGGCTTGTCTTTCGGAGCCGCATGCATGTCGTAGTTTGAACCGGCAAGCTGCGCGTCCTTCAGTTCACCCGGCCAGCCTTTGTCATCCAGCACTTGATACTCGGGGCCGGAGAAATAGGGTTCATCAAATTGTTCAGTCACTCGGTACATAACACCACTGTTTGCCTGCGGGGCGATCTTCCATTCAAAGGCCAGCTCGAAGTTTTTGTACTTGTCAACCGTCATCAAATCACTGCGCTGTGCGGCTGAATCAAAAGGTTTGCAGTAAAGAAGGCCGTCAATGACCTCCCAGCTGTTGTTGGGTTTGTCTTTATAAATTTTCCAACCTTGCGTGTCGGTGCCATTGAACAAGAGCTTCCAGCCTTCCGCTTTCTGCTGATCGGTCAACTGGTTTACAGCCGGTGCCGCGGCCACTTCCGTCTCCTCAGTAGCCTGTGTTGGTTCTTCTTTTTTCGTTTCCTTGCACGATGCGAGTAACACGCATGCGGCAAGTACGATTAGCAATTGTTTCATAGAATTTGGTTTGGTTAAGTCTGATCGAATGCGGCTTCAAAAAGCTATTTTTAAGACGCGTTCTAAAATACTCGAAAATTCTGGAAGCAAATACAGAAAATATGCTGGTGCTGCCGATTGTGACGGGCTTTCTTGACAGACGGCGAAAATTGGTTATTGCTCCGGATTATATTGAATATGAGGATTCGGACCTCGCAGGAAACGCTCCGTTGCGAATTAACAAATCAGACTTTGATGATTATTGTCACCATTGGGATTGGATAATTTGGTATCGCTTCACCGTAGGAAAACAATACTGGATTAACGTCCGGGCGAAAGATGGGAGAGAGATTAAGTTATCGTTCAGAAATCTTTTCAACGGATCGCCGTCTAACTCGGCCGCGTATAAAAAAGCAGTGGAGTCAATCTGGAAGAACTTTCAGCAAGATGTTGTTAATGCGAAATTAGAAAGTCTTCATTCAAATCATTTAATAAAATACCCGGACATGGAATTGACTTCGTCGGGAGTTTCCTTTTTGAAAGAAGACGTCGTTGTTCCATGGTCATCGCTTGCGCTTAAGCAATACAGTAACTATTTCGCGTTGTTTTCAACGGATGACCCGACTATCAACGTTCGTCGCAACTACCTTCAATACGGGTCGGAAACAATCTGGTCGATTGCCAGTGCGATGATTGCGCCGCAAGCCGATTAGAAAATCTTTCCGGGATTTAAAATACCATTCGGATCAAATGCCTTTTTAATGCCGCGCATGATGCGGAGGTTTGCTTCACGCATGGCAATATTCATATAGGGCTTTTTGGCAATGCCAATGCCGTGTTCACCGGATAGCGTACCACCGAGACTCACAGAAAGTTTGAATATTTCTCCGATGCCTTCCACCATTTTCGTGTTCCAGTCTTCGTCGGAGATTTGCTCTTTCATAATATTCACGTGCAGGTTTCCATCGCCGAGGTGACCGTAGCAAACAGAGTTAAATCCATATTGCTTACCAATCTCTTTGATGCCAACAATTAGTTTTGGCAGGTTTGCTCTTGGTACAACCACGTCTTCAGACTTCGTCAATGAATAGGCATTAACGGCCGGTGAAATATTTTTTCTGATCTTCCAAAGCTCTTCTTTTTGTGCCGCATTGTCTGCAAAAAGAATTTCTCCGATTTCAAATTGCTCCACCACGTTCATCACTCGTTCTGCGTCCCGCATCAACACTTCGTCATCATTCCCGTCAAGTTCGCATAAGAGGTAAGCATCCATGTTTTCAGGGAAAGGCGTCGTTACTTTCGCGGCATAGATCTTTTCGCAATAGTCGATCGTTTTCATGGCCGCTTCACGCTCGAAGAACTCCATGCCCGACGGCTGCACACCCGCACGGAAAATTTCTGCGATTCCTCTGCATGCCTCTGCGTTTGTTGTAAAAGGTATCAGCAACAGGACGCTCTTCTGTGGAAAGCCACGCAGCTTAAAAACTATTTTCGTAATGATGCCGAGCGTTCCTTCGCTGCCGCACATCAGCTGTGTGAGGTTATATCCTGTGGAATTTTTCAATACGTTGGCACCTGTCCAGATGATGTCGCCTGTTGGCAACACCACTTCAAGATTCAACACATAGTCTCTGGTCACGCCATATTTGACTGCCTTAGGGCCACCGCTGTTTTCAGAAACATTTCCACCAATAAAGCAGGAACCACGGCTCGCAGGATCCGGAGGATAAAACAAGCCTTTTTCTTTCACGGCATTTTGAAACACTTCCGTGATGACACCCGGCTCAACCGTCGCTTGTAAATTCAATTCGTCGATGTGCAGAATTTTATTGAAGCGTTCCATACTGATCACCACGCCTTTTTCAATAGGTAAAGCACCACCGCTCAGGCCGGTACCACCACCACGAGGTGTTACTGGAATAACATGCTCATTGCAAATCTTCATAATGCGGCTGATTTCCTCCGCAGAGCCCGGTTTCAACACAACATCGGGCAGAAAAGAATAATCTTCTGTCTCGTCGTGAGAGTAATCGTAACGCTTCTCCGCGTCCACAATCATGTTTTCTTTTCCTACGATGGCCTCAAACTGGCCGAGGAGGTCGACGGTCACTTCTGCAAATGGCATGAATCTGGTATATTTGCCCCTGGTGTTAATTTTTTCAACTGCTTATGAAGCTGTTTTTCACCTTCAAAATTAAACAAAAGCTTCTGGTTATCATGAACCTTCTGTTCACACTTTTACTGCTATCGTGTGCGTCCACCAATAAAATGGCGAACGTCCGTGAGGAAAAAGTTGATAAAGTGATCACAACGGCAAGAACCTTTATCGGAACGCCTTATAAGTACGGCGGAACAACGCGTGCTGGCATGGATTGTTCCGGTCTGTTGCTCAATTCCTTTAAATCTATTGAATTTGAATTGCCCCGGAGTTCGGCCGACCAGAGTGCTATTGGTGAGAAAGTCGGTCTTGATGATCTGCAGCCCGGCGACCTCGTATTTTTCGCGACAGGGAAAAAGAAGAACCGCATTACCCATGTTGGGCTCGTCACGGAGCGTGTGTCGAAGAACAATGTGAAATTCATCCATTCATCTTCGAAGGTCGGCGTGGTGGAAATCAATCTCTTCCAGGAATATTATCTCAAATCATTCCGGGGAGCACGCCGGGTCATCCAGTAATTTTTGCATCAATTTTCTTTAGCTTAGCGGGTAAGCCACAAACCCATGAGCACCCGCAGAAATTTTTTGAAAGCCTCGGCACTTGGAGCTTCATCGCTCTTGTTGAAACCATCTGACGTTCGCGCATCAACAGCGAATAAACCCATCGTTATATCAACCTGGAACTTCGGTCTTGAAGCCAACGTCGCAGCCTGGAAAGTGCTCTCATCCGGAGGTCGCGCGCTCGATGCCGTTGAACAAGGAGCCTGGGTTCCTGAAGGCGACCCCAACGAAAGCAGTGTCGGCCTTGGTGGTCTTCCCGATCGCGATGGCAAGGTGACACTTGACGCGTGCATCATGGATGAACAAGGCAATTGTGGATCCGTGGCATTCCTCGAACATATTGTACATCCAATTTCCGTTGCCCGGAAGGTGATGGAGAAAACGCCCCACGTGATGCTCGTAGGAGATGGTGCGTTAAAGTTTGCGCTTGCGAATGGATTCAAGAAAGAAAAATTGTTGACGAAAAAATCGGAGCAAGCCTACAAAGAGTGGTTGAAGAAATCTCAATACAAGCCTGTTGCTAATATTGAAAATCACGACACCATCGGCATTGTGGCCCTCGATGCAGCGGGCAATTTATCAGGCGCTTGTACCACAAGCGGCATGGCTTACAAGATGCGCGGGCGCGTTGGCGATTCACCCATCATTGGCGCAGGGTTGTATGTAGACAATGAAATTGGAGCGGCTACCAGTACCGGTGTTGGAGAAGAAGTCATTCGTATTGTTGGTTGCCATTTGGTGGTTGAATTGATGCGTCAGGGAAATTCTCCGGAAGATGCGTGTAGACTGGCCGTTGAGCGCATCATCAAAAAAAATCCGGCAAAAGCTAAAGAGATACAAGTTGGTTTTCTTGCGCTCAGCAAAGAAGGACAATACGGTGCCTATTGCCTGCAGAAAGGTTTCACGTATGCCGTGCATGACGGTGGTGGTAATCAACTCTTCAATTCGAAAAGCATTTATTAATCATGAAAGTCGAGATAGTTGTTTACAATATTGAATCCGCATTACGCGCGCAGGAGGGAGGAGCAGATCGTATTGAGTTGTGTGACAATCCGGGCGAAGGAGGAACAACACCGTCTGCCGGTGTGATTGAAGTAGTGCGAAAAAATCTGAGCATTGACATCATGGTGATGATCCGCCCGCGCGGAGGCGATTTCCATTATTCCAATGATGAATTTCATGCGATGAAGCGCGACATCAGCATGGCGCAAAAGCTCAGCGTCGATGGCTTTGTGTTTGGCATACTCAATGCAGATGGCACGATCGACAAGAAGCGCTGCAAAGAACTGATTGACCGATGCAGACCCCTGCAAGTGACTTGTCACCGTGCGTTTGATATGACACGCGATCCGTTTGAGGCACTCGAAGATTGTATTGAAGTTGGGTTCACGCGCATACTCACGGCGGGCCAGCAGGCACAAGCGCATAAAGGTGCAGATTTAATTGGTGAATTGATCAAGAAAGCGAACGGCCGCATCGCCATCATGCCTGGTTCAGGTGTGAATGAAAATACGGTGGAGGAAATCGTGCGGAAATCACGAGCACAGGAAATCCATTTTTCAGCGACTGCATTCCGAAACGGAGCAATGCAATTTCAAAATGCAAACATTGCCGGCATGGGTTCGGAGGAAGGCTCGGAGTACAAGTTGCGTACGGTTGATGCGCAGCGCGTGAGGGCCATGCGTGCGCTGGCAGAAAATGCTGCGAGGCAATTGTAGGAAATACCCGAACTATTATCTTTGCCAACTCCCGGGGCATTAGCTCAGCTGGCTAGAGCGCTACAATGGCATTGTAGAGGTCATCGGTTCGACTCCGATATGCTCCACTTCTTTTTAACAATCAATTTGATTTTGTCATGAGATTTTTGGGCGCGTCCCTCGGGGGCGTGATGTTGTGTGATTACTGTCGCATGGCATCTCGCCCCCTCGGGTCAGGCCACTGGCACTCGCCCCGCGGCCACGCCCGGTCTTTGTAGAACGTCCCGTGCGCGTGGCTCAAACAGATGCCAGTGTCCTTCGCGCACGCACCCATCGTGCAGCGCCTTGGTCAAAACGATTCGTGACGGACCGATTGCCTATTTAACGTTTCATAATTTCATCCGCCCCTTTCAGGGCTCGATTGATCATGGGAACGAACGCGACGGGCTACCAGCCCATCGCTGGCATACGCGGCCCTTTCAGGGCCAGGTGTATCGATTTTTTTAATAATGTTTGATACACCAATAACACGCTATGAGAATCGCATCATGGCATTGGTGGGCGATATCGCTACGAGCGACGGGCTACGAGCCCATCGCTATGATGCGCGGCCCTTTCAGGGCCGGGTGTATCGATTTTTAATGATGTTTTATGCGCGCCAATAACACACTACGAGAATCACATCATGGCATTGTGTGCGATATCGCTACGAGCGACGGGCTACCAGCCCATCGCTGTCATACGCGGCCCTTTCAGGGCCGGGTGTATGGATTTTTTAATAATGTTTGATACGCTAATTACACGTTACGAAAATCGCATCATGGCATTGGTGCGCGATATCGCTACGAGCGACGGGCTACCAGCCCATCGCTGTCATACGCGGCCCTTTCAGGGCCGGGTGTATCGATTTTTTAATAATGTTTGATACGCCAATAACACGCTATGAGAATCGCATCATGGCATTGGTGGGCGATATCGCTACGAGCGACGGGCTACCAGCCCATCGCTGTCATACGCGGCCCTTTCAGGGCCGGGTGTATGGATTTTTTAATAATGTTTGATATGCCCATAACACGTTACGAGAATCGCATCATGGCATTGGTGGGCGATATCGCTACGAGCGACGGGCTAC
>Ga0164290_1001502_pt1 | contig 32112 bp, 30 predicted proteins | sample Micstemetagenome_FD_108782 | JGI IMG/M metagenome (GOLD analysis project Ga0164290, IMG submission 108782) | Contaminated culture microbial community from soil near Moab, Utah, USA - Microcoleus steenstrupii SON62 (Illumina Assembly) | ecosystem: Environmental > Terrestrial > Soil > Soil crust...
ACACGAGGTGGTCCTCGGGCAGCCAGTCCGCCATGTTCGGCGGGAGCAAGAACTCCTGATCCCTGATCACCGGGCGGTAGTTGCGAGCCATGACTCAGTATTTCGCGAACCCCTGCCAAGGTCACTCACCCCGACCGGCGATTTCGCAACAGCCACCTGGTTGATCGAAAGCGCGCCGATAACTCTCCCCGGGTCGACCTGACCGCGAGGTACGCCCTCCTCGCCTTGATACGCGAACAGCTCGGCTGAAAGGCTCGTGAGCTTCAGCGCGGGAGGAAGCCGCGGTAGAGAGCGCCGTCGGAGCGGACGACCAGGCACGCCACCTTGTCGCCGGCCGTCGGGCTCGCCGTCTCGGTGAAGGAGAGCAGGGTGTACTCGTCACCCTGGAACAGCTCCTTCTGCGCGCGGGAGAAGAGCGGGAAGCAGCTCCGGTTGCCCTGGTCGTCGTCGGCGAAGTCGTAGTCCGACGCTTCGCGCTCGCTGAGGACCCGGACCTCGAGCACCTGCGCGTTGTGGGCGCCGGCGCACTCGGTGACCTCGAGGTTGGAGATGCCGCCGCTGCTCGAGGGGTCGAAGCCGGCGCCGAGGAGGCACTGGCTCCGCCGGAGGTCGTTGGCGAAGACCTCGGTCCGCACGCTCGGCGTCGGGACGTTGATGCTGGGTACGTCGAAGGTGGGGACCGAGAAGCTGGGGAACGTGATCTCGGGCACCACGACCTCGGGCGAGGTGTCCGGATCCGGGCCCGATCCTAGGCCCGAGAGAAACCCGGCGATCCCGGTGATGAGGCCGCCGCAGGTCACGAAGAGGACGCCGAAGCCGACGACCCAGCCGATCCAGCCCCGGCTGGTCGCCGAAGCGACGAACGGGGTGCTCGTCGTCCCGTGGAGCGCGGTGCCGTAGGGCACGAACGGCGGCGCAGGCGGGCTGCCGGCCGGGGGCTGGTCCGTCGGCTCGTCCTGCGGTTGGTCGGACGGCTGGTACGGCGTGAAGCCACCGGACTCGCCGTACGGATCCTGGCCCACGCTCCGCAGCGTAGGCCCGCGTCCGACCGGCCGCGACCGTTTCGGGTCAACGGGTCGGGCGCCTCCGGTTCAGTCCGGCATCTCCCCGGCGGTCAGCGGAGTGGAGAAGCGGCGCCACAACCGCCAGCCGTTCCGGTCGCGCCGCCAGATGTCGGTGATGACGAAGATTCCGGAGCGGTCCTCGCCCAGGACGGTTGCCTTCATGGCGACCCGTTGGTGGACTCCTGCGCAGTCGCCGTCGACGTCGATCGTCTGCTCCTCGACTCGCCAGTCGTGGATGAGATAGTCGGGGAGCAGCGCGAGCCACCTCCTGCGTGGCATGGCGGCCGGCGACGGGTGTACGAGCACCAGCTCGAAGTCGTCGTGCAGCCGTTCGGCAGCGATGCTCTGGTCGCGTTGCACCAGAGCTCGATCGAACGTCGTCATCGCTTCGGCGAGGTCGTCGTCAGGCATGGGTCAGCCTCCCATCGCGAACGTGCCGCGCAGGGGGCTGCCGTCCCCGTGGACGACCAGGCACACGACCTTGTCGTTGGTCGCTGGCTGGGCTGTCTCGGTGAGGGCCCAGACGAAGTAGTCGCCCTCGCGGAGGGTCTCCTTCTGCCGCTCGCTGAACCGGTCGCGGCAGTTCACGTCGATCTGGCTGTCGTCGTCGAAGTCGTAGCCGGCGGCCGCCTCGGCATCGAGCACCTTGACGGCCAGGACCTCCGCGTCGTGGGCGGTCGAGCAGTCCACGACCTCCAGCCCGGAGACCGGCTCGGTCGTGCCGGGCTTGAGGCCCGCGCCGTTGACGCACTGGCCCTCCGCCAGGTCGTTCGCGTAGATCTCCGGGATCTCCGGGCGCACCGCGGGTGGGACCCCGGCGTCGCTGTCGGACCCGCCGATCGCACCGATGACCCCGAACAGGCCACTGAAGCAGCTCCCGAACGTCGCCACGACCACCGCGATCGCCACGCCCCACGGCCACCATCTGTTCCCGGAGGGTGCGGATGTCAGCAGCGGCGCGCCGATGCCCGTTCCGTACGGCGTGCCGCCGTACGGCGCGTTGCCGTACGGCACGAACGGCGCGGCGGGAGGAACCTCGGGCGGCTCGCCGTCGGGCGTGGCGTCGGGCTGGTACGGCGTGAAGCGGCCCGCGTCGTCGTACGGATCCTGTCCCTGGCCCACGACTCGCAGCGTAGGGCCTGCCGGGCCCGCCGACGAGCGGTTCGGGTCAGCCGGTCCGGCCCAGCACCTCGGCGGCCGAGACCGCCGCGTGTCGGTCCTCGATCACGTCGGCCAGGCGGCGGATCTCGTCGTCGCTCAGCTCGACGCCGACCTGCTGCGCGCCTCGGCGCAGCTCCTCCGCCACGGTGCCCTCGGTCGCGCCGTCCTGCCACGACGTCACGCGGTCGACGACGGCCTGGATCGCTTCCAACCTCTCGTCTTCAGTCATGCGGAGGATGTACCCGATGACCAGCGGGCAATCCGCCCGCATCGCCGTCACACCGGCTCGAGCACGCGGTCCGGCACCGTCTCGGACATCCCGATCCGGCGATGCAGGGCCCGCAGCGGTCGGGGCGCCCACCAGGCGGCCTCGCCCAGCAGCCGGATCCCGGCCGGCAGCAGCACACCGCGCACCAGCGTCGCGTCGATCAGGATCGCCAGTCCCGTGCCGAGCCCGAAGAACTGGATGAAGCTCACGTCGCTCACCAGGAAGGCGAAGAAGCTGATCGCGATCAACGCAGCAGCGGTGCTGACGATCCGGCCGGTGTGGGCCAGGCCGTGCACGACCGCCTCGATGTTGCCGAGCCCGGCGTCGCGCATCTCCTTGATCCGGGCCAGCACGAAGACCTCGTAGTCCATCGACAGGCCGAACGCCACGCAGAACAGCAGGACCATCATGCTGGTGTCCATCGGCAGCGGCGTGAACCCGAGGACGCCGCTGAGGTGGCCCTCCTGGAAGACCCACACCATCGCGCCGAGGGTCGCCGACAGGCCGACGCCGTTGAGGACCAGCGCCCGGAGCGGGTGCACCACGCTGCCGGTGAAGAGGAAGAGGACGACGAACGTCGTGACCACCATCCACGCGAGCGCCAGGGGCAGCCGGTCCCCGATCGCGCCCATGTTGTCCCGCAGCTCCGCGGTCGGGCCGCCGACGAGCGCTTCGGCGCCGCCGGGGCCGGGGACGTCACGCACCATCGCGACCAGGTCCCGTGCCTCGGTCGACCGGGTGTCGAGGTCGCTCACGACCGCCACCCGCTCCGCCGTCACACCCGGTGGCTCCGCTGCCGGAGGCGGACCGGCGTCGGCGACGGTACCGCCGACGAAGCTGCCGAGCCGGGTGTCCACACGCTCCACGTCCGGCAGCTGCGAGAGCTCCGCGGCGTACGACGCCAGTGCGTCGTCGGCCACGCGGTCGGTGGTCACGACCTCGATCGGGCTGCTCCCGTCCGCCGCGAAGTCCTCGCGCAGCAGGTCGCCCACCTGCCGACCGGAGGCGCTCGTCGGAAGCACCCGGTCGTCGGGCGTGCCGAAGGAGATGCCGAGGAGCGGCACGGCCATGAGGGCCAGTACGCCGAGCACGGGAACCGCGATCAGCAACGGCCGTCTCGTGACGACCCGGGCCAGGCGCGCCCAGGCCGGGGCCTCCTCGCCCCGGATGCCCCGCACGCCCGGCACCCGCCAGCCGTCGATCCGGTCGCCGAGGACGGTGATCGCCGCCGGCAGGAGCACGGTCGCGCTGAAGGCCGTGATCAGCATGACGCCGACCCCGGCGTAGGCGAAGGAGCGCAGGAAGTACTGCGGGAAGACCAGGAGGGAGGTCAGGGCCAGCGCGACCGTCGTCGCGCTGAACACGATCGTCCGTCCGGCCGTCTCCACCGCCCGGACGACGGCATCGACGTGGCTGCGCCGCGTGCGCTCCTCACGCACGCGGGCGACCATCAGAAGTCCGTAGTCGACCGCGAGCCCGAGCCCGAGGCCGGTCGTGAGGTTGACCGCGTAGATCGAGACGTCGGTGACCGAGCCCAGCAGCGACAGCTCGGCGAACGTGCCCAGGATCGCGATCACGCCGACCGAGAGCGTCACGAGCGCGCCGATGACGTTGCCGAACGCGAGCACGAGCAGGATCAGGATCAACGGGATGGCGATGCTCTCGGCGAGGCCGAGGTCGGCCCCGATCTGCGCTCCGACCTGCTCGCCCGTGGCCTCAGCGCCGCCGATCCGCACCGTCACGTCCCCGGAGTCGCCTTCGTAGTCCTCGAGGATGGCCGCAGCATCGGTGTCGTCGTCGGCGGCCGAGGCGGTGATCAGCGCGTGCCGACCGTCGGTCGAGCGCATCGACGGGGCGTCGGTCTCGAAGTAGGACGCGACGACCTCGAGCCGGTCGTCCTGGCGGAGGAGCTGGGTGAGGTCCCGGCCCGCCGCGGCCGCTGCCCCGTCGTCCACCGTCCCGCTCGCCGTCGAGACGACGAAGAGGTAGTCGGCCGTCCCCCCGAACTCGTCGGCGAGGGCCGTGGCCGCCCGGCTGCTCTCGGAGTCGGGGTCGGCGAAGCCCTCCGTCTGGAGCTTGCTGAACGCGGTGACGCCGAGATACCCGGCGGCGAGAACCGTCAGCAGGCCGACGGCCAGGACGAGGCGAGCGCGGCTCGTGACGAGCATCCCGACGCGGTGGAACATGACGACCTCCGAAGGCGACCACTATGTAAACGGACGTAAACTTTGCAGGCGTTAACTTGGCACAGGATGTGCACAGGTGTCAACATGAGGGGGTGACGACCTCCTCGGCCCGCCCGTACCACCACGGCGACCTGCGCAACGCGCTCGCCCGAGCGGCTGCCGAGCTGGCCGCGAGCGGGGGCCCGGACGCCGTCACCATCCGCGGTGCGGCCCGAGCGGTGGGGGTGACTCCCACCGCCGCCTACCGCCACTTCTCGAACCAGGCCGACCTCTTCTTCGCCGCCAAGGAGCAGGCGATGGCCGGCATGGCGGCGGCGATGACGGAGTACCTCGCCCAGGTGCCGATGGAGGGCGACCCGATCGCGATCGCGCTGGAGCGGCTGATCTCGACCGGGCGCGGCTACGTGCAGTTCGCGCTGGACGAGCCCGGGGTCTTCCGCACCTGCTTCACCGGCATCCTCGGTGGCGACGCCGACGAGGTCCCGTCCGCGATCGAGCTGGGGGAGAAGGCGCCGTACGCCCTGCTCGGGGAACAGCTGGACGAGCTGGTCGCCGTCGGCTACCTGGACCCGCAGGACCGGCCGGGTGCCGAAGCGGGCCCCTGGGCCGCCGTCCACGGGCTCGCGATGCTGTTGATCGACGGGCCGCTGCGGCGGTCGTCGCAGGCCGAGCGCGCGGCTGCGGTCGAGACGACCCTGGCGCTGGTCGTGCGCGGGCTCGCGAGCGGGCCCCGCGCGCCTCGGGGAGGTGCCGACCCGACCGACGCCTGATCGGTCAGGGCTCGGGCACTAGTCGACGATGGGTGTCTCGAGCTCGGCGCCGTCGGCACGCTCGAGGTAGCAGATGAAGTCGTCGCCGGGTTCGGGCTCCGATGCCTCGAAGACGATGCCGAGGTCGAAGTCCTCGGTGGCGTAGGCGTCGGCGTACTCCGGTCCGAGCCGGCCCTCGCACACCCTGACGGCCCCGCCGGTCTCGTAGGCGTCGACCTGGTCGCGGTCGAAGTTGCCGGCGACGACGACCTCTGCCTCGTGCGGCTCGTCGCAGTCCTTCTTGAAGAGCGTCGCGTCCTCGTCCGACCCGAGCTCGTCCACGTCGACGCACTGGCCGACGTCGGCGCTCGAGAGCAGCACCGTGCTGGTGCCGAACCAGGTGAAGAACCCGACGACCCCCACGAACGCCAGGGTGCCGACGGCCCCGATCGCGATCGCGGAGACCGCTGCCCAGCGACCGGCCCGCACACCGTTCTTCGTGCGGCTCAGGCCGACGATGCCGAGGATCAGGCCGACCACGCTGGTGCAGCACAGCAGGCTGAGGACGAACCCGGTGATCGAGACGGGGTCCGTCGGGGCGTTCGTCGTGCCCGGTCCGTACGGCGACGCGGGCGCGCCGCCGTACGGGCTGGTGCCGTAGGGGCCGCTGCCGTAGGGCTGGTACGGCGGCTCGCCCGGTTCGCCGGGCTCCGGATCGTGCGGCCCGCCCCAGGTTCCGCTCATCGAAGCGTCAGAGGATCGGCTCGTCGAGCTTGTCGCTGCTCTCGACGTAGCAGACCAGGTGGTCGCCGATCTCGACGTTGTTCGGGTCCTCGATGACAGCCTTGTACTCGAGGCCCTCGACCGCGGCGAGCTTGGCCTGGTCCTCGGGATCGATGATCTCGTTGCAGTAGGCGACCATGCCGCTGATCGCGTCCTTGTTCTCGGCGTCGACCTCCGCGACGGCGACGACCTCCGCGTCGTGGTCCTCGGTGCACTCCTTCTCGTAGAGCAGCACCTCGTTGCCCTCCTCCGTGACATCCATGCACTGCCCGACCTCGGCCTCCTCCGGCAGCAGGAGCGAGTCGAACCAGGCGACCCCCGCCACCGCCGCGATGGCGGTGCCGATCCAGGCCAGGAGCCCGATGATGCCGAGCACGAGGCCGGCGATGGCGAACCCGCGCCCCTTGCGCTGGCCGCCCTTCGTGCGCCTGATGCCGACGATGCCCAGGATGAAGCTCACGGGCGCGCAGCAGAGCAGGCCGGTGACGAGTGCCGCGATCGAGACGCCGTCGGTCTTCCTCTGCTCGAACCCTCCGGCTCCCGAGGCGTCGAACGATGAGCCACCACCGCCGCCGTAGGGGTTGGGGGGCTGCTGGCCGTAGGGGTCGTAAGGGTTGCTCACGGGGAGCAGCGTACGGGCTGGGGGTCCCGGCGCACGGGAAGTTCGGGCGTTCCGGGCGGGTGTCGGCGCCGTCGGTGACGATGTCCTCGTGCGCTTCATCGACGACGACGAGCGGCGGGCCCGGCTGGCCCGGCGGCACGGCTTGGTGGGCGGTCACCCCGACGTGGTCAGGGCGACCCGGGCCATGACCGTCCTGCACGCCACCGAGGCGGCCACCGTGCACCTCGCGCTGTGGGCGCGGGTGCCCGGCGTCGCCCGGGCCGACATCGACGCCGCCCTGTACGACGACCGCACGCTCGTCAAGCAGCTCGCGATGCGCCGCACGCTGTTCGTGTTCCCGCGCGAGCTGCTGCCCGCGGCGTGGGGGAGTGCCGCCGCCCGGGTCGCGCTCCAGCAGCGCAAGCAGCTGGCCACGTGGGTGGCCGGGGCCGGGCTCGCCGCCGACCCGGACGACTGGATCGACACCGTCTCCGCCGACGTGCTGGCCGCGATGGCCGACGGTGTGCCGCGCACGACCCGCGAGCTGCGCGACCTCGTGCCCGCGCTCGAGGGTCGCTTCGCGCTCGGCTCGCCGGACAAGAAGTGGAGCGGGGAGTTCCCGATCGGCGCCTGGGTGATGACGAGCCTCGGCGCGGAGGGCCGGGTGGTCCGGGGTGTCAATGCCGGCCACTGGCGGCTGAACAAGCCGACCTGGGTGCGCACCGAGCGCTGGCTCGGCCAGGACTTCGACGCGGACGCGGTCGCGTGGCCGACCGACAAGGGCTACGCCGAGCTGGTCCGCCGCTGGCTGGCGACCTTCGGCCCGGGCACGGAGGCCGACATCGTCTGGTGGCTCGGCGCGACCAAGACGATCGTGCGGCGGGCGCTGGCCGACGTCGGTGCGGTCCAGGTCGGCCTCGATGGCGGTGAGGGTGGGGCAGGGGGGAGCGGCTGGCTGCTGCCCGACGACCTCGACCCGGTCGAGCCGGTCGCCCCGTGGGCGGCGCTGCTGCCGACGCTCGATCCGACGGTCATGGGCTGGAAGCAGAGATCCTTCTACCTCGACCCGGCGGACACGCCGTACCTCTTCGACAGCAACGGCAACGCCGGCACCACCGCGTGGTGGGACGGCCGGGTCGTCGGCTGCTGGGTCCAGGACGACGACGCCGCGGTCCGGGTCGTGCTCCGCCACGACGTGGGAGCCGAGGCGACGGCGGCGCTGGACGCCGAGGCCGAGCGACTCACCCGCTGGCTCGACGGCATCCGGATCGGCAACGTCTACGCCTCCCCGCAGATGAAGGCGGAGCGGCTCGGCTGACCTACGATTCCCCAGTGAGCGAGCTGCGCGGCCGGATCGAATCCGCAGCCCGACGACGGTCGGCCAACCGAAGGCTCGCGTGCGAGCGAACGAAAACGGTCGAGCCGTGAGTCGTCAGCAGCCCGAGCAGCAGGCCCCGCCCGTCCAACGGCTGCGGATCCGCTACGCCAAGCGCGGTCGGCTGCGGTTCACCAGCCATCGGGACGTCAGCCGGGCGGTCGAGCGCGCGGTGGTCCGCGCCGAGATCCCGATGGCGTACTCCTCGGGCTTCCACCCGCACCCGCGGATCTCCTACGCCGGAGCGTCGCCGACAGGCGCGGCGAGCGAGGCGGAGTACTTCGAGCTCGGGCTGGCCGAGATCCGCGACCCCGCGGAGATCGGACGTGCCCTCGACGCGGCACTGCCTGAGGGGCTCGACGTCACGACGATCGTGGAGTCGCCGGGCGGGTCGCTCGCCGACCTGCTCGTCGCCAGCTCGTGGCTCGTCGAGCTGCGGGGGACGGAACCCGCCGACGTCGAGGTCGCCGTGGCCGCCTTTCTCGCCACGGAGTCGGTGCCGGTCGAGCGGATGACGAAGAAGGGCCTGCGCACCTTCGACTGCCGGGCGGCCGTCGTCTCGCTGGCCGTCGCCGACGCCGCGGGGGAGCCGGCGTTGGCGCTGGTGCTGCGGCACACCGTGCCCGCCGTACGACCCGACGACGTGCTGTCCGGGCTTGCGGAGGTCGCCGGACTCGTCCCCTCCGCGACCGCGCTGCTGACCCGTCTGGCCCAGGGGCCGCTCGACGAGACCACGGGGACGGTCGGCGACCCCCTCGTCTAGACGAAGGGGTCGAGATGGGTGCCGATCACACGCGGTGTGCGATACTCGCCACAGATCGGCCCCCGACGACGCACCTCCGACGAGGTCCCGACGGACCGATTCGACGACGTTCTCGCCGGTCCCGTAGCAGTTGGACGGGCCGGCACGGTGGAGGCCAGACCTCGCCAGACCGCGACGCAGGCAGACGGATCGGTGACAGCGATCCGGCGCCCGGGATGACATCCGGAACCGCGCGACCGCGGCAGGCAGGCCCTGACCGCCAGTGACGCTCCGCGGAGGGTGTCGTCCCATTGAAGGCTTGCGCCGTGGGTCCCCGACCTCGAGGACCCGTACGGCGATGGACACGCCCGGACCGGCCGTGAGGCAGTCGGGCGGAGGAGCAGCGCATGGCTGACACCCCTGTTGACACCGTCGACACCACTGTGACCGGAACCGCACCTGCCGAGAGCACCGCTCCGGGCGGCGCGGCACCCGCCGAGACGTCTCCCGAGACGTCTCCCGAGGCGTCTCCCGAGGCGTCCTCGGCGACCTCCGCCGGGGAGAAGCCGGCGAAGAAGGCGGCTGCCAAGAAGGCACCCGCCAAGAAGGCGCCGGCGAAGAAGGCGGCCGCCAAGAAGGCCCCGGCGAAGAAGACCGCCGCCAAGAAGACCGCCGCGAAGGCCACGGACGCGGACGCCGGGTCCACGACCGACGGCTCCGCATCGGGGGATGCCCCCGCGGACGACCCCGCGTCGACGTCCGGCACGGCCGTGCTGTTCCAGCCGCCGGCCAAGAAGTCGCCGGCGAAGAGGTCCAAGCCGAAGCCGAAGCCGGAGCCCACGGACGGCGACCAGGACGAGACGGCCGCGAAGACCGAGCAGGCTGACCGGGCTGATCAGGCCGGGGACACCGCCGCTGCGCCGGCCAAGAAGGCGTCCGCGAAGAAGACAACTGCCAAGAAGCCGCCGAAGGTCGAGTCGGTCGAGGACGACCAGGACGCGCCCGACAGCGACGAGTCCGACGACAGCGACGCCGACCAGAGCGGCGAAGGCGAAGGCGGTGGAGGTGGCACCTCGGCCGCGCGCCGCCGGCGCCGCCGCGGCGGCCGCCGCCGTCGCAAGCCGGGCGGTGGCGGAGCTGCGGGCGAGGCCAACGGCGACCCCGAGGACGCTGACGCCGATGACACCGACACAGACGAGTCCGACGGCAGCGGGTCGAAGCCCGCAGGCGCCGCCGACGGCGAGAGCACCGACGCCGCCGACGCAGGTGAGTCCGACGCCGAGGGTGGCGAGCAGGGCGAGGGCGGTTCGTCCTCCTCCTCGCGCCGCCGGCGCCGGCGCCGCCGCGAGGGCGAAGGTGGCTCCGACTCCGGCGACGACACCGCGACCGTGACCCGGGTCCGCAAGCCGCGGTCGGCGGAGGACGAGATCACGTCGATCTCCGGCTCCACCCGACTCGAGGCGAAGAAGCAGCGTCGCCGCGACGGCCGCGAGGCCGGCCGGCGCCGGGCCCCGATCGTCAGCGAGGCGGAGTTCCTCGCCCGGCGCGAGTCGGTCGACCGAGTCATGGTCGTCCGCCAGCGCAAGGACCTCACCCAGATCGCCGTGCTGGAGGACAAGGTCCTCGTCGAGCACTACGTCGCCCGGGAGTCCCAGACCTCGCTGATCGGCAACGTCTACCTCGGCCGCGTGCAGAACGTGCTCCCGAGCATGGAGGCCGCGTTCATCGACATCGGCAAGGGTCGCAACGCGGTGCTCTACGCCGGCGAGGTCAACTGGTCGGCGCTCGGCCACAAGGACGGCCAGCAGCGCAAGATCGAGTCGGTCCTGCAGTCCGGCCAGCCGGTGCTGGTCCAGGTCACCAAGGACCCGATCGGTCACAAGGGCGCCCGGCTGACCAGCCAGGTCAGCCTCGCCGGCCGGTTCCTGGTCTACGTCCCCGACGGCACGACCTCCGGCATCTCGCGCAAGCTGCCCGACACCGAGCGCGGCCGCCTGAAGACGCTCCTGAAGGAGATCGTCCCCGAGACGGCCGGCGTGATCGTGCGGACGGCCGCCGAGGGCGCCTCCGAGGACGAGCTCACCCGCGATGTCGAGCGGCTGAAGGCCCGCTGGGAGGACATCGAGAAGAAGGTCGCCAAGGGCAACGCGCCGCAGCTGCTGTACGGCGAGCCGGACCTCACCCTCAAGGTGGTCCGCGACCTCTTCACCGAGGACTTCGCCAAGCTCGTCGTCCAGGGTGACGACGCGTGGGAGACCGTCCACGAGTACGTCGAGCACATGGCCCCCGACCTGGCCGACCGGCTCGAGCGCTACGGAGCGTCGGCTGACGGCGGCTCCGGCCAGTCGGGCAAGCCCGACGTCTTCGCGAGCTATCGGATCGACGAGCAGATCGCCAAGGGCCTCGACCGCAAGGTGTGGCTCCCGTCGGGCGGCTCGCTCGTCATCGACCGCACCGAGGCGATGACCGTCGTCGACGTCAACACCGGCAAGTTCACCGGGTCCGGCGGCAACCTCGAGGAGACCGTCACCAAGAACAACCTGGAGGCCGCCGAGGAGATCGTGCGGCAGCTCCGGCTCCGGGACATCGGCGGCATCATCGTCGTCGACTTCATCGACATGGTGCTCGAGTCCAACCGGGACCTGGTCCTGCGTCGGCTGGTCGAGTGCCTCGGCCGCGACCGCACCCGTCACCAGGTCGCGGAGGTGACCTCGCTCGGGTTGATCCAGATGACCCGGAAGCGGATCGGCACCGGACTGCTCGAGGCGTTCAGCGAGACCTGCGACCACTGCCAGGGCCGCGGGATCGTGGTCCACGACCTGCCGGTCGAGCCGCGTCGCAGCGGCGGCGGTGGCGGCGGCGACGACGATGCGCGCGGCAACGGTCGACGTCGCCGTGGCAAGGGCAGCGGCGGGACCAAGGCCGACGAGCCGGCCTCGAAGGCGGTGCCGTCGCCGAAGGACATCGCCGCGATGGCCAAGCCGCCCGCACCGGACGAGGACGACGACGAGGCCATCGAGGCCGTGGAGGCCGTGGAGGCCCTCGCCGCCGCCGACGACGCCGTGGTCACCGACGACGTCGTCGAGAAGGTCATCGGCGAACAGGCCGACGCGGTCGCTGTCACGGCCACCGAGGAGCCGACCCCGGCTGCCGAGGTGGGCGAGGCCAGCGGCGAGGAGACTCCGGCCCCGCCCGCGGAGCCCGCTGGATCGTCCGAGCTCGTCAAGACGCTCGACGCGGTGGCGGCCGCGGAGGCGACCGAGCCGACGCCGGAACCCGAGCCGGAGGCACCGGCCGAGCCGGAGGCACCGGCCGAGCCGGCCGCGCCGAAGGTCGTGACCCGCACCCGTCGCAGTGCCGCCAGTCGGCCCGCGGGCCCGCCGAGCAGCAGCTCCACGCCCGTCGTACCGCAGGCTGAAGCGGCTGCCGACGTACGGGCCGAGGAGGCCCACGTGGAGCACGTCCCGATCAAGAAGAAGGGCACTCGCAAGCGCTGATCCGGCGCCGGCGAATCATCCGAACGACCAATGCCCGCGCGCCGGGTCCGGTGGTTCGATGACGCTCGTGCGCAAGCTCTTCGCGGTGGTCGGGGTCGTGGTCCTGCTGGCCTCCCTGTTCGGCTGGTGGCTGTTCGCGATGAGCTTCCGCGCCGTCGACGGCTCCGAGATGACCCCGCCGGGCGAGGTCGACGTCCACCTCGACGCGGGTGAGTACCGGATCTACGTCAAGAACCAGCTCGCCAACGCAGGCCGGTGCAGCAGCGACGACGAGTTCCCGCTCGTCGAGTCGATGAAGCTCGCCCTGGTGCCCAAGGACGGCGGGCGCCGGCTGGCGCCCGAACGCACCGGCCACTGCGACGGCGGGACCGACGAGAACGGGATCTCCCCGGTCTCCGTCAGCCAGTTCGTCGTCCGCGAGGCCGGCGACTACACCCTCACCGGGAAGGCGCAGCCCGCGGAGATCACGGCGTACAACCGGGACGTGACCGTGCACCTGACCGCCTCCGGGCACCGGGTGTCGGGGTTCGCCGGAGGTCTGGGCGGTACGCTCGCCGGGATCTTCCTGATCGCCTTCGGACTCGCTCGCCGCCGCACCGCACGATGACGGTGGCTCGCGTTTTGCTGTGATCAGCGGCGATCCGTACTATTGAACGTCGGCGCGCCTTGCGTGCCTCTCTGCCTTGGCATCCCGCTCTCCAGCCCTCCACGGGCCGGGACGGTGGTGTGCCGCAGACCCAACGACGAGCTTGAAGACGAAGGAGACCGCGGTGTACGCGATCGTGCGCGCTGGCGCGAAGCAGCAGAAGGTCGCTGTCGGCGACGTCATCGAGATCGACAAGGTCTCCACGGCCGTCGGCGACTCCCTCACGCTGCCCGTGGTCATGGCGGTCGACGGTGAGTCCGTGACCACCACCGGTCTCGGCGACGCCGCGGTGACGGTCGAGGTGCTCGGTGCCACCAAGGGTCCGAAGATCGTCATCCAGAAGTACAAGAACAAGACCGGGTACAAGAAGCGGCAGGGTCACCGCCAGAAGTACACCCAGGTCAAGGTCACCGACATCAAGCTCTGAGTCCCACCGACTCGTCACCTGAAGGACTGAACTGATGGCACACAAAAAGGGCGCAGCGTCCACCAAGAACGGCCGCGACTCCAACGCTCAGCGGCTCGGCGTCAAGCGCTTCGGCGGCCAGGTCGTCAACGCCGGCGAGATCATCGTCCGCCAGCGCGGCACCCACTTCCACCCGGGCGCCAACGTCGGCCGCGGTGGCGACGACACCTTGTTCGCGCTCTCCGCGGGCGCGGTGGAGTTCGGTCGCAAGCGCGGCCGCAAGGTCATCAACATCGTCCCGGCTGCTGAGTGACGCTCAGCTCCCACTAGGGCTTCGAAAGGGCGTCCCATGCGGGACGCCCTTTCTCCATTTCTGCAGACTGTCTCTACTGAAAGACTGATCCCATGGCCGTTCCCACGTTCGTCGACCAGGTGACGCTGCATGTTGCCGCGGGTCGCGGTGGCAACGGCGTCGCGTCCGTGCACCGCGAGAAGTTCAAGCCGCTCGGCGGTCCCGACGGCGGCAACGGCGGCCCCGGTGGGTCGATCATCCTCCGCGTCGACCCGGACGTCACCACCCTTCTGGACTACCACCACAGCTCGAAGCGAACGGCCGAGCACGGCGGTCACGGCGCGGGCGGCCGACGCAACGGCACGCACGGGGCGGACCTGGTGCTGCCCGTGCCCGACGGCACCGTGGTCAGCCACACCGACGGCGAGGTCATCGCCGACCTCGTCGGCGCCGGCACGGAGCTGGTCATCGCGCAGGGTGGCCGCGGGGGCCTCGGCAACTCCGCGCTGGCCTCGGCGACCCGCAAGGCCCCCGGTTTCGCTCTGCTCGGCGAGCCCGGCGAGGAGCTCGACGTCGTGCTCGAGCTCAAGGTCGTGGCCGACGTGGGTCTGGTCGGCTTCCCGAGCGCCGGCAAGTCCAGCCTGATCGCCTCGATCTCGCGGGCGCGACCCAAGATCGCCGACTACCCGTTCACCACGCTCGTCCCGAACCTCGGCGTCGTCAGCGCCGGCGACGTCACTTTCACGGTCGCCGACGTACCCGGCCTGATCGAGGGCGCTGCCGACGGCCGCGGCCTGGGCCACGACTTCCTGCGGCACATCGAGCGTTGTGCGGCACTCGTGCACGTGCTGGACACCGCGACCCTCGAGCCGGGCCGCAACCCCGTCGACGACCTCGACGTGATCGAGGCCGAGCTGACCCGCTACGGCGGCCTCGAGGACCGGCCCCGGCTGGTGGCGCTCAACAAGGTCGACGTGCCCGACGGCCGCGAGATCTCCTCGATGGTTCGAGACGAGCTCCGGCAGCGCGACCTGCGCGTCTTCGAGATCTCTGCAGCGTCGGGGGAGGGCACCCGCGAGCTGGTCTACGCGATGGCCGAGATCGTGCTGGCCGCCCGCGCCGCGAAGGCCGCGGAGGTCGTGGAGAGGATCGTGCTCCGGCCGAAGGGTCTGGACGGCGACGAGTTCACCGTCCGCAGGACCGGCGCCGGCTGGCGGGTCCGCGGCGTGAAGCCCGAGCGTTGGGTGCGTCAGACCGACTTCAGCAACGACGAGGCCGTCGGGTTCCTCGCCGACCGGCTCAACCGGCTCGGTGTCGAGGCCAAGCTGCTCCAGCTCGGCGCCGAGGAGGGCGATGCCGTGCTGATCGGGCACCCCGACAACGCGGTCGTCTTCGACTTCAAGCCGGGCGTCGACGCCGGCGCCGAGAACCTCTCGCGGCGCGGCCAGGACGAGCGGTTCCAGGACGAGCGGCCGGCCCACCACCGTCGGCGCGAGATCCAGGAGCACCTGCCGGAGCGCGCCGAGGGCGAGACCCGCGCCGACGTGGCACGCCGCCTCGACCGGCCCGAGGAGTACGGTCCGCTCGCCTACGAGATCGGCTCGGACGAGGACCCGGACGCGACCGACGAGGCAGCCTGGCGGGAGGAGGACCCTGGTGACTGACCGCGAGGTCGTCACCTCGGCCCGCAGGGTCGTCGTCAAGATCGGCTCCTCGTCGCTCACCACCGCCGAAGGTGGCATCGACCCCCAACGGATCAGCGCGCTCGTCGACGTACTCGCCTCCGTGCGGACCGCAGGCGCCGAGGTCGTGCTCGTCTCCTCGGGCGCGATCGCAGCCGGCCTCGCGCCACTCGGTCTGAAGAGGCGGCCCCGCGGCCTGGCCGCGCAGCAGGCGGCGGCCTCGGTCGGGCAGGGCCTGCTCGTGCACCGCTACACCGAGGAGCTGGCCCGGCACGGGCTGACCGCCGGCCAGGTGCTGCTCACTCTCGACGACGTCACCCGTCGCTCGCACTACCGCAACGCCCACCAGACCTTCACCAAGCTGCTCGAGCTGGGCGTCATCCCCATCGTCAACGAGAACGACACCGTGGCGACCACGGAGATCCGGTTCGGCGACAACGACCGGCTCGCGGCGCTGGTCGCGCACCTCGTCCACGCGGACCTGCTGCTGCTGCTGTCCGACGTCGACGGCCTGTACGACGGACCGCCCCACCGCCCCGGCACCAACCTGATCCCCGAGGTGCGGTCCGCGGCCGACCTCGACGGCGTCGCGGTCGGTACGACGGGCGCGGCCGGTCTCGGCACCGGGGGGATGGCCACCAAGCTCGACGCCGCGAGCATCGCGACCGGCTCCGGCATCACCGTGGTCCTCACCTCCGCGGAGCACGCCGCCGCCGCGCTCGCCGGCGAGTCGGTCGGCACCCTGTTCCACGCCAGCGGCCGCCGCCGCCCCACCCGGCAGCTCTGGCTGCGCCACGCGACCGAGGCCAAGGGCTCGGTCGTGCTCGACGCCGGCGCCGTCCGGGCCGTGGTCGAGCGCCACGCCTCCCTGCTGGCCGCGGGCATCACCTCGGTCTCCGGTGGCTTCGTGGCCGGCGATCCCATCGACCTCGCCGGCCCGGACGGGACCCTCATCGCCCGCGGGCTGGTCAACTTCGACGCCGCCGAGCTCCCCGACCTGCTCGGCCGCTCGACCAAGGACCTCAAGCGTGAGCTCGGTGCGGCGTACGAGCGCGAAGTCGTCCACCGCGACGACCTCGTGCTGCTCTAAACCCGCGAAGTGTCAAGGTTGCACGCTCGAGGTGTCAGGGTTCGCCGCGCGAGGTTGCAGGGTTGCACCCTCGAGGTGTCGAGCTTGGTCGCGCGAGGTGCCCATCTTGATCTTGGTGGCGGGCGGCGCCGCGACATCTCGAGCGACCAACCCTGATACTTCGGATGCTCAAGCCTGATACTTCGAGCGCCCACCACTGATACTTCGGGCGCTCAACCCTGACACTTCGGCGGGCTACCAGGGGTAGGCGCCGGTGCCGCCGATCTTGGCGAGGGTGCGGAGCATCATCGTCTCGGGCAGCAGGGGGGTGAGGCGGTGGAGGGGGGCGGGTGCGTCGATGGCCCGCCCCGCCGCGCGGGAGAGGCCCACGAGCCGTCGGGCGGGGCCTCGGCGCATCCGCTCGTACGCCGTGAACGCGGCGGCGGGCGAGTCCAGCTGGCGCAGCAGCCGGGCGAGCACGGCGGCATCGATCAGCGCCTGGCAGCCGCCCTGGCCGAGGTGCGGTCGCATCGCGTGCGCCGCATCGCCGATGACGGCCACGCGGTCGTCGGTCCAACGGTGGGGGACCGCCCGGTCCATGATGTCGTTGCGGCTCACGGCGGCAGGATCGGTCGCGTCGAGCACCTGCTGGACAGGGTCCGGCCAGCCGGAGAACGCCGCCCTCAGGTGGTCGAGCTCGTCCTCGGCAGTGCCGTCAGCCGGTTCGCGGACGGTGGCGAACCAGTAGCTCGCGTCGTCGCCGAGCGGCACCACGCCGAACTCCTGGCGCGACCCCCACAGCTGCGTCGGCTCCAGCCCGCCGAGGTCGGCGATGCCGCGCCAGGCGGGATAGCCGGCGTACTGCTCGGGAAGGTCGGGATGGAGCACGCGGGCGACCTCGGACCGGTATCCGTCGGCGCCGACGAGCGCGACGGCCGCGACCGGGTCGCCGTCGGTCATCACCTGGAGGCCGGCGTCGTCCTGCCGATAGCCCCGCACCGCGACGCCGAGCTGCACGCTGCCGGGCTTGATCGCGTCGTGCAGGACCTCGATCAGGTCACCGCGGCGGACGGCGACGAGCGGTCCGCCGAGCACGGCCGCCGATCGCTCGAGGTCGAGCGCGCGGAGCACCCGGCCGCGACGGGTGCGGATGGTCCCGGCGGCGACCGGATGGCCCGCGCGTCGTACGTCGTCGCCCACGCCGATCTCGTCGAGGGCGACCATCGCGTTGGGCCAGAGCGTGATGGCGCCGCCGGCACTGCCGAGCTCCGGTCGCTCGTCGAGGAGGAGGTACGGCGTCGCGGTCTCGGTACGCTGCAGACCCGCCGCGAGTGCGAGGCCCGCGATGCCCGCGCCGGCGATCACGAAGGGTCGGTCCGTCACGGCAGGATCTGTTCGCAGTCGCGGCTGGCGGGGTCGTCGGGGTCGTCGTCCCTCGCGTCGGTGCCGAGCCCGCACAGCAGGATGTCCGAGCCCGGCCCGCCGATCAGCCTGTCGTTGCCCTCGCTGCCCTTGAGCGTGTCGTCGCCCTCGCCTCCGAAGAGGCGGTCGCTCCCGGCCAGGCCCACCAGCTCGTCGTCGTCCGGACCGCCGTAGGCGACGTCGTTCTCGTCGCCGAGGCGGATGAAGTCGCGGCCTCCGTTGCCCACCGCGCGGTCGCCCCCGAAGGCGCCGTTGAGGTAGTCGGGTCCGTCGCCGCCGATCAGCACGTCGCGGCCGGCGTCGCCGAGCAGCGTCAGCCGGAACTCCGCACCGAGGGCCGAGCCGTCGATCCGGTCGTCGCCGAGCCGGGGCACGATCTCGAGCAGCAGCCGATCGGCCGGGGACGTACCGGCCGGGATCCGGCAGCTCGCGGCGATGCCGATCTCGACGGCGACCCGCTGGCAGCCACGTGGCACGAAGAGCCAGCGCCTCAGGGCGCGGTCGTGGAACCGGATCCGGTTCCCCACCCGGGTCATCACCAATCTGCTGTCGTGCTGGGACGCGCGGAACCGGAGGCCCCCGTCGATCCGGGTGATCTCGCCCCATCGCTTGGCGCGGAGCCGTTCGCCGGACTCGGTGGGACCGGTGCCACCGGCCGCGGCGGCGGGGACGAGCAGGGCGGCGGTGGTCGCGAGGGCGAGCATGGTGCGGGCCGTGCGGTCGAGCATGATCCCGACGTTACGCCGAATCCGCCGTCCTCGCGGATCAATGCGCCGCAGTCGGCCGTACGACGTACGCTTCGCGCCATGTCCTTCCGTCGCGCGACCGGGTTCGCCGTCCTGACCGTCCTGCTGTCCCTCGTCGGCGCGCTGCTCGTCGGCACCTCGCCGGCCCGCGCGGAGCTGCGCACCCTGCGGACCAGCTACCACTGCGACGCCGGGTCGTTCGGAAGCGGCAGGAGCGCGGTGACCGTGAAGGTCGACCTCCCCGACCGGGCCCGGGCGGGCGTGCGGGTCGACGCACGGCGGATCACGTTCCGGATCGTGGTGCCGGACGCCCTCGTCGAGCGGATGCGGGGCAGCGCCCGGGCGGTCTCGGCGACGGCGACCGCGAAGTACCGGGTGGGCGCTATGCGGGTGCCGATCCGCAACCTGACGATCCCCCGCACGGCGGTGCCGGCCGAGGGCAACATGGTGCTCCGGGGGTCGGGCCGCGCGGGCGCGTTCACCATCGACGAGCCCGGTCGCTACGCCGTGAAGGTCCCGCTGCGCCTCGCGGCCGTGGTCACCGCCCACGGGACGGCGATCGGCGACGTGGACGTCGACATGACCTGCTCACTGGGCTACCAGGCGGCCGCGCGCCTGTCGGGCCTGCGGGTCGTTCGGTAGGCCCGCGGCCTCCGGTTCGGCGCGGGGAAGGCGCGCGCCGTACCCTGGGAGGCGCCATGAACGACGTCCGGACGGTCTACCTCGACCACGCCGCGACCACACCGATGGTCCCGGCAGCTGTCGAAGCGATGACCGCGCACCTCGCGGACGTGGGCAACGCCAGCTCGCTGCACGCCTCCGGGCGCCGGGCGCGGCGGATCGTCGAGGAGTCGCGCGAGACGATCGCGCAGGCGCTCGGCTGCCGGCCGGGCGAGGTCGTCTTCACCTCCGGTGGCACCGAGGCCGACAACCTCGCGGTCAAGGGCCTCTACTGGTCACGGCGTGCGGTCGACCCGGGACGCCGTCGGATCCTCGCCAGCGCGGTCGAGCACCACGCCGTGCTCGACCCGCTGCACTGGTTGGCCGAGCACGAGGCCGCCGAGCTCGAGCTGCTGCGGGTCGACGAGGAGGGCCGGCTGGTCCTCGACGAGCTCGCCGCCAGCATCGCCCGCGACCCCGCCTCCGTGGCCCTGGTGAGCGTCATGTGGGCCAACAACGAGGTCGGCACCATCCAGCCCATCCCGGACGTCGTCGCGATCGCGGCCGAGCACGGGATCCCGGTGCACACCGACGCGGTCCAGGCGCTCGGCGCGGTCCCCGTCGACTTCGCGACCTCGGGCGTCGACGCGATGACGATCTCCGGCCACAAGGTGGGCGGGCCGCTCGGCGTGGGTGCGCTCGTCGTACGGCGCGAGATCGAGCTCACCGCCCTCGTCCACGGCGGCGGTCAGGAGCGCGACGTCCGCAGCGGCACCCTCGACGTGCCGGCGGTCGCCGGGTTCGCGGCCGCGGTCGAGGTCGCGGTCAAGGAGCAGGCAGACCACGCGATCCGACTGCGGTCCCTGCAGCGCGGGCTCGTCGACGCCGTACGACGCGCGGTGCCGGACGCCGTCCTCAACGGCGCCTCGTCCGGCTCGGCCGACGATCGACTCCCCGGCAACGTGCACTTCAGCTTCCCGGGCTGCGAGGGCGACTCGCTCCTGATGCTGCTCGACGCCCGCGGCATCGAGTGCTCCACCGGGTCGGCCTGCTCGGCGGGGGTGCCGCAGCCGTCGCACGTCCTCCTCGCCATGGGGCGCGACGCCGACGCCGCCCGCAGCTCGCTCCGGTTCTCGCTCGGCCACACGACGACCGAGGCCGACATCGATGCCGTCGCGGCCGCCCTGGGACCGTGCGTCGAGCGCGCCCGCGCGGCGCGCGCGTGAGGACCGGACCGCCCATGAAGGTCGTCGCAGCCATGTCCGGCGGGGTCGACTCCGCCGTCGCCGCGGCCCGCGCCGTCGAGGCCGGCCACGAGGTCACCGGCATCCACCTGGCGCTCTCCCGCAACCCCAAGTCCTACCGCTCCGGTGCCCGAGGCTGCTGCACGATCGAGGACAGCAACGACGCGCGCCGAGCCGCCGACGTGATCGGCATCCCGTTCTACATCTGGGACCTGTCCGACCGGTTCCACGAGGACGTGGTCGAGGACTTCATGGACACCTACGCGACGGGGCGCACGCCCAACCCGTGCCTGCGCTGCAACGAGAAGATCAAGTTCGCCGCGGTGCTCGACCGGGCGCTGGCCCTCGGCTTCGATGCCGTCGCGACCGGCCACTACGCGCGTCTCGAGGCGGCGCCCGCCGGGGGAGTGGAGCTGCACCGGGCCGCCGACCACGGCAAGGACCAGTCCTACGTCCTCGGCGTGCTCGACGAGCGCCAGCTGCGGCACTCGCTCTTCCCGCTGGGCGACACCCCGAAGGACGCGGTACGCCGCGAGGCGGCCGCGCGCGGACTCCTCGTCGCGGACAAGCCCGACAGCCACGACATCTGCTTCGTCGCCGACGGCGACAACGCGGGCTGGCTGCGGGAGAAGCTGGGCGACCGGGTCCCCAACGAGGGCGGGCGGATCATCGACGAGTCCGGCGAGGTCCTCGGCGAGCACGAGGGCACGTACGGCTTCACGATCGGCCAGCGCAAGGGGCTGCGCATCGGGCGGCCCGCACCGGACGGCAAGCCGCGCTACGTCCTCGACATCGAACCGGTCTCCGGCACCGTGACCGTCGGGCCGCGGGAGCGGCTCGCCGTCGAGCGGATCCGCGCCGATCAGCCGCGTTGGTGCGGTGCGCCGCTGGCGCCGGGCTCGACCTCGGAGGTCACGGTGCAGCTGCGCGCCCACGGCGACGAGCACCGGGCCGTCGTGCGCCTCGACGACACCGGCGACCACGTGGACATCGAGCTGCTGGACCCGGCCTACGGCATCGCGCCGGGCCAGGCGGCCGTGATCTACCAGGGCAGCCGCGTGGTCGGCTCGGCCACGATCGACGCCACCGACCGGGTCCCGGCGTGACCCTGGCGACGGGCATCGGCTCCTTCCCGGGGACCGAGCAGCGCGACTTCGACGAGGCGCTGCGACTGGTGCTGGGCGAGCTCGGCGAAGGGGCGCTGCCGTTCCTTCCCGAGGTGCCGGGCCGCGGCGCGTGGGCGGGCATGGTCGGCCGGACGCTCGGTCTGGTGGGTGAGCTCGACGCAGACCTCCAGCCCGCGGGCTGGCGGTTGACCGGCACGTCCGGCGCGCCCGCCGTCGACCAGCGCCGGGCCCGCAGCCTGCTCGGCCAGGACCTCGACGCGCTCGAGGAGCACGCGTCCGCCTACTCGGGGGCGTTCAAGGTCCAGGTCACGGGACCGTGGACGCTCGCGGCCACCGTCGAGCGCCCGCGCGGCGATAAGGTGCTCGCCGACCACGGCGCCCGGCGCGAGCTCGCGCAGGCGCTCGCCCTCGGCGTGGCCGACCACGTCGCCGACGTACGACGACGCCTGCCGGATGCCGTGCGGATCGTGCTGCAGGTCGACGAGCCCGCGCTTCCCGCCGTGCTGGCAGGTGCAGTGCCGACGGCGTCGGGCTTCGGCAGGCACCGCACCGTGCACCCGCCGGAGGCGAGCGACGCGCTGGCCGAGGTGCTCGGCGCCGCGCGGGAGGCCGGTGCCGAGCCGTGGGTCCACTGCTGTGCCGCGGACGCGCCCCTCGGACTGGTCCGCGGCGCCGGCGCGATGGGGCTGGCCGTCGACCTGGCTCAGGTCGGACCGGCGGGACACGATGCCCTCGCCGAGGCGCTGGAGGCCGGTGGGACGGTCGCGCTGGGCGTGGTGCCCGGCAGGGACCCGGCCGAGCCACCGACGGAGAAGCACGTCGTCGGTGCCGTCCAGCGGTGGCTCGACCTCGTCGGCCTCGACCCCGGTCAGGTCGCGGACCGACTGGTGCTGTCGCCCGCGTGCGGCCTCGCCGGAGCGTCGTCCGCCTGGGTGCGGCAGTCCCTCGCCCTGGTGCGGTCCGCGGCCGCGTCTCTTTCCTGACCTGACCTGACCTGTCCTGACCGGTTCCTGGTGCTGGTTCCTGATGCGGGGTCAGCGGTAGGCCGCAGCGTCCACGCGGTCGTGGTAGCGGTGTCCGACCTTGCCGCCTGCCAGCGCGGCGATCAGCGTGCCGATCAGCAGCGCGGCGCCGGTGATGATGCCGCCCCAGGTCGCGGTCTCGGTCGGGATGGGCAGCCGCGGGAGGTCGACCCGGTCCAGCACGTTGTACTGGTCGCCGAAGACGATCCCGAGGATGACGGCGACGATCGTGACCAGCAGGCCGATCGCCCACACCGCCAGTCCCTGGCGCGCGCCGTCGAAGCGCGACATCCGCCCGGCGACGTACCCGCCGAAGTAGTAGGCGATCATCATGACGGCGAGGACCGCGATCGCGGCGCCGAGCCCGATCGCGCCGGCCTCGCGCTGGGCCTGGTCCTGCGTGAGGTCCGTGGCGGCGCCGACCGCGGAAGCGATCGCGCCGAGGATGCTGCTCAGCAGCACGGTGAGCGCGATGGCGACCAGCCAGCCCGCGATGGCCGCGCCGACGTTGACGCCTCCGAACTTCGCGCGTGCGTGGTGGTGGCCGCTGGCCGCCGCCCGCTCGTCGACGTGCTCACCGGCGTGGCTGTGACCTGAGTGGTCAGAGTGATCCGTGTGGTCATTGTTGTCGGTGTGCTTGCGGTCACGGTGGATGAGATGAACCATCGGTCTGCCTCCTTCGGGTGTCCGTAGCCGGACCAGGGGGCGGTACCCGACGTCCCGGACGGCATCCCACCCGACGACGCGCGACGGCCCGCGCCCCTGGTCGGGGGCGCGGGCCGTCGGAGCGTGACAGCGGGCGGTCAGCCCACGTGCACGCCACCTTCGGGACCGTCCGTTGCCAGCTCGGTGTGCTTGACGTCGAGGAAGATCCAGATCACCGCGGACGCGGCGAGCATCATCACGGAGCCGACCAGGAAGGCAGCCTGGGCACCGGAGGTGAAGGTGCCCTGGAAGATGCCGAGGTCGAGCACCGTCAGGTCGGTGCCGGGGATGGCCGTGCTCCCGGCCGGGCCGAAGCCCTCCTTGAGCGGACCGGCGATCTCGTCACCACGGCTGTTGCTGAAGTGCAGGGCGACCGTGCTCAGGATCGCGAGGCCGAGCGCACCGCCGACCTGCTGCATCGTGTTGAGCACGCCCGAGCCGATCCCCGAGTCCTCGGCCTGCACGTGGTGCACCGCCGTGAGGGTCAGCGGCACGAACACCATGCCCATGCCGATCGCCATCAGCACGATGTAGGGGAAGAGGTTCGTCCAGTAGTTCACGTCGGAGCCGATCGTGTCCCCCGCACCCAGCGCCAGGATAGCGGCGGGGCTGTCGTCGACGTCGATCCGCGAGAACATGAACAGCGCGATGCCCGCGAGCAGCGTGCCGGTGCCGGCGAGGAACCGGGGCTGGATCCGGCCGACCAGGTTGGAGGAGAGACCGGCGCCGATCACGATGCCGAACGAGAACGGCAGGAACGCGAAGCCGGCCTCGAGGGCGTCGAAGCCCATGATCTGCTGGATGAACAGGCTCAGGTAGAAGAACATCGCGAACATCGCGGCCGGCGCGATCATCATCGCCACGAAGCTCGTGGCCCGGGTCCGGTTGGCGAAGATCCGCATCGGCAGCAGCGGGTGGGCGACGCGCGACTCGACGACCAGGAAGGCGACGAGCAGGCCGACACCGGCGACGAGCGACGCGATCGTCTGCGGGTGGTCCCAGCCGTACGCCTCCTCGCCGGCCCGTGAGAGGCCGAACACGATGCCGAGCAGGCCGAACGTGCCGGTGATGGCGCCGGGGACGTCGAGCCAGCCGGTGTGCCTCTCCGACTCCTTGAGGACGCGCGGGGCAGCGAGCGCGGCGATCACGCCGATCGGGACGTTGATCAGGAAGGTGAGGCGCCAGCCGTCGACGCCCAGGGGCTGGTCGAGGTCGGTGAGCCACCCGCCGAGGATCAGACCGATGGCCGCCCCGATGCCCGACATGGTCGCGTACGCCGCCATCGCCCGGTTGCGCTGGGGACCGGCGGGGAACGTCGTGGTGATCAGCGCCAGCGCGGCAGGAGCGGCGAGCGCGGCACCCACGCCCTGCAGCCCGCGGGAGCCGAGCAGGAGCGCCTCGTTCTGGGCGAGGCCGCCGAGCAGCGAGCCGGCGGCGAAGACGGCCAGGCCCGTCATGAACATCAGTCGCCGACCGTAGAGGTCGCCGAGCCGGCCACCGAGGAGCAGCAGGCCGCCGAAGGCGAGGGCGTAGCCGGTGACGATCCAGGTCAGGTTGGCCTGGGAGATGCCGAGGTCGGCACCGATGTACGGGAGCGCGATGTTGGCGATCGTCGAGTCGAGCACGACCATCAGCTGCGCGGTGAGGATGAGCACGAGGGCGAGACCCGCGTGCGGGACTCGGGAGGCCGGGGCCTTCTCCTGCTCGATCGACGCGTCCGGGGAGATCGTCCCCTCGGCGTCGACGGGCTGGGTGTCAGTCATCTGTGGATTCCTTGGTGGGTGGTGAGTGGTGGGTGTGAGTGGTGGGTGGTGAGGTCAGCCGCGGGTCACGGCCGGGAGGATGAGCTGGTCGACCACCTTGGTGATCAGCTCGTTGGTCGGCGCGTCGCCGAGCAGGAAGGTGCGGTGCAGGACGATGCCCGGCAGAGCGGCGGAGACCAGGTCGAGGTCGAGGTCGTCCCTGATCTCGCCGCGCTCCTGGGCGCGTCGGAAGATCTCGGTGGAGGCCGCCTTCTTCGGACCGACGAAGTCGCGACGGAAGGCCTCGGCGAACTCGGCGTCCCGGGAGATCGCGGTGATGACGCTGCCGAGGATCGCGATCTGGCGACCGTCGATCAGGCCTCCCATGCCGCAGAACGCTCCGAGCAGGTCCCCGCGCAGCGAACCGGTGTCGGGAGTCGTGATCGGCTCCTTCTGCGAGGTCAGCGCGTCGATGACCAGCTGGGCCTTGCTGTTCCATCGTCGGTAGAGGGTCGCCTTCGACGCCTTGGCCCGCGCGGCGACCGCGTCCATCGTCAGCCGGTCGTAGCCGACCTCGGCGAGGATGTCGATGGTCGCGTCGAGGACCTCCTGCTCCCGCTCGCCCTCGACCCGAGGACGCGACGGCGCGTCGTCGGGCTGACCCGCCGGGTTGGCGTGGGTGGGGGACATCGAGCACCTCGCTGGAGAGACCATCAGATGGAACGGAACGGTTTCGTTTCAAGTGATGGTACGGAACGGTTTCGTTTCGTGCAAGGGGATTTGTCCGTCGTTTGTTCCCCCGGCAGAGGACACCGCTCGGCCCCCGCCTGTGACATCCGGTGCCGGTCGGGGCTCAGTCGGGGAACATCGAGACGGCGCTCGACGCGGCCAGGTCGTTCCACGCAGTCGCCCGGCGCAGGAGGTAGTGGCCGGCGGGACCCATGTCGGTGAAGGTGGCCGTCCGCGCGATGCCGCGACACCGCGCCACGAACTCCTCCGACGCCGCGTACGACGTGATCCGGTCGTGCCGTCCGTGGGCGACCGCCAGGTGCTTGCCCCTGAGCGCCGCCACCGGCTCGCCGGGTGGGAACCACGGCGCGAGCGCGACGACACCGCGCACGGACGGATCGTCCGCGACGCGAGCACCGGTCCGCGCGCCCATCGAGTGGCCGACGATGACGACCGGGACGTCGGCGGTCGCGCGGACCATCTCGAGAGCCCACCGCGCATCGGGGACCGGTGAGGGGGCGCGCCCGTCGTTCCAGCCGCGTTGGCCGTAGCGCAGCAGCCACACGGCGAGGCCCTGCTCGGCCACGCGGGAGGAGATCGCTCGCTGGAGTGCGCGGGCCCGCTGCCAGCTCAGGTTGCCGTCGTGGACCGGTTCCTGCGAGCGCTGGGTGCCGCCGTGCAGCGTGAGTACGACGCCGCGGAGCGGTCCGCGCGCGTCGGCACGGGTGATGCTGGGTGCGCCCACGGCAACCTCCGTTCGTAGGTCGTTCGTCGGTGAGGCCCGATCGGATGGGCCGGGGTGTCCGAGGGTCACGATGTCGGCGGCACGCGGCAAGATGTGGGCATGAGCGACTCGGTGCCCGCCGTACAGACCCCGTCCGCCGAAGCCCGCGACGTGCACCAGCAGCTGGCCCAGGAGATCGAGGACGCGCGCTGGCGGTACTTCGTGCTCGACCAGCCGACGCTGTCGGACGCGGAGTACGACCGGAAGTGGCGCCGGATCAACGAGCTCGAGGAGCAGTTCCCCGAGCTGCAGACCCCGGACAGTCCGACCCAGAAGGTGGGCGGCACCTTCTCCACCGAGTTCACGGCCGTCGACCACCTCCAGCGGATGGAGAGCCTCGACAACGCCTTCTCTCATCAAGAGCTGGAGTCGTGGCATGCGCGGTTAGCACGTGACGGCGCGGGCGACGCCGCGATGCTGTGCGAGCTGAAGGTCGACGGTCTCGCGATCAACCTGCTCTACGAGAAGGGGCGGCTGGTCCGGGCGCTGACGCGCGGTGACGGACGCACGGGCGAGGACGTCACGCCCAACGTGCGGACCATCGCCGACATCCCCGACGAGCTCGCGAAGAACGACGACTATCCGGTGCCCGAGCTGCTCGAGGTGCGCGGCGAGGTGTTCTTGTCGGTGACCGCGTTCGACAAGCTCAACGCGTCGTTGGTCGAGGCCGGCAAGCCGATGTTCGCCAACCCGCGCAACTCGGCCGCGGGCTCGTTGCGGCAGAAGGACCCGCGGGTCACCGCGAGCCGCGACCTCGGGATGGTGTGCCACGGCATCGGTGCCCGCAAGGGGTTCGAGCCGACTGCCCAGTCCGAGGCCTACGACGCGCTCCGCGCCTGGGGCCTGCCCACCAGCGACCGGGTGCGGGTGCTCGCGACGCTGGACGAGGTCAAGGACTTCATCGCCCACTTCGGCGAGCACCGCCACGACGTCACCGAGCACGAGATCGACGGCGTCGTGGTCAAGGTCGACTCGGTCGCGCTCCAGCGCCGGCTCGGGTCGACCAGTCGCGCGCCGCGGTGGGCGATCGCGTTCAAGTACCCGCCCGAGGAGGTCAACACCAAGCTCCTCGAGATCCGCGTCAATGTCGGCCGGACCGGCCGGGTCACGCCGTACGGCGTCATGGAGCCCACCAAGGTCGCCGGCTCGACCGTGGAGCGGGCGACCCTGCACAACGCCTACGAGGTCAAGCGCAAGGACGTGCGACCGGGTGACACCGTCATCCTGCGCAAGGCCGGTGACGTGATCCCCGAGATCCTCGGGCCGGTGCTCCCGCTGCGACCCGACGGCCTTCCCGAGTGGGTGATGCCCACCGAGTGCCCGTCCTGCGGCACCACGCTGGCCGAGCAGAAGGAGGGCGACAAGGACCTGCGCTGCCCCAACTCCCGGGCCTGCCGGGCGCAGGTCTACGAGCGCGTCTACCACGTCGCGAGCCGGGGTGCGTTCGACATCGAGGGCCTCGGCTCCGAGGCCGCCTTCGCCCTGGTCGAGGCCGGCGTGGTCGACAACGAGGGTGACGTCTTCGACCTCGATCGTGACAAGCTGTTGCGCGCGCCGCTCTTCACCCGGGCCCCGAAGAAGGGTGAGGAGGGGTCCCAGCTCAGCGCCAACGGCGAGGGCCTGCTGCGCAACCTCGAGTCGCGCAAGACGGTGCCGCTCTGGCGGGTGCTGGTCGCGCTGTCCATCCGCCACGTCGGCCCCACCGCGGCCCGCGCGCTGGCCACCGAGTTCGGCAGCATGGACGCGATCCGCGCGGCCACCGAGCAGCAGCTCGCGGCAGCGGAGGGCGTGGGCCCGACCATCGCGGAGGCGGTCATCGAGTGGTTCGCCGTCGACTGGCACGTCGAGATCGTCGAGAAGTGGGCGGCCGCCGGCGTCGCGATGGCCGACGAGCGCGACGAGTCGGTGGCGCGCACGCTCGAGGGGCTGACCGTGGTCGTCACCGGCTCCCTGCAGGACTTCAGCCGCGACTCCGCCAAGGAGGCGATCCTGTCCCGCGGGGGCAAGGCGTCGGGCTCGGTGTCGAAGAAAACCGACTACGTCGTGGTGGGCGACAACGCGGGCTCCAAGGCGGACAAGGCCGAGCAGCTCGGCGTACCGATCCTCGACGAAGCCGGCTTCGTCCAGCTGCTCGAGGGTGGGCCGGACGCGCTCTGACGTCGACTCTCACCTTGCGGACCTCGCGGACGCGGTCGATGACGACGGCGGGTACGACGGGTTCACCGGTTGAGGCGGCTCGATGTGCGGCACTCTGGTGCATGGGTCGGGTGACCCATGCACCAGAGCAGAGGCACGAGGCCTCGCCGCCGAGTTCCCGAGGACCACTCACTGCCGGCGCAGCTCACGAGCCGTCGGTGACGAGGCGACCCGACTCGTCGCGATCGGGTTTTCCCGCCCGGCCTGCAGACTGGTGGCGTGAGGCGACTACTCGCTGCGATGACGTGCTCTGTGTGCGTCCTCGTCGGCTGCACCGATCCCGGCTCCGAGCCGTCCGACGTCAGCCCGAACCCCGCGCCGGCGCCGTCCAGCAGCGACGGGGTCCGGTCCGACGGGTCCGAGAAGCCGACCGACCCCACCGCAGCTGCCACGGAGAGGACCGAGCCGCCGCACCCGGTCTCGCTGCCGGCGTACCAGGACAAGGAGTACGACGGCGCGCGGCTCAGGCTCGGCGCCGAGGTCTACTCCAGCCCGACCCAGCGCCAGCACGAGGTGACCTACCGCGGCGGCGGGCTGACCATCTCGGGGCGGATCGCCGTGCCGGAGGGGGAGGGCCCGTTCCCCGCGATCGTGCTCGCCCACGGTTACATCGACCCGGCGTACTACGTGAACGGGCAGGGGATGACCCGCGAGCGGGAGTGGTTCGCGGACCAGGGCTACATCGCCCTGCACGTGGACTACCGCAACCATGCCGGCTCGGACGACACCGCACTGGCCCAACAGGGAAGGGGCGAGGCGGACCTGCGGATGGGCTATACCGAGGACGTGATCAACGCCGTGCTCGCGCTGCGCGCGTGGGACGGACCGGTCGACGACGACCGGATGTCCGTCGGCGGCCGCTCCATGGGCGGCGGCGTCGTCTACAACGTGCTCGTCGCCCAGCCCGGCCTCGTCGACGCCGGGGTGGTGTGGGCGCCGGTCAGCTCCGACGCGGTCGACAACTACGACCGCTGGATCGCGGACGACCCCGCCCGGCAGGACGTCGTCGACGCGATCGACCGGCGCTACGGCCTGCCGCGCGACAACCCGGAGTTCTGGGACGGCGTGAGTGCCCGCACCTACTTCGAGGACATCACGGAACCGGTGCTCATCCACCACGGCACGGCTGACGACACCTGCCCGATCCGGTGGAGTCGCGAGACCGCCCGGCTGATGGAGCGCGACGGTGTCGACGTGACCCTCGCCGAGTATCCCGGCGAGGGCCACGCCTTCGGCCCCCAGTTCTTCGCCTCGATGGAGCGCACCGGCCGGTTCCTCCGCCAGCACGTCCGCTGATCCGCGGCCGGGCCAGAGCGGTCAGGACTCGTAGGTCACGCCTCCGAGCCGCAGTTCGTTCGTGCTCTCCTCGACGTAGGTCTGCTGGCCGTAGGTCTCTGTGACCGGTGCCGGGGCCGGGATGTCCGGGTGGGCGTACGGGGTGGTCGTGCACTCGCCGGTCGCGGAGTCGCACGTCCGCAGCTGGTTCTTCGTCACCTGGAAGAGGTCACCGCCGGCGGTCCAGCCCCATTCGTACGGCGTGCCGAGGATCATCGCCTGCGAATCGGACTCGAGGTCGAGCACGTGCATCGGCACCTCCGAGTCGGGTGGCAGCTCCGCGCCTGCCGTGAGAAGGGCGTAGCGACCATCCGGTGAGAGGTCGAAGGCGCCGGTGTCCGAGGACACCAGCACGTCGCCACTCTCGACGTCGATCACCGCGGACCCGCCGTCCGCGCCGGCGACCACGTGACCATCGGCCACGCCCCACGCGCTCGGGGAGTCCGACGGCTCCGCGGTGCCGGTCTTCCAGTCCACCTCGAAGATCTCGTCGGCCGATCGGTCCTCGACGTACACGGTGTCGCCGTCGATCGAGACGGGGAACCAGCTCTCCGTCGTGGGTCCGACCGTGACGCGGGCCTCCTCGGCGTCGGCCGCGACGTCGTACACGACCACCTGGAGCTTGCCGTCGACCGCCTCGCCGTAGACGACGTACGGCTGGTCGACGTCGCTGGCGTGGACCGTCTCCTCGGTCTCGAGTCCGAGCCGCTGCACCTCACCCTCGGGGGTGACCAACGAGAACCGCTGGGGGCCGCCGCCGTCGCTGGCAGTGCTGTCGCCGTGACGGACCAGCACGCCGGCGGAGGTGTAGTAGAGGGACTTCACCGCGTTGTCCTGGATCTCGGCGCGGTCGTCGGGGCCGTCGTAGAAGACCTGGTTGCCGTAGGAGAAGACGGGGTTGTTGCCGAGGGTCGGCGCGGCCGGGTCCGGCGCGGTCCGGTCGTCATCGCCGCCCGAGAGGGCGACCACGCTTCCGCCGACGATCACGGCGACCGCGGCGGCGCCGGCGGCGACGGCGATCCGGTTGCGACGGCGCAGGCCGCGACCCTGACGCAGCACGGCATCAGTCGCAGGCGCCGGGACGTCGAGACCGTCGACCTCCTGGTCGAGCAGCTGCTTGAGTCGTTCAGTCATTGTTCGCTCCTGCCGGGATGACGCTGTCGCCGAGCAGCGCACGCAGCTTGGACAGTGCCTCGGAGGTCTGGGACTTCACGGTGCCCTCGGTGATGCCGAGGGCGTGGGCGACCTGGCCGACGCTCAGGTCCTCGTAGTAGCGCAGTACGACGACCGCCCGCTGCCGTGGCGGCAGGGTGGCGAGCGCGTCGATCACGGTCCTGCGATCGCTCGGGTCGTGCGCCGCGGACGCGGTCTCGGGCAGCACCTCGGTCGGGCGCTCGTTGCGCCAGCCCTTCTTGCGGAACCACGACGCCGCGGTGTTGACGAGCGTGGTCCGTGCGTAGCCGGGAGCCGCCTCGACACTGCGCACCCGTCGCCAGTTCGCGTAGGTCTTCGCCAGGGCCGTCTGCACCAGGTCCTCGGCGTCGGAGCGGTCGCCCAGCATGAGGTACGCCGTGCGGTAGAGGCTCGCCCAGCACGCATGCACGAGCTCGGCGAACTCCTCATCGGTCGGTGGTCGTGTCATCCACTCACCCTCTCCATCGCCCAGCGCCTCGGGCCAGCGTCGCGGTCACCCTGACAGATGCCACGGGGTCGGAGAACGGTTGGACGCCGGGGCCGGCGAAGTGGGGAGGATTCGGTGCAGCTTGTGGCTGTTGCACTTTGAGTTGAGTGTTGCCCCAGGCTGTGCCGACTGGCTGTGGCGGAGCGGCGCGAGCCGCCCTGGCTCAGCCTGAGGCGGGTGCGGCCCGGTGCAGGCGGG
>Ga0164290_1001503_pt1 | contig 32076 bp, 32 predicted proteins | sample Micstemetagenome_FD_108782 | JGI IMG/M metagenome (GOLD analysis project Ga0164290, IMG submission 108782) | Contaminated culture microbial community from soil near Moab, Utah, USA - Microcoleus steenstrupii SON62 (Illumina Assembly) | ecosystem: Environmental > Terrestrial > Soil > Soil crust...
CGTGCTAGTATGTTCTTGGACTGCTTAAGTAGTCTGCGCTGGCACGGGGGAATCCGGATTAGTACAGTGGTGGCTCAGGTATCACCAGACAATCCAAGAACAACCAATACGGTCTTGATTGGATGCTCGCAAGCCGAGCCGAGGCATTTTCACAAACGTTCGAGCCGATTCAGATCCGCACGGCATTTGAGTGGGTCGCCTCCGATGACAGAGACAACATCGCGATCTTTTGGCCGTGCGAGTTCGGCCCGGTGCCCTCGGCAATTCACCAATTCTCGCTTGAGGAACACCTCGATTGGTGTCGCTGTCTTTACCAACTGAGTCCTGCGATGTTGGATGGCGATAATCAAGTTGAGTTGCCTGATCTCGGTTTCTATTTCTTTTCGCTTGAGAACCACGAATCGTACTCCAATGATGGCTACCAGCGGCTTGGCTCTCCTTCTCAGCCAAAAACCGTCAGCGAGTTGCCAGAGCAGTTTCGCAGGCTGGTAAGTGCCGTACGCTTTCCGGACACGTTTAGCGATACCGCGGTCATATTCGCTGCAAAGCTTTGGCCGACCGTTTAGTGAGGCGGAAGCGTTGCAGGGCGTACTCGCGTCCCGACGTACGCAGCTTCCCTTCGCTACTCCTGCCACCGCAAGTAATAGGCGAGTTCCACTGCCACGAGCGCGATATACGCGAGGTAGTGCCAGAGGCGAAAGCGGAGGCCGGTGCAGCAGCCTACGGCTATCGGCAAAATGGCTGCCAGCATACATGCGTGCGGAATAAGCATGGTGACGGCGCAGGCACCGCCAAGCCCAGTAAAACCCATCCGACAACTGCCAAAATTTGGCAATACAAGCTGAGAGAATTCGTAAACGTGGAATTGGCAACCAAGCGGCAGGTCGGGCTGCGCACGAGCGTGGATAAAGACCCATCCCACCGCGCCATAGCCACTACCCACAACGATGTCACATTGCGACATCCGCACTCGCACCGCGGCCAGCCCGAACCAACTCACCACCCATGCCACGACCAGCAGTCCGAACACCACAGCTGGCGTGTACTTCAGGATGCGGCGGAGAAGGGGCATGGGGGCGATTCTAGCTCCCGTCGCGATAACTGCCTAATTGAAGCACCTAATTGAAGCACACCTTACGAACCATCACGGCTCTTGGCCTTTCGGAAACCATCGAATTTTGCCGTCTGGATGCGCGTAAATGGGACGGTGATAGGGTGGGGAAACCATGACTTCTCGGTTAGTTTCCTTGGCCATTCTCAGCGCCAACTCTTCAATGGCCTTCTGGTAGTGAACCTGCTTTTTCACAAAATGATTTTGCTGGTGGATGAACTGAATGTGGCAGCCCCTCACCTGGGCTGCCAAAATCATTGAAACTATAAGCATGACCCAGAACAAATCGCGCAGGGTGAACTTCATCCCACCCACCCTACCGCGCACGAAAAAGCCCCGCCAGAATGTTTAGCACTCTACCAATTGCCCCGGAAGCTCCGCGCAGTAATACCGCTCGCCGACAGTTCAAATTGCACGCAGCCGTCGATCTGAGTGTGAAAGACTTCCGCGCCGCGGGACTGGTAGGAGAATTCGACGGCGCGGATCTCCGCCTCGTCCTCTACGTCGCGGCTGCCGCTGATGACGACGTAGGACGGTTTCGACCAAAGCGAGAATCCGGCGGGGTCGCTGCGGCGGCTGCCGTGGTGGGGAGCCATGACGACGTCGCTCCGAAGCGGCTCTTCAGCCACCAGATCTTCGAAACCAGGCGATTCCAGATCGCCGGGCAGCAACACGCGGCGGCCGGCGCAGGTGACTGCCAGGACGATGCTGTTCGCGTTGTCGCTGCCGATGACGCCGCGGCGCGGTGGATGCAGCACTTCAGCGACGGTGTTGTCATCAAGCGAAAGGCGATCGCCGCCGGAGATGGTCTCGAACTGCAGTCCTTGGGCCTCCAGCGAGCGGCGCAGTTCGACCACGGCCGGCTGCGTTTCCTCGAACATCACGGGTGAGACATAAACGTGGCCGATGGAGAAACGCTTCGCCAGTTCGGGCAGCCCGTTGAAGTGGTCCGAGTCAGCGTGCGAGATGACTACGGCGTCGAGATGGCGAATGCCGCGCGACCAGAGTACTTCGCTCACGGGCCGAACCGCACCGAGCGGCGAGCCGAGGTGGCCCGCGTCATAAAGCAATGTGCGACCTGAAGAGGTTTCGATGAGGGCACTCGTTCCGTGGCCGACCGAGACGAACGTGCACGCCATAGCCGTTTCGTTGCCATCGGCGACGGTGGCGGGGCGATCGGCGAGCACGATTGCGACTGCGAACCAAAGTGCCGCGGCAGATACCAGTACAAACGTTCGCGATCGCAGGACCGGTAAGAGTGCGATGGCAGCCAGAAGAAGATAGAAGACAACCACCCACCAGGCAGGCGGCGCCGGCAGCCACAGATGACTGCTCCACAGATCACGGGTAGCCTCCACCGACTGCTCGATCAGAGCCAGGCTACCATCGCAGATCCATCCCGCTAGCCAACCAACGGGTGGTAGCAACCAGCCGAAGACGAGCGTCGCGAAGCCCGAGAGCATTGCGACGGTCATCGGTATCCAAATCAGCAAATTGAGCAGCAGGGCAACCGGTGAGATCAGGTGGTAACTCAGCCAAACTAAGGGCATCGTGGCGATCCACACCACGGCGCCCGTGAGCCAGACTCGCCCGACTACCTGACCGCAGTGCCGCGCGGCGCGAATCGGCCAGGGACGCGTGCTCGCGATCAAGTGATCGAGCGGATCGTAGGAGCGCGACGGGTTGATCAGCGGGCTGGCGAGAATCATTGCTGCGACCGAAAGAAACGATAGCTGCGGTCCTGTCTGAAACAAACTGCTCGGCTGTAGGGCGAGCACGACCAGTGCCGCAAGCGCCAGTGTGTTGAAGCCGAGAGCGCGCTGGTGTAAGAGTCGCGCGAGGCACATGACAACAACCAGGATGGTCGCGCGCACGACGGGCGGCTGGGCATCGGTGAGAATCGCGTAGGCAATCGTGAGCAGCATCGCCATTACTAGCGCCGGTGCTCGGGGCAAAAGTCCGCTGCGGAACATCTGCCAGAAGGCAAACGCCAGGATGCCGACATGCAAGCCGGAGATCGACAGAACATGTATCGTTCCGGTGACGAGAAAGCCTTCGTTGCGGTCCGGATCGAGTTGTTCGCGCGCTCCGAGCAGAATCGCCGAAGCCAGCGTGGCTCGCGGTCCGCCGATATCACGACGTAGCAGAGCGTCGCCGCTTTGTCGTAAGTCACTGATCAAGCGCCGGATCGAAGGACCACCGCGCTCAACGACGATGATGCTCTCGGGGAACAAACCTCGCAGGCGACACAGGACGCGGCGGCTGCGTTCATAGGCGGCGTAGTCGAATTCTCCCGGGTTGAGCGGCTTCATCGGCTGACTGGCAAGCGCCATGACTCGCACCCGATCGCCAGCACGCACGCCGAGCAAGTGACCATCGATATCAAGAAACGCTCGTCCCGATGCAGGGCGCCAAACCTGCCGGTCGCGAACGCGCGTCACGTAAAGCATCAGTTCGGTTTCGTCGCCTTTGGGCACTGTACGCAAAGCGGTCGGTGTTGGGGCCGGCGACCAGCGGGGCGAGTGAAGAGCGACGCCTTCGAGCACGAGGGGCCGGATCCGCTCGCCCACCATGCGGCCGACTTCGTCGTCGGCGAAAAGCGACCAACGGTCGTGGTGCCACGCGCCGCCAAGTCCGGCGATAGCCAGAAGCAGCACGGTTGACGCGATTGCTTCGCGTCGGCCTCGCCGGATGAACCACCAAGAGAGCAGGAGCACCGACGCGATCGCCCACCAAAGCGTGGCAGGCAACGCGAGCCAGCGGTCCACGGCCATCCCAGCCGCCAGCGCACAAGCGATCAGTACGAGCGGCTGGTAGGCCGACCGCACGCTCATGGGCGTCTGGCTGGAAAGCTCGACCGACACGTAGATGCCTCGCTAGCTGCCGCGAGTCGCCGTTTGCTTCTCGTCCGAAAGCAACCACTGCTATCAGCGAAAGGAGATTTTGCATCAACCTAACATTCCTAAGTTGCCGATGACACTCTTTTAGCGGCTGGCGATTGCCTTGTTCCACATCGTGACTTGCTGAACTGATCTGCTAAAAACGCGCACCAGGAGCGAACCTGCCTCGGCTCCCGTGCGTCTCAATCTGCGAATGCCGCTCACCCCTCGCTTGTGGAACTGATTCGCATGGATACGTTGCCCGCCTGTTCGGCCGAAGCCGAGCCAGGAATCGTGTTTGCAGCCGCCGCCCCTGGCGGAGCCGCCCACCAGTTCCGGGTGCAAGTTCCGGCCACCGATCGGGCTTCCCGTTGGGGTCTGCACGCCAGCTTTCGCGATCGGACCACCGCTCAGGCGTGCTTTGAAGCGCTTCGCCGTGCCGGCACCTCGGCCCGGCTGGTGATTTATAAGACGCTGCCCTGCGCGGCGTAGTCTCAGTAGCCGCCACATTCCGCGAGCTGAGAGCAAGCACTCGTAGCTGAACTCGCCAGAAGCCATACGCCTGCGAGTGGAGAGCGTGCTTGTCTGGATTCTGGCGAATTCAGCTACTTCGCCGCAGCCTTCTAACGGCAGCCCTCTTCTGGACGGGCGCTACCCGCTGTCGTATGGTGACGCGTGTCCTTCAGCACGTGTCTCCAGCAGTGGATCAGCCATGCGAAGCCTTTGCCCCGTCGCTTTTGCTCTTCTATCCATCTCGTTCGTTCCTAGCGCGGTGAACGGACAGTCGCTCGAGCTCGCCAAAAACTGGTCACAGTTCCGCGGACCTCAGGCTAACGGCGTCGCGCCGCAGAGCAATCCGCCGACCGAGTGGAGCGAGACGAAGAACGTCCGCTGGAAGGTCGCTGTGCCGGGCCTCGGCAGTTCGACGCCGATCATCTGGAACGACAAAGTCTTTCTGCTGACGGCGATCGAAACCGATCGTGTCGGCGAGAACGCCGTGAAGCCCGAAGATCAGCCGAAGCGACAATTCGGCATCGTCTTTCCTCACAAGATCCATCAGTTCGCGGTGCTCTGCCTCGATCGCAAAACGGGCAAAACGCTTTGGCAACAGACCGCCACTGAAGCGGTGCCGCACGAAGGTGTGCACCCGGACAACGATTTTGCCTCAGCGTCGCCGATCACCGATGGCGAGCGGCTGTACGTGCCATTCGGTTCGCGTGGCATCTACGCCTATGACCTCGACGGCAAGCTGCTCTGGAAGCGCGACCTGGGGCGGATGCAAATTAAGGTCAGCTTCGGCGAAGGAAGCTCGCCCGCGCTTTATCGTGATCTGCTGATCGTTCCGTGGGACCACGAGGGAGAATCGTTCATCATCGCGCTCGATACCAAGACCGGCGAGACGCGATGGAAGACGGCCCGCGACGAAAAGACCGCTTGGGCCACACCGCTCGTTGTAGAGACGGATAAGGGTGCTCAGGTCGTTACCAATGCGTCGGCCAAGGTCCGCAGCTACGACGCCCTCACGGGCGAACTGCTGTGGGAATGCGGCGGCCAGGTTGGCAACGTCACCCCTTCGCCGGTGAGCAACGGCGAGTTAGTGTTTTGCATGAGCGGGTTCCGCGGCAACGCCCTGTACGCTCTGCCACTGAATGAGCGTGGCGATCTGACCGACACCGATAAGATAGCCTGGAAATCGGACCGCGGCACACCTTACATTCCCTCTCCCCTGCTCTACGGTAATCGACTTTGGTTCAGCCAAGGGAACGAAGGTATTGTGAGCTGCCTCGACGCGAATTCGGGCAAGCCGATCATTGAGCGCACGCGGATGCCGGGCATCGCCAAAATCTACTCGTCTCCGGTCGGAGCCTCGGATCGCGTGTACTTCACCTCGCGTGACGGTGTGACGCTCGTGGTGAAGAACAGCGACGAGTTCGAGGTGCTCGCTGAGAACAAGCTCGAAGGGGAGCAGTTCGACGCCTCTCCCGCCATCGCTGGCGATGAACTCTTCATTCGTAGCCAGACGCATCTGTACTGCATCGGCCAATAGCAGCGCTCGGAGAGCCATCAGTCGACTGCGGCGAGGATTAGCGCGCCATCAGTCGCTAATTGCGGTACAAACGATTTGGGTCTTGGCCCCCGCTTGCTGTTCCCAAGCGGCGACGACCAGATTGCCGTCCGGACTCGCCGCAATCACAGGGTCGGCTGCGTGATCCGCCAGATCAGCGGGCGCTTGTTCGGGGGCTTTGTAGAAGAGCGAACCGCCCCGCTTTGCTAGCCAGACGGCCGCAGGCCCGTTCGTGGTCATTGCCACCCAGGGCTGCTCTCCCTCGCCAAGCAGCGCTTCTTGGCCTGTCGAATCGGCTGTGAGAAATACCTGCTTTTTCCTGCGCCACACCGTGGCGATAGCGTCCTTTGGTCCAACAGCAATCGCCCCACCGTCCATTGGACAGGCTTTTAGCATCCAGCTCTCTGAGCCAAGCTTTTGGGCTTCGGCGAACGATTTTCCACCGTCGTTCGAACTTGCGGAGTACATATCACGAGCGCCGCCGAGCCAGTTGCGCCACAGCACGTGGACTTTGCCATGTGCATCGTATACCACGCTTGGGTGACAGCACTCGCAAACATTTCCCGCGGGCGAGCGATAGACCACGACGTTATTGCTCCAGGTCTCGCCGCCATCCTTCGAGGTTGCCGACATCACTTGCGTACCCCGCTCGCGAAGATCGAGCCAGACGCTGCAGAGTTCCCCCTTCGGTCCTGCGGCCATCGCGTGCAAACCCTCGCGAGCCGCATCGCTCGCATCATTCACCAGCACCGGTCCAAGCCAACTTTTCCCTGCATCGACCGAGCGAAAGGCCAGTAGGTCGCCGTCCTTCCCCTTCCCCTGCCTTCCGCCAATCACCGTGATGCAAATCGCGTTGCCAGTCGCGGCGATTCGAGGGCCGCGCCGCATACCGAGCGAAATATCGTGTGCTGGCGGCAGCTGCACGGGAGCAGTAAACGACTTCGCTCCATCTCTTGACTGCGAGTAGAACACGGCGTCGCCGACGGCGTAGGTCAGATGGACACGCTGCTTGCTATCGATATGCAACTGCGGCTGAATTGGTGCGGCTGGGGCAATCCCTTCAGCCACCATCGCTCGTTCGCCGGCTTCCGCAATAGCGACTGAAGCACAGCAGAGAATTGACAGGATCAGCCAGCGAAAGGGGGCAGTCATCGGCGAGACTCTCAAAAAGAGATCTGTACTCCGCGATTCTACCGTCCCTTTATTAGCCTCGCAGCGCTTTCGTATCGGCGCACTTGAACCGCAGCGGTTGCCTTTGCGGTAGGCCGACAGCCAGAACTAGCGGTAGGGAACCGACGACGGTTTTACAGGCACCTGACTGGTCGCTGCAGGGGGCGGCGGAGCAGCGCCTGTGTCGCGCGCGAGATGCGCGATGGCCGGCAGGGCGCCGATGACGAGTTGCAACTGCGTCCGTAGCGATTGGCGAGCCCGCGGTTCAAGCCCCGGCAGGTCCGCGACGATGCCATCGAGCCAAAGTCGCTGGTCCGGCACGCTGGCCGAAAGTTCCGAAAGCGCTTGAATGTGGTCCCAGAAACTATCTTGTGCCATACGTCGGTCTCTCCGAGTTCAGAATCGGGCGAGGACCAAGATGGATGGACAGCGCCAAAGACTTCGCCGTTCAGTATGACCGACCTGGGCCAATTAGTAAGGCCCTTGCTGCCGTCGCTTGATGAAGAGAGCACTCGATTACGACAAATCGGCCAGCCGCAGTATAACTATTGACAAATTACTGAGTTTTTATTAATCTATAAAAACCCCTCAGAACTCTCGCGCCGGGATCGCCTCCTTGGCCGCTCGCTGCTGCGCGCATGGAAGGCTGTGGCGGTCCGCGAGGTGCGCGAACTTGGTGCGTGTGTCGTGTTCGGGCTGGCACCCGGCTGTCGCGACTAGGGGGTGCTGAAAAGGTGTTGTGAAACTTTCTCTCGGAATTGCCACATGAGTGCTTCAACGACCACCCGTCGAAGACTGCAATGGTTGTCCCCGCAGGGAGTTGCGTTCAAATTTTCCGCGAGCGGCTCGATAGTTGCGCCTGTTCAACTAGTAGCGCAAGGGGTTGTATTTTCGGTCGTGGGGTTCGTTGTGCCACTGGTACTGACCGGTCACGGTGGCCCGAGTTCGGTTGTGGCGTGCTACGCGAAAAGGGGTTGTGAAACCGAGCCCGGCTTTTCCATCAGTACTAGCCGGTTAGAGATCGAACGATGCGATCAATGTTCAATTGCCAAAGCACTTACAGGAAGGCCTGTAGCGTTAAGTGTGGGCCTGGAGCAGTCCGAGCAGCTTGCATTATCTGTTGTAAAACGCCCACAAGCCTCGCCGGTGTTCAATAACCACTCACTGCACGAGTTGCTGGCGGGCGTACTCGGCCCAGGGGCTCGTTTGGTCGAGTTCCAGATACGCCCGCCAGTGCCGGCGAGCATCTCGGTCGCGGCCTGCTCGCTGCAGGATGTCGGCCAGGTTGTAAATCGCGTCGGCATAGCTGGGACGCAACTCCACCGCTCGCGAAATTGCCGCAATGGCCTGATCGATCTCGTCGATCTCCGCGAGTGCACAACCGAGGTTCGACCAGGCCTCCGCGTAGTCCGGATCAATCTCGATCGCCTGGCGGAACCGCTCGGCAGCGGCCTCGTAACGTCCGAGTGCGAAGAGCGTGTTGCCCAGATTGAAGCAAACTTGTCCGTCCGGACCGAAGGCGAGCAACCATTGCCGATAAGCGTCTGCCGCTTCCTGGTGCTTGCCCCCCTGCTCCGCTTCGAGCGCCTGATGGAACAGGTCGTCGGCATCGGGGAGCGGAGCTTGAAAGCGAACTGCCACCGACTCAGTGATCGTATCGTCCGCTCCGGCGACGAAGTCGAACAGCTTCTGCCCGTCGACTTGAACCAGAGCGCCCTCTTCATCTCGGGTGACCAACTGGCGCCGCTCTGCGAGCAACTCCACCTGCGTAAGCCAGTCCCGAGCGTCGGGCAGCCAGGTCGCCAGTTGCCGCAGGCTCTGCCGCAAGCGGGCCGCAGTGATTCCGGCCGATGTCAGCTCCTGCAGCCGCTTGATCGAGGTGATCTGGCGAAAGTCAAACCGCGGAATGCCGTGCAAGGTGTCGGCTGGTTCCAGAATGCCGGCCTTCAGCCACGCTTTGATGCGCTCCGGCTGGGTCGAGGTAAGCTCCGCGACATGATCAAGCGTATAGCGACGAGAGACCGAGTCGCTGACTTCGCCAAGTCCCAGGCGTTCGAGGAAGGCGTCCTCGCGGACAATTTCGACGTTTCCCCCAAGCTCCTGCATGCGCTGCGCTTTTCGCAGTTTGCCGCTTACCCGGCCATCGCGTCGCAGTGGCCAGCCATTCAGTCCGACGACCAGCAGCGTGGTGTGGCGAGTGACTCGCTTGGAGTATTTTCCGCCATGCTCTTCGATCAATTCGACCGCGCGCTCGCGGGGCATGGTCGCAAAGCGACCTGCAAGCGATATCACGTTGCCTTGCAGGCTAAGAGGCGGCGGCTGTGTTTGGCTGATGGCGGTGTCCATGCCGCGGATCGTAGGGAACAATCAAATCGGCTGTGTCGGTATGAGTCGAAAACCCAGCTCAAACCGTTAAGAGCTTGGTCTGGGCGGAATGTGCTCGATGCAACGAAGTTTAACCTATCCCGACCGCTTGCGCCGAGCATCTCCTTTTTTGGCCGCTCGAGTTTGAGCACTGGCCGCCACCTTTCTCGCGGGCCCGGATGGCTTGGCGGCCGACGCCCGGCCGTTCGTTTTGGCTGGCGCTGTACGACCGCTGCCCGGCTTCGCGCGCTTGACACTCTCTTTCAAGGCATCCATCAGATTGATGATCTGCGGCTCGCGCGTCGCCTGTGGCGAGACAAGTTCCTTGCCTTCCACTTTGGCCTCAATCAACTCGCTCAGCTTTTCGACGTAGGTGTCCTTATAGGCAGCCAGGTCGAAGTCGGGTTGGATCAGCGCCTCGAGCAGTTGCTTCGTGAGCTTGAGTTCCTGCTTGCTGGGCTGGCCGATGTCGACAACTTCGTCCCGGAACAGATCGGGCTTCTTCACTTGCGACTCGTGCTGCAGCACGGTCATGGCGATCAGGTTTTCGATCGGCCTGAGCAGCACCAATCGCTCGCGGTTCGAGAGCACCACAGTGCCAACACCATGCAACTCGTCGTCGAGCATGCTTTGCTGGATCAGCGCGTAGGGCTTCTGGCCGATCGGTCCATCAGGAAGCAAGTAGTAGGTTTGTCCCGAGTAGTAGAGTGGATCAACCTCACCTGCCTTCACGAACGAATCGATATTGATCGACTTGTCGCTCTCGGAGCGCAGTTTGTCGATTTCATCGGGATCGATGACGGCGTATTGCCCTTTCGCATACTCATAACCCGAGACGATTTCGTCCTGCGTTACCTCCCCGTGGATTGGGCAGGTCTTCTTGTACTGGATACGACTCTTGCACGGAGCGTGCAACTGGTTCAGTGCGATCGCCCGACCGTCCGATCCACTTGCAGCCGTGTAGGCCCGCAAGGGGACAGAGACGAGGCTGACCTTCAGGTAGCCCTTCCAAGTGGAACGAATCGCCATAAGTTGCTCGCAACGGAAAGTCCGACTGGGAAATACCTTCCGTGCTGGAAACCGGTGCCCGCCGTGGCAAGTTTTCAGATTGTGCCAGCAGTGCTAGCAGCAAGTGTCGGGCCAAAGGGCGTCACGGCGAAAAGCGAGCTGCGTCTTACTACTCGGGTTATCACATCAAACTTAAAGATGGGGGCATCAGAGGACTGTGCAGCAGCTACCTAAACAGATCCATCGAAGTGCGAACCTACGAACCAAGCCCCCTGTCTCGACTCGGACCGTCCCGCAGCCATTGAGAAAACAAATGTTGCTCACGATCACCACGACTCAACCGCCGGCCAGTGACTTGGGCTATGTGCTCCACAAGCACCCTGACCGCTTTCAAAGCTTTGACATGAGCTTCGGGAAGGCCCACGTCTTCTATTCGGAGGCAAGTGAAAATCGATGCACCGCTTGTTTGCTGCTGGATGTCGATCCTGTGGCGATGGTTCGCGGTCGGCGCGGCGAACAGCGATTTCTGCTTGGGCAGTATGTCAACGATCGGCCGTATGTTGCTTCGTCGTTCTTGAGTGTGGCGATTTCTCAAGTCCTCGGGTCGGCAATGCAGGGAAAGTGCAAAGATCGACCTGAGTTGGCGGCGTCAGCGATTCCCCTCGAAGCCCGCCTGGAAGTGCTACCAGTTCGAGGCGGCGAGCGGTTCCTGCACGAGGTCTTTGAGCCGCTTGGCTACACCGTCGATGCACGGCGCCATGGCTTGGACGAGAAGTTTCCCGACTGGGGTGCCAGCCCGTATTACTCTGTGTCCATCTCCAAGAAGACAAGCGTTGCGGAGTTGCTGACGCACCTGTATGTGCTCATTCCGGTCTTCGACAACACCAAACACTACTATGTGGGAGAGGACGAGCTTGAGAAGCTCGTGCAGAAGGGTCAGGGCTGGCTGGCGTCGCATCCTTTGAAGGACCAGATTGCTCGTCGCTTTCTCAAGTTTCAGGCCAGCCTGTATCGAGAAGCACTAGCAAGATTGGTCGAAGAAGAAACGGCGACTGAAGCGGACCATGGCGAGTCCCAGCAGGCGGAAGAGGTGCTGGAGCGCCCGATCAGCCTCAACGACCAGCGCCTCGGCTCCGTACTGGCAGCACTTCGATCGTCGGGCGCCAGACGCGTGCTCGATCTTGGGTGCGGCGAGGGGAAATTGCTGCGCGAGCTGCTGAAGGACCGCCAGTTTGAGCAAATCGTCGGACTGGATGTCTCAGTGCGCAGTTTGGAAGTTGCGAAGGAGCGACTGAAGCTGGATCGCCTACCACCGCTGCAGGCCCAGCGGGTAAGGCTGATGCTTGGCTCGCTGATTTATCGCGATCAGCGGCTAGAGGGATTTGATGCGGCCGCGGTGGTCGAAGTCGTCGAGCATTTCGACCCACCTCGTTTATCGGCTTTCGAGCGTGTGCTGTTCGAATTCGCCCGTCCGCAAACCGTCGTCATGACTACGCCGAACGCAGAATACAACGTGAAATGGGAAACGCTGCCTGCCGGGAAATTTCGGCATGCGGACCATCGTTTTGAATGGACCCGTGCGGAATTCGATCATTGGGCGAACACCGTTTGTGAGCGGTTCGGCTATACCGCCAAATTCCTACCTGTGGGTCCAGTCGACGCGGCAGTCGGCGCCCCGACGCAAATGGCAGTATTTCGAATTCGAGCCAGCGCATAGAAGCGTCCTCGAATAGCCTCAATCGATACTCGCCGGTGTTCTGCAGGAACCAAACTTCCAATGCATATTCAGCTACCCCAACTCTCGCTGGTTGTTCTTATCGGTCCCAGTGGGGCAGGCAAGACAACGTTCACGCGCACTCACTTCCTCCCCACGGAAGTGCTATCGTCGGACCTGTGCCGCGGGATGATCAGCGACGACGAGAACAATCAGACGGTCACAAGCGAAGCGTTCGACTTGCTGCATTACATCGCCGCGAAGCGCTTGGCGCTTGGCAAGATTGCCGTCGTCGATGCGACCAACGTCCAGCCCGAAGCGCGCAAGCCGCTGGTCGAGCTTGCACGCCGCTACCACGTCGTGCCGGTCGCAATTGTATTCAATGTGCCGGAGCGTCTTTGTCAGGACCGTAACAGCCGTCGCTCGGATCGCGCCTTTGGCCCGCATGTCATCCGCCAGCAAGTCGCTCAGCTGCGACGATCACTTCGGGGGCTGAAGCGCGAAGGCTTCCGGTACATTTTTGAGCTTTCGACCACGGAGGAAATCGACTCAGTAACTATTGAGCGAGTCCCGCTCTGGACCGACAAGCGTAACGAGCGAGGACCATTCGACATCATCGGCGACGTACATGGCTGCTGTGATGAATTGGAGATGCTGCTGGCTGAGCTTGGCTATCGAGCGACGGGCAGTGTTGACGGACCACTTGGCGGTCCTGTCTATGCGCATCCCGAGGGCCGCAGAGCCGTCTTCGTCGGCGACCTTGTCGATCGGGGGCCGAGGGTGTTGGATGTGGTGCGACTGGTTTACAACATGGTGACCGCAGGCACGGCGCTATGTGTGCCCGGCAACCACGATATCAAGTTGCTGAAAAAGCTGCAGGGCAAGCAGGTGCAGATTACGCATGGACTTGCAGAGACGCTCGTGGAAATCGATGCTCTGCCGAGCGACAGCATTCGGGAGAGCACCTGCAAGACGCTGGCTGCGTTTCTGGACAGCCTGGTCGGACATTATGTGCTCGACGACGGCGGGCTTGTGGTTGCTCACGCGGGCATGAAGGCGGAGTACCAAGGACGGGCGTCGGCGCGTGTGCGAGATTTCGCACTCTATGGAGAAACCACCGGCGAAACCGACGAGTACGGTTTGCCCGTGCGCTTCAACTGGGCCGCTGAGTATCGCGGCGCCGCAATGGTAGTTTACGGTCATACGCCCGTGCCGGAAGCGGAATGGCTCAATCGGACCATCAACATCGATACCGGCTGTGTCTTTGGTGGCAAACTAACCGCCCTGCGATACCCAGAGCGCGAATTCGTCGCAGTGAAGGCGGCTAAGACGTACTGCGAACCGGCGCGGCCGTTTCTCGCCGCGGGGCATCAGGCGGATGAGCTTTCCGCACAGCATGCGATCGACGAAGTCATGGACGCAGCTGACGTCCTCGGCAAGCGGATCATCACCACCCGATTGCACGCCAACGTGACGATCCGTGAAGAGAATGCAGTCGCAGCGCTCGAGGTGATGAGCCGCTTTGCCGCGAATCCAAAGTGGCTGATCTACTTGCCGCCAACAATGTCCCCTTGCGAGACCTCGCGCGAAGAATCGCTTTTGGAACATCCGCAGGAAGCTTTTGGATACTACCGCAGCCAGGGGATCCCGACGGTTGTTGTCGAAGAAAAGCACATGGGCTCGCGTGCCGTCGTTGTGATCTGCCACGACGAGGCTGCAGCCCGTAACCGTTTCGGCATCACGACGGATGAGACGGGCATTGTCGTAACGCGGACTGGGCGCAAGTTTTTCAACGACGATGCGCTAGAGATTCAGTTTCTGGAGCGGGTAAGAGCTGCGCTTACAGCCACTGGGTTCTGGAATCAGTTCAATACCGAGTGGGCCTGTCTCGACTGCGAATTAATGCCTTGGTCGGCAAAGGCCCAGGAATTGTTGCGCTCGCAGTACGCAGCTGTTGGTGCTGCCGCTCAAGTATCGCTGCCTGCGGCAACGGCCGCCGTCGCTCAGACCGCGACACGGCTCTCGAGCGAGGCTCTCGAAGCGGCGGATCAGGTATTAAGCCAACTCCGCATGCGCGAGGCGAATGTTCAGCGTTACATCACGGCGTATCGCCAGTACTGCTGGGATGTCGAATCGCTCAACGACCTGCGGCTGGCACCGTTTCATCTGCTGGCGACTGAGGGACGTGTACATGTGGACCAGAACCACGTCTGGCAAATGCAAACGCTCGCGAAGATTTGCGAGGCCGACCCTACGTTCTTACTAGCGACCGCATTTCGGGTGGTCGACCTGCTTGACCCGGCGAGTGAGTTGGCAGCCGTGCGCTGGTGGGAAGAGCTGACCTCGCGAGGCAGCGAAGGCATGGTGGTGAAGCCGCTCGACTTTGTCGTGCGTGGCAAACATGGGCTCGTGCAGCCGGCTATGAAGTGCCGTGGACAAGAGTATCTGCGGATCATCTACGGACCTGAGTACACGTCGCCCCAGCACTTGAAGCGACTGCGGTCCCGCAGCCTAGCGGGCAAGCGTTCGTTGGCGCTGCGCGAATTCGCCCTGGGTATCGAGTCGCTGGAGCGTTTCGCACGCCGAGAACCGCTGCGCCGAGTCCACGAATGTGTCTTCGGGGTGCTAGCGCTCGAGAGCGAGCCGGTTGACCCGCGGCTTTAGGACTCCGCGAAGCCCGGAAACCACCTTTGCATCCTAGCAAAGACAAGACTGTCGACTCGGCTGAAAGATTCAACTTGCAAACGATTAATGCGAGTAGGGAGCATGGGTCGATCTTACCGTCTGGGCGGAAAATAACGCCAAACACTCGTATTTGATCGCTGCCAGAGCACCCAAGCTGCCCATGTTCCCTCGCACCCTGCTGATCAGTCTGCTGGCTGCCGGTCTGACGGGCTGCGGTACGTTCGCAAAGGCGCAGCGGGCAGTGCTACCCTCGCTGCCGTCGGCTGAGCAGCGCTTGACGGTGAATTCGAGCCAAGATCGGAGCTTAGCTTCGAACGTGGCTCCGACCGGCAACGTTACTAGCACGCGTTCGACAGCTGACCGCGGTGATCACCAAGGCGAACCGCCGCACCATACCGATTTGGCTGTCGCTCCTGCTTCTCTTCAAGTTGATGAGCCTTCCGTTTTGCCGCAGCCGAACGAGGACACAACTACGACCCCGGAGCCGATCGGCCCGCCGGCCGTCGATGCTCTCGAGGGGCCCGCGAAAGCGTTGCCGCCTTGGATGCCGAATCCCTTCCATCCGGTTCCATTCGATTCAACGTTACCCCCCGCCTTGCACCCGGACGAGTCGAACAATAGCTCGGTTCAACCACTCGAGCTTTCGAAGGTGGTGGAATCGGTGTACCTCGCTTACCCGGGGCTTGAAGCGGCGATGCGCGAGATAGACATCGCTGAGGGACGCGAAGTCCAGAGTTGGGGCAATTACGACTTCAAGATCAAAGCAGAGAGCATCTCTCAGCCGCTTGGTTTCTACGAGAACTACCGAAACGCCGTCAAGCTCGAGCAAGCATTCTCTAAGGGCGGCGGCATCTATGGCCAATATCGGATTGGCGACGGAGATTTCCCCGTTTGGTACGGCGAACGAGAGACCAACGAAGGCGGAGAATTTAAGCTGGGTCTCTTGCAACCGCTGCTCCGCGGACGTGCCATCGATGAAGACCGCGTCGAGGTAATGCAAGCGACACTCATGCGGCAGCGCGCCGAGCCGTATGTGCAGCGGATGCTGTTGGAATTCGTTTTTGCGGCGTCAGACTCGTACTGGTCCTGGGTTGCGGCCGGTCAATCTTACGGGGTGCAGCGTGACCTGCTTCGAGTCACCATCGATCGCAACCGGATTTATGAGGGTCGGGTTAAAGCGGGTGATCTGCCCCAGATCGAACTCGTGCAGAATCAGCGGCTCATTGCGGCGCGTGAAACAAAAATGGCTGAGGCCAAACGAAAGCTACAGGCATCGGCAATCAAACTATCGCTTTACCTGCGCGATGCCACGGGCCAACCGCTGATTCCAAGCGACGACATGTTGCCGTTACAGTTCCCCGACCCGCAGCCAATCGATCTCGCCAAGCAAGGAGATGCGGTTCAGCTGGCTTTTGAACTTCGGCCTGAACTCCGCGAGTTGAACATCGAACGTAAGCAAGCGGAAGTCAGCCTAGCGCTCGGTCAGAACCAATTACTACCGGCCCTCAACGCAACCTTGGATGCCTCCAAGGACGTAGGCGCGGAGGCGAGTAGCAAAGGAGACAAAACGCCCTTCGAACTGGAGGCGGGCTTATTCTTCGATGTACCGCTGCAGCGGAGAAAGGCGGAAGGAAAGATTCGCGAGGCCTACGGAAAGCTCGCGCAACTGGCTGCGAAACGTCGGCTGGCTGAAAATAAAATCACGGTGGAAGTGCAGGACGCTTTCTCTGCACTTAGCACAGCCTATGAACGCTGGCAGCGAGCCCGCGAAAGCACGGCCCTAGCAAATCAGCTTGAACAAGCCGAACGAGAGCGGTTTCTCGCACAAGACAGCGATCTTCTGCGCGTGGCACTCCAAGAGACGTCGGCAATCGAAGCAGCCCTGATCGAAATCGAGGCACTGGCGGACTATTTTCGGGCGATGGCAGCTTATCGTGCTTCGACCGGGCAGGATCCTTCTTTAATGTTTACGGATCCAGAGGTTCGCAAAGATCAGCCTTAACCGTCTGACAGACCTTGGTTCGCTTGGGAGAACAGTTCAGCTTTAGCCGCGACCGAGATAGCAACAACAGCGGGATGCTTCAATCTTCGCTCCACGGATACGGCAAAATACTTCTCGCGCACATCTTCGATTGTTCCCACATGCTTCACTCGATATTGCCGTTCAATCTCGGTTTTGATCGCGGCCGGCGCGGGAAATATTCCTAGCCCTTCTTGTCCGAATACCTTGAGAAGCGCGCTGTCTTGAAACTCGGCGACGATGATTGGTTGAACTCCGTTATCGTCGAACCATTGCTCGAGTCCCCGACGGATGGCAGAGGACTCGCCTGGCGCAAGCATCGGCGCGCCGTCCAGCGACCGCGGAAATCCGCTGCGGTACTTGCGAGCCATCTCCGGAGACGCGAAGAACGCCACACCACATTCGCCTAGCAAGTGATTGAACGCTTTGACGCTTACGTGCGGCGGCACAGGGCTATCGGAGATGACGAGATCGAGTTCATGAGTCGCGAGCTCGCCAAGCAACGCGTCAAACTTCCCCTCCCGAACGACCAGCCGAACCTGCTCTGGCAGGGCGAATGCCGGCCGCAGCAGCCGATGGACGATCAGTTTGGGTAGCACGTCGGGAGTGCCAACCGTGAATCGCAAAGGTTGTCCGATCGGCCGACCTTTCACGGCATCGGATAGCTCACGGCCTAGGGTGAAAATTTCATCCGCGTAGCGGAACACCATCCTACCCGTGTCAGTGAGTTGCAGACTTCGGCCGACCTTTTGAAAAAGATCGGCACCGATCGACTTTTCCAACCGGCCAATCTGCGCGCTGATCGTCGGTTGCGCAAGGTGAAGTTGCTCGCTCGCCCGAGAGATACTTCCCTCCCGGGCCACGATCCAGAAGTAAAGTAGATGGTGGTAGTTCAGCCAATTCATGTTTTTGTTTTTTCTATGCTTCCGTGCCAAACTTTCTATTAGTAAATGTATAGCACAAGCCGTATAAACCTGTAGTCGTGTAGCATGGCTCGGCATTCCCTCACCGCAGGGGGGACGATGGCTAAAAGATTCGCTCGGTGAGGCGTTACAGGCGACCTGCCAGAGAGATGTACCGATGAGCTCGCAGCAGACCAGGTCGTCCGAGGATAACAATGTCCCCGCGCTACTAGACACTCGTACACTGATCGAACGACTTACCCGTGAGCTCGGCATACCCTTCGACCGAGGCGAGGCGACACCGTTCCTCAGTAGCAGCGATTCCGACGAATTCCCGGATCACGCCTCCCACCTATTGCGTCAGTTGCCTCGTTTCGGCCTGCAAGGCCGGCGACGCGCGATGACCATTGCCGATGCCTTGATCGTGGCTCGGCAGGGGGGAAAACTGGCTGCGTTTCCTCGCAACACGGCCGGCGAGCGATGGTTACTGCTGCACGGTGGATCGCGTAAGGGAGTACGTTTTGCAAGTGGACGGTACGCAGTTGTGGTGACCAGTCGGCAGGAAGCGTTGGACTTGCTCGGGGTGGAGGGAACCGATGCCGCGATCGAATGGATTTCTGTTGAAGCTGCACTTCCGTGTGCGGGAGCGTCTCGCGAACAGGCTTCGGATCAACATGCTGGCGGCCACGCCGCTCATGGCCATCACCACGAAGGTCATGCGACCCCGTTTTCCCGCCTCTTGGCGATCCTGAAACCGGAAGCCGGGGATATCTGGGTAGTCGCCGGCTTCTCAGCAGTGATTAGCATTCTCAGCCTGGCCACACCGATTACGGTTGAGTCCCTTGTAAACACCGTCGCCTTCGGCCGATTCATGCAGCCGGTCGTGGTCTTGTCGCTGATCCTGCTCGGGTTCCTGGGTTTTGCATCGCTCTTACGAATCCTGCAGACGTACATCGCTGAAATCATCCAGCGACGGTTATTCGTACGGGTAGTAGCCGACCTGTCGCATCGGCTACCGCGTGTTAAGCAAGAGGCGTATGACGGTGCCCATGGACCGGAACTACTAAACCGCTTTTTCGATGTGATGACGGTTCAGAAGTCGGCCGCGTTGCTGGTGCTCGACGGAATCGCGATCGTGCTCCAGGCCGTCGTAGGAATGGCCGTGCTGGCCTTCTATCATCCGCTACTCGCCGGCTTCGATCTTGCACTGATCGGCTGTTTGGCATTCATTGTGTTCGTCCTCGGTCGCGGGGCAGTCCGAACGAGTATCGATGAGTCGATCGCCAAGTACAAAGTAGCCTCGTGGCTTGAGCAGATCGCGCACTGTTCGACGACCTTCAAGTCGTCAGGCACCGCCGACTTCGCCGCCGATCGCGCCGACTCGCTTGCCATTGAATACTTGCAGGCCCGTCAGTCGCACTTCCGCATTCTGCTTCGGCAGTTCGTGTTCACGCTCGGCCTGCAGGCACTCGCAGGCTCTGTACTTCTCGGCATTGGTGGTTGGCTCGTGATCGGCGGACAGCTGACGCTTGGCCAATTGGTTGCTTCCGAGTTGATCGTAGCGGTAATCGTTAGTTCATTCGCGAAGCTCGGTAAGCATCTTGAGTCGTTTTACGACATGCTCGCCGCCGTCGACAAACTAGGTCACCTTTTCGATCTCCCAATGGAACCGGTCGGCGGAGATGTGATCGCCGACTCACCCCGTCCGGCGCGGCTGAGTGTGCGTGATCTTCCAGGTGCACTAGCCGGCGGCGACCGGGTGGGTTCGTCCTTCGAAGTGCAGCCAGGCGAGATGGTAGCCATGCCGGCCTGCGGCGCTGCCATGGAATTGCTCGACGAGTTGTTCGGTCTACGGACTTTCGAGCACGGCAGGTACGAAATTGACGGAGTCGACGTGAAATCCGCAGAACGCACTTCGCTGCGGTCGCATCTGGCGATAGCTCGCGGCGTGGAACTGATTGCCGGAACGATTAGTGAAAACATTCATCTCAGCCGAGATGGTGTAAGTCTGGAAGACGTTCGACTGTCTCTCCAGCAGGTTCACTTGTATCGCGAACTCTGCGAGTGCCAGCACGGCCTGAACACTTTCGTGCAACCAAGCGGCTACCCCTTAAGCGACTCGCAACTCCGCCGCCTGATCATTGCAAGAGCTTTAGCTGGGCGACCAAGGCTTTTAATAATCAGCCAGCTGCTGGATGGCTTGCCTGACTGGGAACTCAGTCGCGTCATGGAATCGCTCCGCGAAGTGACCCAGCAGACAACGATTATTGTGATCACCGGACGTGGTGATGTTGCGCAGGCGTGCGACCGGGTGATGGGCGATCCCCGCACTGCACCTTGGCAAGGCCAAGATTATGAATCCACTCGCGAACTCGACCTCCAGAAGATTTGAGGCAGACAATGTTGGTTCCGCTACATCATGGCCGCGAACCGATGACCGCGATGCAAATGGTTCAGTCGCCGCGATTGATTCGCGGTGCCTGTATTGCGCTCGTTGCACTTTTCCTGGCTGGCATCGGAGCAATGCTGCTCGTACCGTGGCAGCAGAACGTTCGAGGCAGCGGCCGAGTAGTTGCCTACTCACCTACCGAACGTCCTCAGACTGTCGAGTCGCCCATTTACGGTCGCGTTGTGCGATGGGGCGAAGGAATTGTGGAGGGAAAGTCGGTCCAGCAAGGTGAGCTCATCCTCCAAATTCGCGATATCGATGAATCGAAGGCCCAGCGATTGACCGAACAGGTCGATGCAACCAAAGAGAAGCTGAATCTGGCAAGTCTCAAGGCCGAGACGTACGGCCGTCAGGCTGCGGATCTGAAAGAAGCCCGCGAGATGATCGTCCGAGCCAGCCAGGAATTGGTGGAAGAGGCCCGGCGAAAAGTCGAAGCGGAAAAGCAGGCTCTGGCGGCCGCAGAAGCAGCAGAACGGCAGACGGCAGCCAACAACAAACGTCAGCAGCAACTGTTCAAACAGGGCTTCACCTCTGGCGTCAGCGCTGAAATGGAGCAGCGGAAACATGAGGAAGCGGTGGCCAAAACGAAGGCAGCAGCCGAATACGTGGCCGCAGCGAACAACTATCTCGCCGCCAAAGAGCATGAACTGCAGCAGAAATCCCGCGAGGCTCAGACTAAAGTCGACTACGCGCGGGCCATGCAACAGGAAGCACTTGGCGAAGTCGCAGTAACGACCAAGGATCTGCTGGAACTTCAAGGTAAACAGGCACAGTTCGAGAGCCGAAAGATTATAGCGCCGCGGGATGGCATCATCTTACGGCTGTTCGCTAACGAGAATGCTGAAATGCTGAAAGAGGGTGACCCGCTCTTCACGATCGTTCCTGAGACAGAGGATCGCGCCGTCGAACTATTCGTGGATGGCAACGATATCCCACTCATCGCTGCCGGTGATGAGGTTCGCCTGCAGTTTGAAGGCTATCCCGCCGTGCAGTTTGCTGCCGGATGGCCGGAGGTTTCTGCTGGTACATTCGGAGGCGAGGTTGTAACCGTTGATGCGACAGACGACGGCAAAGGAAAGTTCAGATTGCTGATCCGGCCCGAGCAGGGCGAGGAATGGCCCGACGTGCGGTTCCTTCGGCAGGGAGTCCGAGCGAACGGATGGGTTCTGCTGAACCGTGTGACGTTAGGTTACGAGTTGTGGCGTCAGCTCAATGGCTTCCCGCCGACTTATGGTGAAAGCAAGTCGAGCGATAGCGACTACGTGAAGAAGCCGAAACTGCCGAAGTGACTCCACCAGCAAAGCTGGACGACAGAGCCGCCAAGGGCTTTGCGGGGTGCGACCTCCGCAAGGACGCTCGCAAACAGTGCGCTGGGCATTCATCAGTCGCTCGCGCCACGGAGGATCGAGCGGCTCGTGCCGAGCGCCGGTTCCTCGGGTTGCCTCACGTATTTTTTTTCATGGAACACTTCGGAGTGCTATCCGCATTCAGGAAACCATTGGCTTAACCGCTGCTGAGTCCATCGATCGCAGCGTTTCGCTACGACACATTCGTGATGGCATCTACGACCGAGGCAAGAGTCGCACCAATCGCCGCGAAGCGGAAGCAATTGTCGAGGACTTGGTACAGCGAATGAAACGCTGCCTGAAGAGGCCAGAAGCCCAAAGGCTTACCGACGGCGTTGTAACGTTCAACAGCCAACAGCAAGAATTGATTCAAGATCTACTCTACGAAGCGCTACGACAGAACTCGGAGCTTGAGTGGTTTTTTCAGATGACCGCATCGAACCTGCCGTCGTTAAGAACCCGGAAAATGTGCAGGGTGACGAACGACGTCATGTTGTCTCGGTCACGTTTTGCTTCGATGCTGCCGGGAAATTCCCTGTCGATTTCGGGCAATTAGGGGCGAACGTCGATTGAACGCCACCATTACGCGAGCAAGGCAAGAACTGGTAGTTTTCGCGTCGTTTCTGTCGGACCCGCTTCGGGCAGAGAACTCAAAAGCGCGCGGGGTGCATGACCTGAAGGCATTTATCGGATAGCGGCTATGGCGCAGTTGGATTGAATTATATTCACGCTCGTTCGCAGCCCGGCCTGCCGCTTGGTTGCCAATTCCACGTTTATAAATTCTCTCAGCTTGTATTGCCGAATTTTGGCAGTTGTCGGATGGGTTTTATGGGGCTTGGCGGTGCCTGCGCCGTCACGGTGCTTATTCCGTACGCATGTTTGCTGGCAGCCATTCTGCCGATAGCCGTGGGGGCGTGCACCGGCTTCCGCTTCTGCCTCTGGCACTACCTCGCCTACACGGCGATTGTCGCTCTGGAACTCGCTTATTGCTTGCGGTGGCAGGAGCAAGGAAGTGAGAATGGCGGGATGGACGAGAAGCCACTTTTAAGAACGATTTGGTCGCTCGTCATCTGCATGGGATTAGGCAACTTGTTTCTGCCGAGTATCCTTTGGCGTCTCGCTCTGATGAGCCCGTTCGGGGTGATACAGGCGTTAGTGCTTGCAAATGTCGTCGGTGCTGGGGTAACGCTGCTGTTGGGATGCGGTGGATCACAAAACGCAGTGGTGCGAGCGCACTCCGTCATCACCACCGCACTCCTTTTGTCGTTGGGAGCATTCACATGGTGGCTAGGCGGTCAGCTTGCCGCCTATGTTTAAGCTCGTCCCATAGCCACCTTCCTCGCCTACAATGCCCGCATGGACGAGAACAAATCGGCCAGACGTTCCAGCATGATAAGACTTGGAAAGTGGGCGGCTGTGTCAGCCTGCGGAGTTGGCGGCCTCGCGGTTTGCTCGATTGGGCCGCTCGCCGCAAGTCGCCCGTGGCTCTATTGGACTTTCGGTATCAGCGCGGTCGCCGTGGCAGTTTCCGGCTGTATTGCCGTCGCCCATTTAGAGCGCCACTGGCCTTAACCGAAACAGCCAACGACGGTTTGGGAGTGGGGGATCTTGCTGGTTATCGCTGGGACTACTGCTTGGTTCCTGCTGCATTAGTCACCCTGCCCAGCAACACTCAATGACCCACTACCCGGGATCCGACCACTAAAGGTGCCACTCGCGACAACCGACGACCACAACCACTGTATCCTGCTCCACATGCCCACTCTCCGCCGCATCCTGAAGTACACGCCAGCCGTGGTGCTGGGGCTGTTGGTTGTCGCGTGGTCGGTGGGGCTTTTCTATTCCGTTCTTGTTCCAGTGGAGCCGACAGGTCGACTCTCGGTCGAAACTGCCCGCTCTTTTGTGAGTGCTACCTACAAGTTTGATGGTGGAATGGCCATCGGCCCCTTCCTCTCCTTCCGCTTCCTCCTCTGGCACTACTTGGCGTACAGGGCGCTTGTGGCAGTTGAGTTAGCGTATTACTTGCGGTGGCAGGAGTAGCGGATGGAGAATGCCCGCATGGACGAGAACTCCCCGTCGGAAAATATGGCCCAGCGACGAGTGATTGCCACGCGCCGCTTAATGGGACTTACCTTCACCACCGGAATCCTGCTTGTGCCAATCGGTGCTGCGACAGCCGTGCTGAGTGCTGTTGTTGGAACCATTTTGTTCGGCATCGGCGACCAACGGCTCCGGCCATTTCTCTTCCTGCAGATGGCGCTGTATCTCGCCGGCTCGATCAATCGCTAACGCATGTTCTTCGTCGGACGCGGAGATGCCTGCTGGGCGCACCGCGTCGGCATCGATCAGCAGCCATCGCCGCCTTACGACATCTGTGTCAGCCGTCGTCTCTCCTTTACCGGCCTTCCGAAGACGCTTGTTGGCCCTTGCTAAGAGGGCCGCGTTCACCGGATTAACGGTGATGTAGATGCCGGTCGCTGTTCGAAGCGAGCCAAGTGAACTCACGAGTGCAGCAGCATCATCGAAGTAGCCGCTCCAAGTCGCCGGCCAGCCTCCCGCACTGCTTACCCCGTTCAGCACCCTGGCTTCTACGACCTGGTCAGACGCGCGAATCGCCACGAGAGCGTCATGCACCAGTTGGCCATCGAACAGTTTTTTCTGTGGGGCGTGCATGAGCGGTGATTCAGGTGTCGCTACTTGGTGACGGAACGGAGCCTTGGAAGTCGATCGCATGTGCGACGCTGAGCTGGACCGTGGTTTCACCGTGCAGGCTCTGCACTCCAACGATCGAGAGCAACATCGAACTCTCGACCTCCTCCATTGGCACCGAGGCTGAGAATTCGTAGCGGTACACTTCGGACGGCATGGCTGTTGAACCTCGTGGATGTAATTGGGACTGCTACCCTTAAGTACCCCGCGGCGCCACAAAGTGACGGAGACTCCCACGCTCTTCACTCGAGATAGCCCCGTAATCCGGCACTCTCAAATGTGCGGCGTAGCCTGCTGACCTCGTCGTTTAAAGTGGTGCGCGGCCGTTCGAACCGCCGTGCCAGTTCCGCAACCGATTCGACGCCCAGTACGCTACAGAGTTCCTGCCTCTCTTGAGTTAACCGGGAGATGACCTCGTCCACGTCGAGTGCGAGGTCCACTAGGGATTCCGCAGCGTCGTTACCCGACAACGGATGAGCGATGTCCAGCTTCTCGCTACTACTGCCAGACGCCGCAGTTTGGCCTAGCGAGGTGGTCCGGCGTGGATCTCGCTTAGTGGCCCAGCGGTCTCGAAGCTGGTTCGCCATCGACTGGTTAACGACCTGCTTGATGAACGCGATGACCGGGACGGCATGCGCCTCTCGGGCATCCGCAAAGCGTTCCAGCAGGCGGACGAATGCGTTCTGCTCAATCTCTTCCTGGTCTGAGCGAGTGAACCCTGGACGTTCACTTAGCCGGCGCGCTTTGGCTCGGACCAATGGCCGAGCGATTCGGCAAAGGGCAACCGCATCGATCGTCCCAAGCGTGGAGGAGTAAATCTCATTCGATGTGGCCATCCCCATCCGTCTCCGCGGTATGGATGCCCGCGGTTGATACTCGGTTGGTATCCGATCGCCACGGGCCTATAAGCCCGGGTTCGCTGGAGTTGGCTCGACAGTTTTTTCTTTGACTAAGTGCGAGGCAAGCGGCGGAATGCGTTGAGAGCAAAGGATTTGCAATTGGCAGCGATTGTACCAGCAAATCGATCAACTACCGGTTGGCGGAGTTGGCTGGCCAACTCAGGCTTTCGACGTGCCGAATACGAGTCGCTCGTTGGAGCCGCGCGTCAGATAGCGCACGCGGAACCCGGCGTCCATGAAGTCACCGTCCGCCCGAAGGCATTTCAGACTTGAGTTCTTGCCGGTCCGGACCAGATTTCCGAGCTCTCGACGCAGGTCAGCGAGCGTCATTGTCAACTGCTTCCGCGCGACGTTGAATCGCGTTTCAAGGGCCTGGATTTGGGCATGCTCGATTTCACCAGGGAGGGCACGAGAGTCGCGATCGACAAGCATGACCGAAGGTGAGAAGTACCCCAGACTCTGAAGGAGATCTGCGCGCCGAACTCGGTGTCCCGATTCAGATTCGGCCAGCGTCTCAAGAACCTTTCGCCAACGATCTCCTTTCAGTGGCAGTTCTATGGCATGTGCCTTCTTGAAGAGTTCGCCTTGCTCAGGAGGCGGTGTGATCGCCCAGTACTGTCCCTTTTCGTCAATTCCGATTGCCAGGTCAGACCAATGATCGATTTGCAGCAAAAAGCCAGTGTCCGGACCCTGCAGGTTCGGCTCACTCTGGTTCTGACTGCTCGGGTACGGCGGAACGAGCGACTGCGGTTTCTGCGACGCCGAGCGCGCTTTCATGCACATCTTGGCAAGGACCTTCTCCTCTTCAATCAGAGTCTGCCGCAGTTGCGGGCTTGGCAGAGACTTGTCGTAGGCGCCGTAGATGAAAACAGCTCCGCGTTCGGCGTACGTGTATTCAGGGTCACTTTGGCGTCGAAGCTCCGTCTCGCGAGCCGATTTTCAATTTTGATAAACCGTTCGGCTAACCTTGTAGGTCAATTCAACAGCAGTGCCAGCCAAAAGGTCACCGGCCTTGGCTATGCTCAAGCCTTTTTCAATGCGCGACTCCTGAAGAAACTCTAACGCTGTAAACGCCTCGTCGTTGAAAAGTCTGGACTCGAAACGCATCTCATCGACGAGCCGGTCGAGACGCTCTTCATCGAGATCCCGTCTCGAAGGTCGTCGTGGCATCTTAAGTAGATGGCCAAATTCACCGAGAAACCGGCTGTAACACTCAATCCTGCGCTCAGCTTCCTCGAAGAGCGTCCGTAACATCTCGTCATCCACCTCGCGGCTCGCGTAAGCCGTATAAAACTCGGCTGCTTCTTCATCCGTGATTTGTCCGCGAATCCATTTCAGGTCGCACTCTTCCAGGGCGTTGACAGGTTGACGAAACCCATACTGGAGATTGAACCGATCTGCGCCGGTGCGTCTATACACTTCGGCGACGATTAGTTCCGCATCTGGCGGCGGCCTTCCGTCAAATAGTTGCGGATAGCGTCGGAGCACCTCCCTCGCCGCATTCAATTCGTCTTCCGTAGGGACGAACTCTGGATCGACCATGGCGTGACTCCTCAGCGCCGCTGAACAAATTTCCGTCAGTCTAGACAGCGACTGAGTAGTTAACGATTAGAGGACGCATCGTCTGTGTGAAGTTCACGACGGGGCGACGATCGGCATCTTGGATTGGGAAGACATCAATGTCATTGCGTCACAGCACAAGCGATTCAACCGCCGAGCAGCGCCGCCACAAACTAGGTAACTTGCTTGCCTTGGTTTGACGCGATACCAACGGAATCTCGCTCCGACAGCACCTTCAAATTGCGGACCTGACTCTTTTACGGATCGCCTTGAGCTTCCGCCGAGAACTGTGCTCACTGTGACACCCGGTTTACAGACCGAGAGTCCTAACTCAAGGAGCACTAAATGGAAAGGATGCTGAATGTGGATGCCGAGGTCGCCGCTATGAAACGGATGACGGTCGGCCAGTTGAGAGAGAAATTCATCGAGGTTTTCGGCGAGGATACCCGCTGCCGGAACAAGCAGTACCTGATCAAGCGAATCGCTTGGGGCATGCAGGCCCAGGTATATGGCGGGCTTAGCGAAGCGGCGCTGAAGCGGGCCGAGGAACTGGCGGACATCGCCTGCCTGCGGATGACGCCGCCAAAGGCCAAGCCACAGCCGGTCAAGGAGGTGGCACCGACCAACGACGACCGTCTCCCCTCCCCCGGCACCGTGATTGTCCGCGAGTACAAAGGCCGGCGATTGGAGGTTGAAGTCTTCGACGACCAATTCCGGTTCGAGGGCCGACTGTTCAAGTCGCTCTCCGCAGTCGCCAAGTACATCACCGGCTCGTACTGCAACGGCTACCTCTTCTTCCGGCTTGGCCAATACGGAGGTGAGGCGTGATCCTCCGAACCAAGAACGTGCCCGCGGCGACAGTCCGTTGTGCCATCTATTCGAGGAAGTCCACGAGCGAAGGGCTCGACAGCGACTTCAACACGCTCGACGCCCAGCGAGAAGCGTGCGAGGCGTACATCGGAGGGCGGCATCGAGACTCGTGGGCTTGCCTCGACGACCGCTATGACGACGGTGGGTACTCGGGTGGTGACATGGAGCGGCCAGCGCTCAAGCGACTCTTGGCCGATATCGTAGCCGGCAAGGTTGATGTGGTGGTGGTCTACAAGATCGACCGCCTCAGCCGATCGCTCATCGACTTCGCCAAGATGCTGGCAATGTTCGAGAAACACGAAGCTTCGTGCATCTGCCACCAAGCGGCTGGTGGTGAATGAGGAAGAGGCCGAGCGGGTGCGGGCGATGTTTGGGTTGTACCTCGAACGCGGATCGATCATGGAAGAGCTGCGCGAGGTGAACTCGCGGGGCTGGACGCTCAAGGCTTTCTCGACCAAGGGTGGGGGGGTATGCGGCGGCGGCAACTTCGACCGAGGGCGTCTGCACGCTCTGCTTACGAACTTCACCTACACCGGCAAGATTCGCTACGGCGACGAAGTCCATGAAGGCGAGCACACGCCGATCATCGACACCGACACCTTTAACCGCGTGCAAGACCTAATGCGGGAGAACCGCTTCTCGGGTCCAGGGAAAAAGAGCTACGAGCATGCACCGCTCCTACGCGGCCTGCTACACTGCAAAGCCTTCGGCAAAGCGATGAGCCTCAGTTGGACGAGCAAAGGCCAGCGGAAGTACCGCTACTACCTCTGCAACGGTGCGGCTAAGAAAGGCTGGGACACGTGCCCGAGCAAGTCAGTGCCGGCTGCGCAGATCGAGCAGTTCGTGGTGGGCGAGATCAAGGCGATTAGTAGCGATCCGCAGCTGGTGAACGAGACGATCGCGAAGATGAGGACGAACCTCGATGCACAGCTGGATGCGTTGAATCGGCAACGGGCAAGTGCATTGCGTGAACTTCAGCGACATCACGAAGATCTACGACGAATGGCAACGGCCGGTGAAACCTCACTGCTGACGGATCTGCAGGAACGGATTGCCGGAAGTCAGGGTAGGATACAGCCTCGACGACGACCTGGCTGCGATTAAGCCGCTACAAGAAGCGGACCTTCGCAAGGCACTCGCCGACTTCGAGCCGGTATGGGCGTCGCTGTCGCGGAGCGAGCAAGCCAAGCTCCTCAATTTTCTCCTCGAACGAATTGACTACGACGGTGCGGCGGGCTCGGTGACGCTGCGGTTCTGGCCGAATGGGTTTCAGCGAATGGGAGGTGCGAAGTGAACGCTGTTGAACGAGAGGTGCAGTTCCACGTTGGACGTGGCGCGAAGAGTGAGAAGCAGGTGCGCAAGGGCGGTGCCAAGCCGTGCGGGACAAGGTGCCGCGAATCGCGCCGCTAATGGCGCTGGCTATTCATTTCGACAGCCTGATCCGCGAGGGGAAGGTGAAGGATTACGCCGAGATGAGTGACGCGGGCGAGGGTGACTCAGGTGATGAACTTACTAAATCTATCGCCTGAGATTCAAGACGGTCTATTAGCGGGCAGCATCGCCATCTTGTCAGAACGATCCACCAGAACTGTCGCGGCTTACAGAATGGTCCCGGCAAGGAGCTGTGCTGGATCTTCGGGCGATGTGACCGCTTCGTCTCTGCGTGCCCACTGAGCAACTGGCCGTCCGTCACGCCGCCAGCCTCAACCCGCTGCCACTCATCACGGTAACGATTCGAGGAGTTGCCGGTTCTGTCATCGCGTTCTTCCTTAGCACGTTCCGCTTGAGCACCTGGTCTGTCCGCTTACTCGCCGGCACCAAGCGTCTGCAGCAGTTCAACGATTTCTCGATATCCTTCGCGATCAAGGCGAGGGTCATCTTCGTAGGCGCCGACCAGTCCGTTGCGGGCGCGCTTCAGCTGCCCTTCCGTGTTGGCGCCGCGACGAACAAGAATCGAAATGATTCGCTTCTGCCGATGCACGACGGCGGCGGTCAGCGGCGACGATCCGTAGTCCTGTTCGCAGCCTTCGATGTCGGCCCCGTGGTCCAGCAGCCACTCAACCCATTCCGGTTTGTCGTCGTAGACGCTGCAGTGAAGCGGCGGCGGGACGACATACACGGGCTCGATCTCATCGGGATCGGCCGTGACGACGCGCAGGGCCAAATCGAAATCATTCGGGTCGTAGGCATCGTAGATAGGCGATTGTTCCTCCGCCGGAAAACCAACCGGGGGACTCAGGTCGAAAAACGAGCCGGTCTTTGCGGCGAGCAATCGAAAGCCGCAATAGCGAGAGCGACTGTTCGGACCAAAGCCCCAGCGCTGGGCACTGCGGCAGAAGCGGGCACTGCTGCGGCAGCTCCCGCCGCGCACGGACCGGCAGCCGACGTTGCAACAGCTCACAAAGAAACATTCCTCACACCATTCCCAGACATTGCCCAGCATGTCATGGAACCCCCACGCGTTGGGTGCCTTCTGACCGACAGTGTGCGGTTTTCCGTCCGCGTTGTCCTGATACCACGCAACATCGTGCGGCTCGCCATGCCGTGGCTGGGAGCTTCCAGCCCGGCAGGCGTATTCCCACTCCGCTTCCGTCGGCAACCGATACTCCCAGTAGTGAGCGAGTACTCCGGCTTTGCGGTCGCGTTGGGTGAGCTTCTGGCAGTATCCCTTCGCCTGGTCCCAGTACACAGAATCAACCGGGGCATCCCCAATCTTTTTATGGTTCGTCGGATTCGTGCCCATGACCGCTTCAAACTGATCGTGCGTAACGGGTGTTTTCCCCAGGTAAAAGTCGCTGGCGAATGTGATTTCGCGCTGCTGTTCCCAAGTCCTACGGCCATCCTCGGACTCGGGGCTTCCCATGGTGAAACAACCAGCAGGCACCCTGATCATGTGAGCGCCGACGGAACTCTGGTATTCTGAATTTGTAGATTTCAACATGACGATCAGATGCGCTCAATGCTTCGTCAACTGAGCTCGGGACCCTGCTCACTTTAATCGAAGACGGCTGCTCGAACAGTAACCGCTACCTTGCTTCGGGGCGACACGGGCGACACAACGGAATACCGGATGTTGATGACGCTGGCGATTCACTTCGATCGGCTGATCCGCGAGGGGAAGGTGAAGGACTATGCGGAGATTGCGCGGCTGGGCGGTGTTACGAGAGCTCGGGGTACGCAGGTGATGAATTTTGCTGAATTTGGCTCCTGAGCTACAGGAGACACTCCTGCTAGGGGATAACTGTGATGAAAGCGAGAGGACTCTGCGGCGAGTCACCAGGATTATCAGGCGGTCATGACCGACGCCGGCGTTGTTCTAATCAGCCAACTAGAACTTAGGCACTAAAGCGAACGAACCTAATCGCACTCGGCGCTGTCCTGTCAGCGAGTATACGCTTACTGGCCCGGGAACACTTGCCGTCGCACACCGGTCACAACATGAACGGAGTCCGCGCAGTATTATCCAAGCTTTGAGACGAATAGTGGCCTTGCCTCGCACAGCAACGGCATTACGAGGAGCGTCGCAAGATGTCTGATGCGGATAAGGTGCGGCGGACTTACCGGAACTTCGCCGAGAACGAGTGCAGCGGCTATTCCGCTCTGTATTTCACCTTAGTCCGAGCGGTGGCCGACAGCGAGCAGCTTTTAGCTTTCCTGGCCCCCCTACCCGTGATCCAGCCGAATTTGTTTTTGGCCTCTATTCAGTATCTCACCGGACCCGAGGAAATGCCGAAGTCGGGCAATGAGTTGGAAACCTTCGTGCAAGCCAGAGGTATGGAATTGGCAACGCTGATGAAGACGCGGCGGACGCAAACCAACGAAGTTGGTCGCTGCGCTGTCTTGCTACCAGCCCTGCCGGCCGCTCCCGTAGCGCTCCTGGAGGTCGGCTCAAGTGCCGGCCTTTGCCTACTCCTAGACAAGTTCTATTACGATACGGCGCCCAGCAGATCGGCAATCCTGCGTCGGCCGTGACCTTGAAATGTCAGGCTCGCGGAGCGCTTCCCCTCCCACCAGAATTGCCGCAGGTTGCCTGGCGCGCGGGATTGGATCTAGCGCCCGTCAATTTGCAAAACGAGTCGGACGCTCGCTGGATGCTGTCATGCGTGTTTGCGGATCATGTCGAGCGACGCCAGCGTCTGCAAGCAGCTATGGCTCTACGGCGGTCCAACAGCGTTATTGTGCGCAGAGGGAACCTAGTGACCGACTTGGGGCATCTCCTCGATGCGGTCCCTCTTGATCTGCAACTCGTCGTCTTTCATTCGGCAGTACTCAACTATGTGGCCCAGGAAGAGCGGAAAGTCTTCGCCAACGTGCTAAAAGATGCC
>Ga0164290_1001504_pt1 | contig 32052 bp, 41 predicted proteins | sample Micstemetagenome_FD_108782 | JGI IMG/M metagenome (GOLD analysis project Ga0164290, IMG submission 108782) | Contaminated culture microbial community from soil near Moab, Utah, USA - Microcoleus steenstrupii SON62 (Illumina Assembly) | ecosystem: Environmental > Terrestrial > Soil > Soil crust...
GGTTGCCGTCGAAGCGCAGGCCGCGCAGGCCGAGACCGGCGTTCGCCGGCTCGTCCCACTGCCACAGGCGCACGAGGCCGTGGTCGGCCTTGGCCCGCAGGCGGAGCGACCGCGCGCCGGACCACCGGCCGTAGAGCGCCGCCGCGAGCCCGGCGTCGAGCCGCGCCTCGTCGACCGCCTCGTAGCCGAACGCCCGCCAGTAGGCCGCTGCGGCGTCCGCGTCGCGGGTGCCGATGCAGACCTCGTACAGACCGCCTTGCGCCAGCGCCCGGTCCGAGTCCTCCACGAACAGCCTCCTGCCGATAGTCCGGCTTGCATATGGTCAAAAGATAGTTGTCTTGACAACCAACTATTTCGGCGCATGCTCGTGCCCGAGGGCGTTCCTAAGGGAGATCGGGCATGCGACGGCATCTCGGAGTTGGTCTCGTAGCGCTAGGCGTGGCTTCGGCATCTCCGGCAGCCGGACAACCGAACGTCCCGGACACGGCAGCGGCCGGCGAGGAGCAGCTCGGGGAGATCGTCGTGACGGCACAGCGCCGCGCCGAGTCGCTCCAGGAGACGCCGGTCGCGGTGACCGCGCTCACCGGCGACGTGCTCGAGGAGCGGCTGGTCACCAACGTCCTCGACGTCGCGACCCAGGTCCCCAACCTCACGATCGAGACGGTGACCGGCGTCGGCAACGCCGCGCGCGTCTTCCTGCGCGGCGTCGGCGAGGACCAGGCGCAGTTCAACGCCGACCCGGCGATCGGCATCTACATCGACGGCGTCTATTACGCGCGCACCAACGGCGCGCTGTTCGACTTCCTCGACATCGAGCGCGTGGAGGTGCTGCGCGGTCCGCAGGGGACGCTCTACGGCCGCAACACGCCGGGCGGCGCGATCAACATCATCACCCGCCGCCCGAGCGACGAGCTCTACGCCAAGGCGGAGGTCGCCTACGGCCGCTTCGACCAGATCGAAGGCCGGGCGACGCTGAGCGGGCCGCTGTCCGAGACCGCGGCGGCTTCGTTCAGCCTGCTCCACAAGTCGCGCGACGGGATCACCGAGTCGACGACGCTCGGCCGCGACGTGAACCGGCGCGACGTCACCAGCGCGCGGGCCTCGATCGCCTTCGACCCGACGCCCGCCCTCCGGACGCGGCTCACCTACGATCGGACGTGGGACGACAGCGACGCCGCGGTGCCGACCAGCAACTTCGCCGGTCCGCCCGCCGACCTGTTCGTCACGCAGAGCGGCACGGCGCCGGACGCCCGCTTCCGTTCGAACGGCCTCGCGTTCCACGCCGATCTCGACCTCGGCGCGGTGACGCTGTCGTCGATCACCGGGTACCGCGACCTCGACCAGAGCGGCACGCTCGACAACGACGCCGAGGCGCGCGTCATCTCGGAGTTCCAGTTCGACGCCGAGCAGAGCCAGTTCAGCCAGGAGCTGACGGCGAACGTCGACACCGACCGGCTGGACGCGATCGCCGGCGTCTACTTCTTCGACGAGAACAACGACTACGACGCGATCACCCTCATCGGGTCGCGCACCAACCCCGCGCTCCTCGTCCGGCGGCCCGACGACTCCGTCCAGTACACGCGCAGCTACGCGGTGTTCGGTCAGGCGACCTACGAGATCGTCACCGACCTCCGCCTGACGGTGGGCGGCCGCTTCACCTGGGACCGCAAGCGCTTCGCCAACAACCAGCCGAGCGTGCCGGCAGTGTTCCGCGCCGAGCGCGACTGGGACAATTTCTCGCCCAAGGTCTCGCTCGACTACCGGGTGAGCGACGACGTCTTCGTCTACGCGACCTACGCCGGCGGCTACAAGGCGGGCGGCTTCAACCGCAGCAATCTCCGGGTCGTCGCCGAGACGCCCTACGACGAGGAGGAGGTCGAGAGCTTCGAGGCGGGCATCAAGACCGACCTCCTCGGCAACCGGCTGCGCCTCAACGCCACCGGTTTCTACAACGACTACACCGACCTCCAGCTTTCGACCTTCGATCCGGCGACCGGCACCACCCGGCGGTTCAACGCGGCGCAGGCCAACACCAAGGGCATCGAGTTCGAGGCCACGGCGCGCCCGGCGGGCGGCTTCGACCTCTACGGCTCGGTCGGCTACCTCGACGCCGAGTACGACGAGTTCGTCGACCGCATCGGCACGACGCTCACCGACGTGTCGTTCCGGAAGCTCAAGGGCGCGCCGAAGTGGCAGTACAACGCCGGCTTCAGCTACAGCCACGAGCTGGCGTCCGCCGGCACCGTCCGGCTGGCCGGCGAGGTCAACTACCGCTCCAAGGTGTTCAACAACGTCGCGAACACCGAGCAGATCGCCACCGACAGCAGGCGCCTCGTCAACGCCTCGATCGCCTACCTGACGCCCGACGAGCGCTGGACCTTCACGCTGGCCGGCCGCAACCTCACCGACGAGGAGTACTTCACCAACGGCATCTTCATCGGCGGCCTCATCTCCGCCGTCTACCCGGCCGACCCGATGACCTGGACGATCAGTGCGCGCTACCGGTTCTGACGCGGCGCCCGGCGCCGGCGCAGGGGTCGGCCGCCGGACGCTGACGAGCTTCGCGGTCTGCTTCTTCGCTTATGCGTTCAGCCAGCTCGACCTCGCGCTGTTCGCCTATGCCGTGCCGGTGATCCGCAAGGATTTCGACATCGGGCTCCAGACGATCGGGCTCGTCGTCTCCATCGCCTATCTGCTCGGCGGGATCGGCCAGGTGTGGATGGGGCATCTGACCGACCGGCTGGGGCGCAAGCGCATCCTCATGCTGGCCACGGTACTGTCGTCGATTTTCGTCGCGGCGCACGCGGCGGCGGTCAACGCGCTCGGCCTCGCGCTCGCGCGCGCCGGCGCCATCGCGACCGGCGGCGCGATCTACCCGGCGACCGGCGCCATCGTCACCGAGGAGGCGCCCGCGCGACTGCGCGGCATCTTCGCCGGCCTCCTCCAGATCGCCTACCCGTTCGGCTGGTTCCTCGCCTCGCTCGTCGCCGCGCCCATCCTCGTCACCTGGGGCTGGCGGGCGATGTTCCTCGTGGCGCTGATCTCGATCCCCTACGTGTTCGTCATCAAGCGCTTCATGCGCGAGACCGAGCGGTTCGAGCGGGCCGACGCGGCGCGCACCGCCAAGCCGAAGCTTCTCGACAGCCTGAGGATCATGCTCGGCCCGGGGTTCCGCCGGCGCACGCTGACGCTGTTCGCCGCCCAGTTCCTGTTCGTGATCGCCTACGGCGGCTCGACCTTCCTGCTCCCCACCTACTTCGTCGAGCACCGCGGCCTGCCGGTCGACATGTCGGCCTATCTCGTGGGCGTCGGCAACGCGGTCAGCATCCTCGGCTACCTGCTCGCCGCCTACGTCGGCGAGTTCGTGCTGACGCGGCGCACGACGGTGGTGATCTTCACGCTGCTCGGCGCGATCGGCTTCCTCGCGATGCTGTGGCTGCCGGAGGGCTTCTACCCGACGATGGCGGTGTTCGCCGTCATGAGCATCTTCTTCTACGGCACCGCGGCGGTGAAGTTCGCCTACGTCGCCGAGATGTTCCCGACCGAGTTCCGGGCGACGGGGCTGGCGGTCTGCGGCTCGCTCGCCGTCAACCTCGGCATCGCGGCCGGCCCGCTCCTCGTCTCGACCGCTGTCGAGGCGATCGGCTGGCAGATGGCGCTGTCGCTCGCGGTCGGCATCCCGCTGTTCGCGGCGGGATTCCTCTACCTGTTTCTCAAGCCGATCCCGTCGGGCCTCGAGGTCGAGGCCGTCCAGGATCGTCTCAACGCGGCCTAAGGCAGGAGCTTCTATGGTCAAAGGGTGGAAGGCCGAGACGTTCGGCGGCCCCGACGTCCTCCGGTGGACCGATATCGGGCCGCTCGAGCCGGGGCCCGACCAGATGCGGGTGAAGGTCCACGCCTCGGGCGTCAACTTCGCCGAGACGCGGATGCTCGCCGGCACCTATTCCGGCATCGAGCTGCCGATCGTGCTCGGCATGGAATCGGCGGGCGTCGTCGAGGCGGTGGGCGCGAACGTCGCCCGCTTCCGCCCGGGCGACCGCGTGTTCGGGCGCGCGCGCGGCAGCCACGCCGAGGCGGTGCTGTTCGACCAGCGGCTCGCGATGCCGATGCCCGACGGCATGAGCTTCACCGACGCCGCCGCCATCCCGGTCGGCTGGCACACCGCCTGGCACGCGCTGACGACGGTCGCCCGGCTCGAGCGCGGCCAGCGCGTGCTGATCGAGGCGGTGGGCTCGTCGGTGGGCTCGGCGGCGCTCCAGATCGCCAAGGACATGGGCTGCTGGGTGGGCGTGACCGCGAGCCGCGACGACAAGCTGGAGCGCGCCCGCGCCTTCGGCGCCGACGCGCTCTACAACTACAAGACGAGCTCGGTGGCGGACGGCGTGATGCGCGACACCGGCGGCAAGGGCGTCGACGTCGCCTGCATGACGATCGGCGAGGAAACGGCCGATCAGCTCTTCGCGAGCATGGGCAACCACGGCAAGATCGTGATGTACGGCTCGACCGGCGGCCGTCAGGTCTGCTTCAGCCTCAACATCGGCACCAACAACATCAGCCTGCTGAGCATGAGCATCTCGACGAGCCCGCTCTACTTCAGCCAGACCATCCCGAGCTTCGAGGCGGACGCGTTGCCGAAGTTCCGCGACGGGCGCTTCCGCCCGATGGTCGACACGATCCTTCCGATGGCCGAGGTGGCCCGGGCGCACGCCATGATCGGCGACCGCCGCCACTTCGGCAAGGTGATCCTCGAGAACGACCGGAGCTGACCCATGGCCAAGACCGAACGCGCGCTGATCGTGCTCGCCCACCCCGACCCCCGCTCCTACACCGCCGCGCTCAAGGACGTCGCCGTCAAGGCGCTGCGCGAGCGCGGCGTCGAGGTCATGGTCTCCGACCTCTACGCCATGGGCTTCGACCCGGTGGCAGGACCGGGCGACGTCACCGAGCGGCTGTCGACCGAGAACTTCAACCTCGCGCTCGAGCAGGGGCACGCGCTGGAGAAGGGCGCGCTCGCCGCCGACATCGTCGCCGAGCAGGACAAGGTGCGCGCCGCCGACCTCGTCATCTTCCAGTTCCCGATGTGGTGGTTCGGCTTCCCCGCGATCCTCAAGGGCTGGATCGACCGCGTGCTGTCCTACAAGTTCGCCTACGGCGTCGGCCAGTGGTGGGACAAGGGCCCCTTCGCCGACAAGAAAGCTATGCTGGCGATCACCACCGGCACCCCCGCCGGCGCCTACGCGCCCGACGGCCGCAACGGCGACATCGAGCGCATCCTGTGGTCGACCGAGGCGGGCGTGCTCGCGATCTGCGGCTTCCAGGTTCTGCCCGCCTTCGTCGCCTACGGCGCGCCGTGGATCGGCGACGCGGGCCGGGCGAAGCAGAAGGAAGCGTACCGCGCGCTCCTCTCGCGCGTCGACGAGATCGAGCCCAAGTCCTTCCACGCGCTGGCGGAGTTCGGCGACGACCTGCGCCTGAAGCCCGAGGTCGAGCCGCGCACCGCCGGCCAGCACCGCGGATAGCTATCCGCGCGGAGGCGTTGCGCGCTATCAGGGGCGCGACGGACCCGACGGAGGAGGCGGCAAGGCGATCGATGGTTGACGTTCAAGCGACCGGGCGGGTCGGGGGCCGATGAGCGGGGCGGCGAAACGGCCGGCGCCCCCCGAGGACGCCGCGCGGACGGATTTCAACGTCGAGACCTCGCCGCGCTACCGGCTCGCGGCGCTGGCGCGGCTTTGGACCAGCTCGACCGAGAAGATCTACGAGCGGCGCTTCGGCCTCAGCCTCAGCGAATGGCGCATCCTCGCGATCGTCGGCGCCGAGGAGCCGATCAACGCCGGCGCGATCGCCGACCGCGGCCTTCTCGAGAAATCGCACATCAGTCGTCTCGTCGCGCGGCTCACCCGGCGCGGCCTCATCGCCTCGCGGCCCGACGAGGCCGACGCGCGCAAGGCCTGGCTTTCGATCACGCCCAAGGGACGGAGCCTGTTCGACCGCGTGGCCGAGGTCTCGCGTGAGCGCGACGAGAAGTTCCTCCGCCCGCTGTCGGCGCGCGAGCGCGACACGCTGGACGAGCTGCTGACGCGCTTGACCGCGCACAGCCTCGCCTTCCTCAAGGCCGAGGACGAGGACGAATAGCCGTCAGATCAGCCCGAGCGTCTTGCCCTTGATGCAGGCGTCGGCGCGGTTGAGCGCGCCGAGCTCGTCGAAGATGTGCGCGGCGTGCCGCTTCACCGTCTCCGGGCCGATCGACAGCCGCTGCGCGATCGCCTTGTTCGACAAGCCGGTCGCCATCAGCGAAAGCACCTCGCGCTGCCGATCCGTGAGGCGCGGGCCCGACTGCTCCGGCGCGGCCGCGACGCCGCTCCGCGGCGAGCCGGCGACCACGTGCGCCGGCAGGTAGCGCCCGCCGCCCGCCACCAGCTCGGCGGCGGCCTCGATCACGGCGCTCGACGCGGTCTTGCGCACCAGCCCGGCGACGCCCGCCGCCGCGAGCTCGGTCGCGGTGGCGTCCTCGTCGGAGCCGGTGATCACGAGGCAGCGCGCCCGGGGCGCGCGGCCGAGCAGGCGCCGGACGCCCTCGATCGGGGAGGCACCGGGCATGCCGAGGTCGAGGAGGACGAGGTCGGGCCCGAGCTCGGCGAGCGAGGTCGCGGCCGTGTAGTCGCCGGCTTCGAGCAGCTCGGCGTCGGGCCACAGCCGCCGAACCATCGCCGCGAGCGACTGGCGCACCATCGGGTGGTCGTCGCAGATCAGGATGCGGGCGGGCGCGGCGGTCACGCGGCCGCCCGCAGCGCCGCGGACGCCAAGTCGGCGGCCGGAAGCTCGACGTAGAAGGCGCCGCCGGACCGCCAGCGCGGCTCGTGCCCGGCGCTGCCGCCCATGGCCTCGGCGAGCTTGCGGGCCGAGGCGAGCCCGAGGCCGAAGCCGCCCGCCCGCTCTGACCGCACCCCTTGCGCGAAGTCTTCGAACAGGCGCGCCTCGAGCGCGGCGTCGACCCCCTCCCCGTCGTCGAGCACCCAGACGCGCACCCGGTCACCGTTGCGTCGCGCGGCGATCAGCACGTTCTCGCCGCGCGAATGGCGGACGGCGTTGGCGACGAGGTTGCCGACCGCCCGCTTGAGGAGGTGCGGATCCGCCACCGCGAAGGCGCCGCCGCGCGCAACGCGCAGCCCCATCCCCGCTTCCGACGCGGCCGGTCCGTGATCGAACGCGACGTCGCGCAGGAAACCGCGCAGGTCGACGGTTTCGGGCACCGAGCGCACGGCGCCGGCTTCCAGACGCAGGTGCATCAGCATCTCGTCGAGGAGCGCGGCGGTCGCCGCGAGCGCGCGCCGCACCCCCGCCCCGGCGCGCTCGCGGGCCGGCGCGTCGGTGGCGCGCGCGTGCTCCTCGAAGAACAGCCGCGCGGCCTGGAGCGGTTGGCTGAGGTCGTGCGAGGCCGAGCGGATGAAGCGCGTGCGGGCGTCGCGTTCCGCCGCGACCGCCGCCAGCGCCTCGCGCAGCCGCTCGGCAGCGAGCTCGCTCGCCAGCCGCGCCTCGGTGGCCGCCACCACGTTGCGGCGGATGAGGCGCCGGACCGCGAGCAGCATGCCGCCGATCATCGCCAGGAAGAGCGCCAGCGGCAGCGAGCTGGGGGTGCCGGAGGCCGCGACGACGGCGACGACCGAGCCCAGCACCATCGCCACCGCGCTCGCCGCCACCTGGGTGCCTTCGGTGGCGATCGCGAACTGGACGACGACGTAGCTGAGGTAGAGGACGATCATCACCTCGCGCAGCGGGTCGGGCGCGACGGGCAGCAGGAGCCAGACGCTCGCGGCGGTGGCCACGTTGCTGAGCGTCATCGTGCGGCGGCCGGCCGGGATCCAGAAGCGGAGCATTTCGGCGTCGCCGGGCCGGCGGCGCCACATCACGACGAGGCCGACCAGCCATTGCGCGAGGATCGCCGCCATGGCGATCGCCCAGACGTGGAGCCCGATCGGGTCGGCGATGCCGCGGAAGGCGAAGTAGACGTAGAGCGTGACCGCGGTCAGCCCGGCCAGCCCGATGAAACTGCCCGCCAGTTCGTTGCGCATCTCGCTCGCCATGACGCCGGCGCGCCCGCGCTCCTCCGCCACGCTCCCACCCCTTCCTGCGCCCGACCGCAGGAGAGCAGGCGGCGGGATCCGAATCAAGTGGGGCGGAGTCCGGTCCCCGAGCGTTCGGGCCGCGTGCTCGTCTTCCTCGACTTCGAAGCCTCCTCGCTCGCCAAGACCGGCTACCCCATCGAGGTGGCCTGGGTGTTCGAGGACGGCCGGTCCGAGACCCACCTCATCCGGCCGGCGCCGCAGTGGACCGACTGGGACGCCGACGCCGAGGCGATCCACGGCATCGGGCGCGCCGCGCTCGGGGCCGAGGGCACGCCGCACGACACGGTCGCCGGGCGCATGATCGAGGTGCTGTCGGGCCACGCGCTCCGCGCGAGCGCGCCGTCGTGGGACGGCAAATGGCTGAGCGCGCTGCTGCGTGCCGCCGGCCTCCCCCGCCACGCGCTCAGGCTCCGGGACACCGAGGAGGCGCAGCGCGAGCTGGTCGCGGAGCGGCTCGCCGGGGTCGTCGAGGGCGCCGCGCTCGAACGGTGCGCGGCCGACATCCTCGAGCGGGTGCGGCGGGCCGCCGACCGGCAGACCGTCCGCCACCGCGCGCTCGAGGACGCCGAGCGCGAGCGGCAGAACTGGCTCCTCGCCGGCCGGCTCGCGGACGAGGAGCGCCGGCGGCTCGGCGCGACCTGATCCGGCACCGGCGGGATTAACGAACCGGACCCGGAACGGAGTGGGCGTCTGCCGGGTTTCATCTCCGGTTGCGTGTGGTGGTGACGGGATGGACGGTCGGTTGGGCAACGCTGATATCGCGGCGCAGGCGCGCCTGCTCGACGAACTGCTGGGCGCCGAGGCGAAGCGCTGCGTCGCCCGGCACATCGAGCGGCTCTTGATCGCCGGGCGCGATCCCGGCGCCTGGCCGGCGGTCTACCGCGCGATCAAGCGGCTGAGCGAGGCGGGGGCCGGTGCCGCGACCGCGCAACCAGGCTGGCCGAGCGACGTCGCGGTCCGGCGCGGCTGAGCGCCGGCCATCGGAGCGTCTTTCGGTCTCAGCCCCCGTCGTCGGCCCGCCGCTCTTCGGTGAGCGTGATCCGCACCAATCGGTCGTCCCTGAACCAGTGCCAGGTGCGCGCGCGGCTGCGCCCGTCCGCGCTCGCCTGGATCATCTCGCACACCTCGAGCCCCGGGTCGGCGACATAGGCGAAGCGCAGGTACACGGTCCGGTCGTCGACCTCCCACATCTCGCCGCGGAGCCGCTCGTTCGCCCAGACGAGCCGGCCGCCGCGATGGGCGGCCTCGATCACCGACAGGCTCTCCCGGCCGTCGGACCAGCGGCTGCGCGCGGTCAGCCTGAAGTCGCACGTACCGTCGGTCGGGAACTCGGAGGCGGTCTCGACGGCGTGCTCGTCGAGCAGCTCGCCCGCCGGCGAGAGATGGCGGTAGGTACCGACCCAACGGCCCGCGCTCCGCGCCAGGACCGGCATCTCACCCGCGACCGAGTTCATGACCGCACCTCGCTCCGAACGACCGTCGTCGGACGCCGACCCGCGGGAGCGACCGAGGCCAGGGGCGCGCGCAGATCGTCCGGGACCGGCATCGGCCGGAACGCGCTCACGTTCGAACGACCCGTGTTCCCCCGCGGGACGCGCCCCGTCAGCGCGCCGACCGGCGCCAGCGCGAGCCGGGCGAGCTGACCCGCGACCTCCCGGACGTCCCCGGTGCGCAGGGCGAGCCCGAGCATGAGCGCGTGGACGCGCAGGTGCCGGCGGAGGGTCGGCTGCGAGAGGATGTGCGCCCGTTCGAGCGCGGTCCACGCGGCCGCGGCGTCGCCGTCGCGGCGGGCGGCGCGGTAGGCGGCGATCTCCGCGTCGAGCGCGGCGCCGAGGGTCGTCGCGCTCACGCCGGCCGATCTTTGGCCAGCGCCGCGAACCCGGAGGCGACGAGGGCGCGCCAGCGGCGCTGGCGGTGCCGGTAGAAGAGCTGCGCGACCACCCACACGAAGGGCGTGAGCACGCCCGCCCGCACCTCGACCTCGTCGGTGTAGCGGCAGCGCGTCGGCGAAAGCGGCTCGATGGTGACGAGGTGATCCCACGTCGACACGAGGCTGCCGTGACCGTTGTCGCGGACCCGGTAGCGATCCGGCCCGCGCTCCGGCGTCGTGATGACGATCCACTGGGTTCCGATCGGCAGGACGCCTAACATCCGCAGGCGGACGAGGTAGCGCCCCTCCGCCCACCGCTCCGGCAGGACGGGTGGGTCGACGGGCTCGAACGCCTGGAGCGGCCACGCGACGTGATCGAGCAGACGCGAGGTCTGCACCTCGGCCCGAGCCCGCTCGGCCGGGACGTCGAGAAGGCAGGACAGCTTCACGCGCATCGGATCACTCCGCCGCCCGCGGGGCCGACGCACGCCCGTCGCGCAGCTCGCCGGACGCCTGGCGGATGATCTGCGCCCCGCCCGAAATCCCGAGCGCCGCCAGTATCGACGCGACGGCGAGGTCGGGCCAGGCGGTGCCGGTGCCGAACACGCCGGCCGCCGCCGCGACCACCGCGACGTTGCCGATGGCGTCGTTGCGCGAGCAGATCCACACCGAGCGCATGTTCGCGTCGCCGGTGCGGAAACGGTAGAGCAGCAGGGCGACGCCGACGTTGGCGCCGAGAGCCAGGACGCCGATCGCGCCCATCGTCTCGGCGTGCGGGAGCGTTCCGGCAAAGGCGGCATGGGCGGTGCTCGCCAGAACCCACAGCCCGAGCAGCAGGAGCGTCGCGCCCTTGAACAGGGCGGCCTTGGCGCGGACGGCAAGGGCCATGCCGGCGACCGCGAGGCTGATCGCGTAATTCGCGGCGTCGCCGAAGAAGTCGAGCGCGTCCGCCATGAGCGAGCGCGAGCCGGCGGCGGCGCCGGCCGCCATCTCGACCGCGAACATGCCGGCGTTCACCGCCAGCGCGATCCAGAGCGCGCGCCGCCAGCGCTTGTCGTCGAGGGCCTTCGCGCCCGCGCACACGCTGCCGCAGCAGTCACCGGCCATCGTCCTGCCTCCTCGACACGACCCGAGTCGACACCCCATATGCACCCTGTAGCAACTATAGGGTCAAGGGCCGTGGGACTGAAGATCGGCGACATCGCCCGCGCCACCGACACGAAGGTCGAGACGGTGCGCTACTACGAGCGGATCGGGCTGATGCCCCCGCCCGGGCGCACGGAAGGCAATTACCGCAGCTACACGGCCGCGCACCTGAAGCGGCTGAACTTCATCCGCCACGCGCGGGGCCTCGGCTTCGACATCGCCGAGATCCGCTCGCTCCTCGACCTTTCGGACCAGCCGGAGCGCGACTGCGCCGAGGCCGACCGGATCGCCACGGGGCACCTCGGCGCGGTCGAGGCGAAGATCGCCCAGCTCGAGGCGCTGCGCGGCGAGCTCGCGAGGATGGTGGGCGAGTGCCGCGGCGGCCGAGCCGCCACCTGTCGGGTGCTCGAGGTGATCGCCGACCACAGCCGTTGCCTGGGCGATCACGTCGGGAGCTGAACCCGGCGGGGCCGCTCACCCCGATGTTACGGATTTGTGACAGCTCGCAAGACAGAGGCAGGTCGCCTGCGCTATGGACCGGATGCGACGGGGGCGCCGTGTCCGGCGGGGACCGGCCCGCCGCGCCCCAAAGGGTACTTGAGAGCGAGGTCGTCATCCGCCAGATCGCCGCGTTGCCGTACCGGTCGTCCGGGGGGACGATCACGGTCCTGCTGGTCACATCGCGCCAGACGCGCCGCTGGGTGCTGCCCAAGGGCAACAAGCCCTCGGGTCTGCCGAGGCACGCCGCGGCGGCGCTCGAGGCGGAGGAGGAAGCCGGCGTGCGCGGCGCCGCCTGCCCGACGCCCATCGGCAGCTACCGCTACCGCAAGACCCGGTGGACGGGCGCATCGCTGATGGTCGACGTCGAAGTCTTCCCGATCGCGGTCACCGACGAGCTTCCCGACTGGAAGGAGCGCGCCGAGCGCGAGCGCCGCTGGTTCGACATCGCCGAGGCTGCCGCCGCGGTCGACGAGCCCGACCTGCGGTCGCTGATCCTCGGCTTCCGTCCGCCGTCGTCGGCCGCGGAGCGTCGGAACTGGTTGTCGCCCGGTTCCGCCGTGGCCGGCCTGAGCAGGGGGGCTTCGATGTTCGGCTGGGTTCGGGCGCTCTTGCCGAGGCAGGGCGATTTCTTCGGCATGTTCGAGGCGCACGCGGCGACGCTCTGCGCGGGAAGCGAGGCGCTGGTCCGGCTCCTGCAGGGCAGCCCCGGCATGCCCGACCACATCCGCGAGATCGCCGAGCGCGAGCACGAGGCCGACGACATCATCCGCGACGTGCTCCGGACCGTCCGCCGCACCTCCCGGACGCCGTTCGACCGGCGCGCGATCGTCTCGCTGATCAACGCGATGGACGACGCGATCGACCAGATGCACCAGACCGCCGGCGCCGTCGGTCTCTACGAGGTGGCCGAGTTCGAGCCGGGGATGAAGGACATGGCCGCCATAATCGTCGACGCGGCGCGCATCACTGCCGAGGCGCTCCCGCTCCTGCGCGACATCCGCCCGAACGCCGCGCGGCTCCACGAGCTGACCGAGCGCCTCGTGCGCATGGAAGGCCAGGCCGACGACATCCACGCCAAGGGCCTGAAGTCGCTTTTCCTCGAGCACGGCCGGTCGGACACGCTGCGCTTCGTCGTCTCGCGCGAGATCTACGGCCACCTCGAGCGGGTGGTGGACCGGTTCGAGGACATCGCGGACGAGATCGACGGGCTGGTGATCGGCCACGCATGATCGACCCGCGCGGCCGGATAACGGCTGCTACCCGCGGGCACGCGGGTCCGGCACGAGGATGCTCATGCAGGTGAGCCCCGCCTCGGCCTTCGCGAACTCGGAGATGTCGACGAGGTCGACCGCGAATCCGGTCCGCCCGATCGTCTCGGCGGTCCGCGCGTGGCTCGCCTGCATGACGATGCGCCTGCCCGCCCGAAGGCTGTTGCCGGCGAAGGGCTCGTCGGCCGCCACCGCGAGGTGACGCATCGGCGCGAAGCGATCGGGCGGGACCCAGGCGGGATTGATGAGGACGAGGTCGTCGGCCAGCGCGGTCGCCGCCGTCTTGAGGTGGAGCGCGCCCGGCACCTCGATCGCCGTGACCGAATAGCCGTGGCGGCGCACGATCGCGGCCAGCGCCGCGACGCCGGCCTCGTTGGTGCGCGTCGACCGGCCGACGAAGAGGTGCCGGCCGATCGCCAGGACGTCGCCGCCGTCGAGCGTCGCCGGGCCGGCCAGGCGCTCGACCGGCCGGTCGTCGCCGAGGCACGCCGCCAGCGCGTCGACCTCGCCGCGCCGCGAGGCGGCGCCGGGCCGGGTGAGGACGAAAAGCTCCGGGAGCGCGATCGCCACGTCCTCGACGAAGCAGCCGTCGGGATGCTCGTCGAGCGCGGGAAGATCGACGACGGCCAGCCCGCAGGCGGCGAGCGCCGCCCGGTAGGCGGCGTGCTGCCGCTCCGCGAGGCCGGCGTCGATCGGCTCGCGAGCCATGTGCGTGAGTTCGCATTCGGCGAGGCGCGGGCTCGGGCGGCGGGTGATCGCGTGCATGGGGCGCAGCATAAGGCTTGCCGCGCGCGGGCCAAGTCGCGTCGGGCGCGGCGCGGGCCGACGTCGACCGACGTCTCCGGCACGGCTTCACGCGCTCCCTCGCCCCTGTTCGCTTCCGCGAGGCAGCCGGACGGTCCGACCCGCGCCGCCGGATCCGGTGCGCCCCGCCGTGCATTGGCGGCGGGGGTACGGAGCGCGGCATGGACCCGATCTCACGGCTGGTGATGAAGCTCGAACGCCGCGACGCCCTGTCCGGCGCGGAGAAGCGGGCGCTCGCCGACGCCGTCGAGCGGGTCGACGAAGTCGCTGCGGGCCGGACGGTGGTGGCCGAAGAGGAGCCGCAGACGGCGAGCCTCCTGCTCGTGGACGGCCTGTGCGCCCGGAGCAAGCTGCTGCGCGGCGGGCAGCGCCAGATCACCGAGCTCCACCTGCCGGGCGACTTCGTCGACCTCCACAGCTTCGGCCTGAAGCGGCTCGACCACGACGTGGTGACGATGACGGCGGCCCGCTTCGCCGTCTTCCCCCACGACCGCCTGCGCGAGATCACCGAGACGCTGCCCCACCTCGCCCGCATGCTCTGGCTGAACACGCTCCTCGACGCCGCCGTCCACCGCGAGTGGCTGACCTCGGCGGCGCGGCGCGGCGCCCTCGAACAGCTCGGCTGCCTCTTCTGCGAGATCCCGCTCCGCTACGAGGTCGTCGGCATCGGCGGCGACGGCCGCTGGCCGCTGCCGCTCAGCCAGGAAGAGATCGCCGACGTCTGCGGGCTGACCCCGGTCCACGTCAACCGCACGCTCCAGGAGATAAGGCGGCGGGGCTTGGCGGACCTGCGCGGCGGCGAGCTCCTCGTGCCCGACCTCGATCGGCTGGCCGCCGCGGTCGGCTTCGACCCGTCCTACCTCCACCTCGAGCGCGCCCCCCGGTAGGCGGCCGGGCGACCGCATCGCGGCGCGTCGGGCGCTGGCCCTGCCCGGACGGAGCGCCTAAGCACCCCGGGTGCACACCGACCTTTTCTTCTATCTCGTCGCCGTGCCGGCGGTGGTGGTGCTGGGGCTCGCGAAGGGCGGCTTCGCGGGGCTCGGTATCCTCGCGGTGCCGCTGATGGCGCTCGCGGTCTCGCCCGTCGAGGCGGCATCGATCGTCCTGCCGGTTCTGATCGTCCAGGACGCGGTAAGCATCTGGGCGTTCCGGCGCCACTGGGACGGCCGCATCCTGGCGCTGATGCTGCCGAGCGCCGCGGTCGGGATCGCGGCCGGCTACGCGCTCGCCGCCTACGTGTCGGCCGCAGCGGTCGCGCTGGCGGTCGGGCTGGTCTCGATCCTCTTCGCGGCCCAGCGGCTGTGGGCGGAGCGGCACCGGGCGCCGGCCGACTCGAAGGCGCCTGCCTGGTTCGGGGCGCTCTGCGGGGTGGGCGCCGGCTTCACCAGCCAGATCGCCCACGCCGGCGGCCCGCCCTTCCAACTCTACGTGCTGCCGAAGCGGCTGCCGCGCGACGCCTTCATCGGGACGAGCGCGCTGTTCTTCGCCGCGGTGAATCTCATGAAGATGCCCGCCTACGCGGCGCTCGGGCAGTTCACCCGCGCCAACCTGCTCACCTCGGCCGCGCTCGTCCCCGTGGCGGTCGCCGCCACCTGGGCCGGCGTCTGGCTCGTCCGCCGCGTTCCGGCCGACAGCTTTTACCGCCTCATCTACCTGCTGCTCCTGATGCTCGGGGCCAAGCTCGTCTGGGACGGCCTCGGCGATCTGGCCGCAGGCTAACGGTCCAACCGAATTGCGTCGTCGGGGCCGGCGCCGCGTGGTAAGCCCGGCCGGTCGCCACCGGTCTGGACCGGCGGCGCGCCTCGCGCGTTGGGGCACGAAAGAGGAGACGAGCGATGGCGAAGGGGCAGGTGCGAAGCAACAAGGAAAAGCGCAAGCCGAAGAAGGAGAAGCCGAAGCCCGGCGCTTCCGTGTTCGGCGGCACCAAGGGCAAGGACGGCTCGCGCGACGCCTAGGAGCCGCCGGTGAATCCCGACGCCGTCGCCGTGATCGAGCGCTTCATCGCCGAGGTCCGGCGGCTGCGCGACGAATACGAGCCGCTGGGCGTGCCGGCACGGCGCATCGCGCAACTCGAGGTTGTGATCATGGAGTCGGAGGCCGAACTCCGCCGCCGACTGGCGGACGACGCCTGAGGCGCGCCGGAGCGTCCCCCGCCGGCGACCGCGCCCGACGCCGCCGGTCAGGCCGGCTTGATCTGCGACAGGCGGGCCTGCTCGGCTTCGTTCAGGCGCTTGGCGCGCAGCGCCGCGGTCTGCTCCATCCGTTCGGCCTGCTGGTTCCAGGCCGCCGCCGACGCAAGATAGGACTGGCGTAGCTGCGGCAGCGCGGTCTCGGCCGCCTTGTTCGTCCAGATGTCCGCGTTCTCGCGGCACCTCAGGGCAGTGGGTTCGGCCATCGCGCTTCTCCTGTTCGGGTTGTGGCCGGCGGTCCGATCAGGACTGCCTTGCCTTGCGTGCGGCGTAGCGGCGGTCGCGCTCGGCCTTCTGGTCGGCCGCCCGTTGCTCGTCGCGGAGGCGCCGTTCGGCGGCCTGCGACTGCTCGAGCTCCTGCGCGGCCGCCCGGTCACGGGCCGCGGCTTCCTGGGCCGCCTGCCGCGCCGCCGCCTTCTCCGCGGCGCGCGCCTCGCGCGCCTCCTGGATCGCGCGGCGCTCGGCGGCGCGCGCCTGGACCGCGGGGTCGTCGGCGCTCGGCTTGGCGCCGAAGCGCGCCAGCAGCAGCTTGCGGGCCGAGGCGGCGCGGTCGCGCCGCTCCGCGAAGCCCGGATCGTATTTCTTCATCTTCAACCTTCCAGAAAAGGCGCCGGTCGGAGGAAGCATGGGGCCGGCCCTGACGGCCGGCCCCACGTCAGCGTCGGAAAAACCGGCGCTGGTTCATCGGCATCGGCGGACCCGACTTCTCGCGGAAGACGATACGACCCTTGGTGAGGTCGTAGGGCGTCATCTCGACGTGGACCCGATCGCCCGTGATCGAGCGGATGCGGTGCTTCCGCATCCGGCCCGCGGTGTAGGCGATGATCTCGTGTCCGTTGTCGAGCTTCACGCGGAAGCGTCGTTCCGGCAGGATCTCGGTGACGAGACCTTCGACGGTGAGCAGGTCCTCCTTCGCCACCCGCCTCAGGCCGCGGTGAGGTTGCAGGCCGACATGCGGCCCTGGCGGTCGGCTTCGAGCTCGAAGGTGACCTTCTGGCCGTCGGCGAGGCCGCGCATGCCGGCGCGCTCGACGGCCGAGATGTGGACGAACACGTCCTTGGCGCCGCCGTCGGGCGTGATGAAGCCGAAGCCCTTCTGGGCGTTGAAAAATTTAACAGTACCGGTGGTCATGGTTTCCCTTTCCGAGAAACGGTCGTGCCCGACGCCGAACGCCGGCGTCAGGGCCAAAGAAGCGGGAGAAGGGAAGAGGGGCAATGACGCGCCGCAATCCGTCGCGCGCAACGTCAGCGTGGTAAATCTAGGCCCAAAGACGAACGATTACAATGCGGACGGGGTCCCTAGCCCGCTCCGGCCGAGAAGATCGGGGGTTAAGTCCACCGGATCGTTCGAGAACATTATTTTTACGGAACCGTCGGAATGCCGCGAACTTCGTCGCGCGTGGCCCCTTTTCTCAGGCCGCGGCGTCGGCGAGCCGGCGAGCTTCGAGCAGCCCGACGACGCGGTCGGCGAGCTCCTGGAGCTTGGCGATCTGCTCGGTCGTCAGCCCGTCGCGGGCGACCTGATCGATGACGCAGAGCGTGCCGACGCGAAGCTCGTCGGGCGTCGTGAGCGGGACGCCCGCGTAGAACGTGACGTTCGGCAGCTCGCGCACCAGCGGGTTGCCGGCGAAGCGTTCGTCCTTGGTCGCGTCGGGCACCACGAACGGGTCGGGCGAATGAATGGCGTGCGCGCAGAAGGCGAGCGCGCGCGGCGTCTCGGCGGCATCGAGGCCGACTTTCGCCTTGAACCACTGCCGGTGGCGATCGACGAGCGAGACCAGCGCGATCGGCGTGCCGCAGATCCGGGCCGCCTCGGCGACGATCGCGTCGAACGCGTCTTCGCTTGCCGTGTCGAGCACGCGATAGGCCTCGAGGCGGCGCAACCGTTCGGCTTCGTTCGTCGGTTTCGATGCGGGCGAGAAAAACATCGACATCGCGCGATCCTCAGGCGGCCATCGCGAGGTCGCTCGCGCGGGCGATACGGAGCGCGTTCTTGCCCGCGCGCTTCACCTCGTACATCAGCTCGTCGGCCCAGCGCATCAGGTCCTCGCGCCGCGCGGTGATCGGCGGCGAGATGAGGATCGCGCCGACGCTGCAGGTCACGCCGTAGGGCAGCTCGGCGAGCGCGTCGCTGAACGCCTCGTGGAGCATGTCGGCCTGGGTGTAGGAGTCGAGCGCGGGATCCTCGAGGACCAGCAGCACGAACTCGTCGCCGCCGAGACGGGCGAACACGTCCGACGGGCCGAGCCGCGAGCGCACCGACGCCGCGAAGTGCCGCAGGACGTCGTCGCCGACGTCGTGCCCGTGGACGTCGTTGACCGCCTTGAAGCCGTCGAGGTCGAGGTAGATCAGGAGCCGCGGGCGCGCGTCGCTCTGCGCTTCGGCGGCGTTGCGCTCCAACCCCTCGGTGAAGGCGCGGCGGTTGAGCGCGCCGGTGAGCGGGTCGTAGCGCGCGTCGCGGTGCTCCGAGCGGTAGAGCGCGGCGGCCTTCGAGACCAGGAGACCGAGCGCCGCCGCGGTCGCGGTCCACACCGCCGCGGCCGCCGGCGAGGCGAAGGCGCCGACCCAGCCGCCCCAGGCGCCGAGCAGGAGCGCGAGCGCACCCGCCCGCCGCGGTCCGGACGACCAGGCGAGCAGCCCGACGGGCAGCATGTGCAGCGGCTGGAGCGCCGCCGGGGCGAGCCCGGTCGCCTGGACCGCCGCCACCGCGAGCGCCGGCAGGCCGGCCGCGAGGTGCGCCCGGCGGCCGTCCGCCGTCAAGTTCGCGAGAAACTCGCCGCTCATCCCCCACCGCGACATCTGCAGGTCCCCCACCCTCATCTTACGCGACGAGGCGCCCTTCTCCTTACGCCGTACAAATACGGTGTCCAGCCCCCGGCACGCGACGCGGCGGCCGGAAGTTCCGACCGCCGCGTCCGACAGAGCGGGCCCCGGCTAGTGGGGGACAGTCCCGGGGCCCGCGCCTGTTACTTCGGCAGCACGACGCCGTCGACGACGTGGATCACACCGTTCGACTGCATGACGTCGGCGATCGTGACGTGGCCCGAACCACCGCCTTCGCCCTGCACCATCACGCGGCCGCCCATTATCGACGCGGTGAGCGTGCCGCCCGAGGCGGTGTTCAGCATCGCCTTGCCGCCGCCGGCCTTGATTCGCGCGGCGAGGTCGGCCGCGGTCACGCGGCCCGGCACGACGTGGTAGGTCAGCACCTTCGTGAGCTGACCTTTGTTCTCGGGCTTGAGCAGCGTGTCGACGGTGCCGGCCGGCAGCGCCGCGAAGGCAGCGTTGGTCGGCGCGAAGACGGTGAACGGTCCCTTGCCCTTGAGCGTGTCGACGAGGCCCGCGGCCTGCACCGCCGCGACGAGCGTGGTGTGGTCCTTCGAGTTGACCGCGTTCTCGACGATGTTGCGCGACGGGTACATCGCGGCGCCGCCGACCGTCACCGTCTTCTCCGTGCCGGCGGCGATCGCGCCGGCGGCGAGCGTCAGGGCGAGACCCGCGGCGGCGGTCTTGAGGAAGGTCTTCATCGTCACTCCTTCTGCTGGTGAAGCAGCGGAGCTACGACGGATCGCGCGGCGCGGATGCGCGGCGCCCGTCAGATGTTGGTGAGCTTGCCCTGCGCCACGACGGGTCCGGTGGGCGCGCCGGTGGGCGAACCGCCCGTCGGCTCGATCGACACGGCGAGCGCCGCCCCGGCGGCGAGGTCGGCGCGCACGTCGGCCGGCAGGACGTGCGCCTGCGGGTTCGCCGGGTCGATGACGCCCAGCGAGCGCGGGGCCCTGTCGCCGACGATGATCCACAGCTCGAGCGCCTGCGCCGGCTGCAGCTCGTAGCGGCCGGTGGGCGTGACGATGATGCGCCGGTGCGCCGGATCGTAGGCGGCGGCGACGAGCGCCGCGCCGCCTTCCATCATCAGCGGCGCGGTCGCGATCGGTCCGGGGTCGGCCGGCGGGGCCACGGGCACGGGCGGGACCGCGGGCGGCGACAGGACGAGGAGCGCGGAACAGGCCGCGGCCGCCGCGGTCGAGGCGAAGGACAGGCCCCGCCAGAAGGCGAGGCTCGACCACAGGCCCGGACGCGACGACGGGGCGGCAACGGTCCCGGCCGGGGTCTCGGCCGGCTTCGGCGCGATCCCGGCCTCGATGCGGTCCCACAGGCCGGCCGGCGGCGCGGCGGGGGCCGCGGTCTCGACCATCGGCGCGAGCTGCGCGCGCCACCGCTCGACGGCGGCCGCGAACGAGGGGTCGCGCGCCGCGAGCGCCTCGGCGGCGCGGCGGTCGGCGTCGTCGAGCACGCCGAGAGCGTATTCGGCGGCCAGCGCCTCCCGCTCGTCGATGTCCCGTTCGTCGCTCATGCCTCGAGCTTTGCCCTCAAACCGATCAATCCCCGCCGGATCCAGCTCTTCATCGTCCCCTCGGGCACGCCGGCGCGCGACGCGAGGGTCTGGTAGGTCGCGCCTTCAAAGAAGGCGCAACGGATCGCCGCCGCCGCGCGGGGGTCGATCGTCTTCAGCGCGGCCTCGAGACGCCGGGCGTCCTCCGAACGCTCGGCTACGGCGTCCGCGCCGTCGCTCTCGTCCGCCAGGTCGAGGGCGTCCTCGATCGGGCGGAGATCGCGACCGCCGCGCGACCGCAGCCGGTCGATCGAGCGGTTGCGGGCGATCGTGGCCATCCAGGTGATCGGGCTGGCGCGGGTCGAGTCGAACTCCGCCGCCTTGCGCCAGATCGTCAGATAGACGTCCTGCAACACGTCCTCGGCCTCGCCGCGGTCGTTCAAGATACGGAGGCAGACGCCGAAGAGTTTCGCGGACGTCGCTTCGTAGACATATTTCAACGCGTCGCGGTCGCCGCTCGCGACGCGCGTAAGGCAATCCACGAGTGTTTCGCGGGAGTCCCGCGTCGATTGCCCGGCCGCCATTCGCCGGCCGGGTTATCAAGATCGCGCGGCCGGCGCAATGCGCCGGCCGTTCGCTAGCGCAGCTTGGCGGCTTGCGTCTCGGCCTCGGTCTCGCTCGCGCAGATGGCGGCGCTCACCGCGCCGGAGTAGATCGTCCGCCCGTCGCCCCACACGCGGGTGCGGTGGAAGACGACGTGATGGTCGCCGACGCGGCCGATCTCGACGCTCTTCTCGTAGGCGTAGAGCTTGGGTTCGGGCACCGGCAGCGGCTTCTCGCCCTTCCGCGGCGGCTCCACGGTCATGGCGGTGATGTCCTTCTCGGCGAGACCGAGAGCGGCCGCGACTTCGGCGCGGGTCAGATTTTCCTGCATCGAACCCTAACGAACAAGGCGCCCTTATGGTCCACGGGCCCGATCCGACGGCCCCCCGGCCGGGGCGCTTCGTCCGAACGGCGGGAACCGGACCCGCAAACGGCGGATACGTCCCGTCGGCCCGGACATTTGCGGACGGCGTCGGGCTGTGGCACCGGTCGAGCGATCGGGCGGGGATGGAGAAGAAGCGGCTCATGGATCAGCCAACCGCCGCGTCCCGCCCCGGGAGCCGGGACCTGACGCAGGGCCCGATCGCGCGCACGCTGCTGCTGTTCGCGCTGCCGGTGCTCGGGTCGAACGTGCTGCAGTCGCTCAACGGCTCGATAAACGCGCTGTGGGTCGGGCGCTTCCTCGGCGAGACGGCGCTCGCCGCCACCTCGAACGCCAACCTCGTGCTGTTCCTCATTCTCGGGACGATGTTCGGCATCGGTATGGCGGCGACGATCATGGTCGGCCAGGCGTTTGGGGCGCGCGACCCCGACCGCGCCAAGCGCGTCGTCGGCACCAGCGCCACCTTCTTCGCCGCCGTTTCGGTGCTGCTCGCGGTCGCCGGCTACGCGCTCACCGACGAGATCCTCGCCGCGCTCGGCACGCCCCCCGACGCCATGCCACTCGCGGTGGGCTACCTGCGCGTGATCTTCGTCGCGGTGCCGTTCGTCAACTTCCTCGGTTTCCTGATGACCGTGCTGCGCGGCGCGGGCGACTCGCGGACGCCCTTCTACTTCATGGGCTTCGCGGTCGCGCTCGACATCCTGCTCAACCCGCTGCTGATCCTCGGCACCGGGCCGCTCCCCCGCCTCGGGATCGTGGGCGCCGCCACGGCGACGCTGCTGTCGCAACTCGTCGCGACCGCCGCCTTCCTCGTCCTGCTCTACGCGCGGCGCCACCCGCTGCGGCTCACGGGGCCGGAGCTCGGCTACCTGCGCCCCGACCCCGCGATCCTGCGGCAGGTGATCGGCAAGGGCGTGCCGATGGGGCTCCAGATGATCGTCATCTCGGCGTCGGCGATCATCCTCATGGGGCTGGTCAACGCCTACGGCTCGCGCACCGCGGCGGCCTACGGCGTGGCGGCGCAGCTCTGGACCTACGTCCAGATGCCGGCGCTGGCGATCGGCGCGGCGGTGTCCTCGATGGCGGCGCAGAACGTCGGCGCCGGGCGCTGGGACCGCATTGGGCGGATCACCGGCGCGGGCATCGGCTTCAACCTCCTGCTGACCGGCGCGCTCGTCGCGCTGCTCTACGCCGCCGACCGCGTCCTGCTCGGCTGGTTCCTGCCCACCGACCCGGCGGCGCTCGAGCTCGCGGTCCACATCAATGCGCTCGGCGTCTGGTCCTTCCTGCTGTTCGGGATCACGATCGTCCTGTTCGGCACGATGCGCGCGACCGGCGCGGTCGTGCCGCCGCTCCTCATCCTCGCCGCCTCGCTGCTCGGCGTCCGCGTCGCCTTCGCCTACGGCCTGCGCGACGCGCTCGGGGCGGACGCGATCTGGTGGAGCTTCTCGGCCGCCTCGGCGACCTCGCTGCTGCTCGCGGGCCTCTACTACCGCTCCGGCCGCTGGCGCGCCGCGCGTCCCGATCCGCTGCGCCCGGCGGCGGGCGAGGCGCCCGACACCGGGCACGGCGTGCCGCGCCAGCGGGCGGCGATCGACGCCTGACGTCTCGGCCGCCGCCGCATTGCGCGCGCCGCGGCCCGGCGGCTATCTGGGCCGCGCGAGGGAGGATCGGTGAGACCAGAGGTTCCGACGGGCGCGAAGCGAGGGGCGGGGTGACGAGCCGTACCCTGTTCGCCACCCGCTTCTACGAGGGCGAGCTCGGCGACGCGGCGCTGGTGGCCGAGCTCGAGGCCGCCTGCCGCGCGCTCGCCGCCGACGACGCGGCCGGCCGGCGCTGGTCGCGCGCTCACAACTACCGTGGCTACACGTCCTACGCGTCGCTGAACGACCTGCCGACGCGCGATCCGCGCTTCGCCGACCTCGTCCGCGCGCTCGGCCGCCACGTCGCCGCCTTCGCCGCCGACTGCGCGATGGACCTCGGCGGTCGGCGGCTGAAGCTCGACAGCCTGTGGGTCAACGTCCTGAAGCCGGGCGGCAGCCATTCGGGGCACATCCACCCGCACAGCGTCGTCTCGGGCACGGTCTACGTCGCGGTGCCGCCGGGTTCGGGGGCGCTCAAGCTTGAGGACCCGCGGCTGCCGATGATGATGGCCGCCCCGCCCCGCCGGCCCGACGCGCCGGAGGCGCTGCGCGGCTTCGTCTACGCCGAACCCAAGCCCGGCAGCGTCTTCCTGTGGGAGAGCTGGCTGCGCCACGAGGTGGTCCCCGGCACCGGCCGGGCGGACCGGATCAGCATCAGCTTCAACTATCGCTGATTCTCGTCGTCGCGCCGGGCCCGCCCCTCAAGCTTGTCGAGCGGAAGGCAGATGCGGCAGACGAGGCCTTCGGGCGCGAAGTCGAGCGTCACGTCCGCGCCGAGTCCGGCGCGCAGGCTGCGCTCGATGAGCGTCGTGCCGAAGCCTCTCCGCTGCGGCGGCGCAACCGGCGGGCCGCCGCGCTCCGTCCAGACGAACTCGAGCCGCCGCGCCGTGCCCCGGCCGGCGCGGTGCCACCGCACCGTCAGCCGGCCCCGCGGCGCCGAAAGGGCCCCGTACTTGGCCGAGTTGGTGGCGAGCTCGTGGATCGCCATGCCGAGGAGCTGGCCCGCCTGCGCCGACAGGCGCACCCCCTCGCCCGCCACGTCGATGCCGCGCCCGTCGGCGCTGTAGGCGGCGAGCTCGAACGCCAGCAGCTCGTCGAGCATCACGCCCTGGCGCGCGCCGTCGGTCAGCAGCGCCTGGGTCGCCGCGAGCGAGCGCAGCCGGTCGCCGAGCGCGTCGCGGTATTCGGCGACGCCGCCGGCGGTGCGCGACAGCATGTGCGACACCGAAGCCACCGTCGCGAAGACGTTCTTGATGCGGTGACCGAGCTCGCGGACGACGAGCTCGCGCCGCTCCCGCTCCAGCCGCTCGGCCTCCGCCGCCTTCCGTTCGGACAGGTCGTGGAGCACGCCGGTGAAGACGCGGCGGCCGCCGACCAGCGTCTCGCTCACCTGGAGGAGGAGCGGGAAGCGCGTGCCGTCGGCGCGCTGGCCGGTGACCTCTCGCCCGATGCCGATCACCTTGGCCCGGCCGGTGCGCAGATAGTCGGCGATGTAGCCGTCGTGCCGGCCGCGGTCCGGCTGCGGCATCAGCACCGACACGTTGCGCCCGAGCAGCGCCGCCTCGGCGTAGCCGAACATGCGTCCGACCGCCGGGTTGACGGCCTCGATCCGGCCGCGCTCGTCGATCGTGACGATCGCGTCGAGCGCGGAGTCGAACACGGCGCGCAGCAGCGCGAGCTGCCGGTCGCGGGCGCGCTCGGCGCCCACGCGCGCGCTGATGTCTTCGTGGACCACCGCGACGAAGCGGCGGCCGCCGTCCTCGAACCCTCGGGCGCGCATCCGCATCCACCGCTCGCGGTGCGGGGCGTGGCAGGGGTACTCGTGCTCGAAGCCGGCCGATTCGCCCGACAGCACGGCGCGCAGGCCGCGCGCCGCCGGCGCGTCCGCCCCATCGCACGCCGACGGATAGTCCCAGCCCAGAAAATGATCGGAATCCCGGCCGCCGTTCTCGTCGGCGAAGGCGCGCCACGCCGCGTTGACCGCGACGATGGTGCCGTCCGAGTCGAGGACCGCGACGCCCGAGGACATGGCGTCGAGAGCGCCCGCCGGCAGCGAAGACGGCGGATCCCTTCCGGCCCCCCATGTCTCGTTCCCGTCCGCCACGCTGCGTACCGCGAGTTGCGGGAGAGGGCTCCCGCGACGACAACGAACGTGGGGCCCGACTGTGTCCCCGTCCGATCGACCGGTGTCGGCATGCGTTCGACCGGCGACGTGCCGCGCCTCACCTTGCCCGAGCCCCGGCTCAGCCCAAGAGGAGAACCCAGGCCGCGCCCGGTCGTTCGTTCGGTCCGCCCAACCTGCGACGGAGATCCCCTATGGCTGCCCACGACACCACGGTCCTCAACACGCTGATCGCGACGACGATCGACAGCGCCAACGGCTACGAAGAAGCCGCCCGGCGCGCCAAGGCGACGGGGCTTGCGTCCCAGTTCGCCGAGTTCGCGCGCGACCGCTGGACGGTCGTGTCGGCGCTCCAGTCCGAGGTCGCCCGCCTGGGCGGCACGCCGAAGCGCGCCGGCACCGCCAAGGCCGCGGCGCACCGGCGCTGGCTCGATCTCCGGAACAGCCTGTCGGGCGGCGACCGCACGATCCTGAAAGAGGTCGAGAACGGCGAGACCTACATCCGGACCAAGTACGAGGCCGCGCTCCGCGACGACCGCCTGTCCCCGGACGCCCGTCGCGCCGTCACCGAGGCGTCGGAGTCGGTGCGCGCCGGCCAGGAGCGCGCGAGCGCGCTCGGCCGCAGCTTCAGCGTCGGGTTGCCCGAGGAGCGCGAGATCGACTGGCGCACGATCGGGACGGCGCTCGGGCTCGCCGCGGCGCTCGGCGGCGCGGCCTACGCCGCCTCCCGCCGCCGCGGGGCGACGAGCGGCCGCCCGTCGAGGCTGCGCGCCCGCCCGGCCGCGCGCCCGACGCGCGTCGACTTCTCGACCGATGCGGGCGGCGCGAGCGCCGCGACCGGGTCGGCGGCCTCCATGGGTTCCGCGGCCTCCATGTCGGCCGGCTCGACCTCGACGAGCTCCATTCCGCTTAGCGCCCCGTCCGGCGTGGAGCAGGACCTGGGAAGCACCGCGGGCGGTACCGGCACCCGCGGCGTCAAGCGGCGTACGTCGACACGGGTGACGGACTCGCTGTCGGCGAGCGGCGTCACCGACGAGACCTCGAGCGAGGCCCTTTCGGGCTCGGGCGGTTTCGGCACCGACGGCGGGACCGGCATGGGTTCGTTCGGCGCCACCGGCGGCGACACGAACAAGAGCTGAGCGCGGCGGGTCCGACCCGCTGCGCGCCGGAAGGGGCGGCCGAACGGCCGCCCCTTCTTCGTTCGCCGCCGCGCGGCCCGCGTCAGGAACCGAAGCCCGACATCACCCGCCGCTCGAGCACGGTCAGCGGCATGCGGCCGCCGTCGAGCACGAGCTCGTGGAAGCGCTTGATGTCGTAGCCCGGCCGCTTCTCGGCTTCGGCGCGCAGGCGGCCGATCGCCACCTGGCCGACCTTGTAGGCGCAGGCCTGGCCCGGATAGACGATGTAGCGGTCGATCTCGGTGCGCGCCACGGTCGGCGACTCCGACGAGTTCTCCACCATGAAGTCGATCGCCCGCTGCCGCGTCCAGCCCATCGCGTGCAGGCCGGTGTCGACGACGAGGCGCGACGCGCGGAACGCGTAGGAGGCGAGGTAGCCGATCAGGCCCAGCGGGTCGTCCTCGTACATGCCGAGCTCGTCGGCGACCTGCTCGGAATAGAGGCCCCAGCCCTCGCTGTAGGCGGTCGCCGAGGCGGTCTGGCGGTAGATCGGCAGATCGCCGCTCTCGAGGCTGAGCGCGCCTTCGAACAGATGCCCCGGCGCGCCCTCGTGGAACGCGAGCGTCGGCAGCTTGTACCGCGGCCACTCGGCGGTATCGCGCAGGTTGATGTAGAAGATGCCCGGCCGCGAGCCGTCGAGCGAGCCGCGCTGCGCCGAGCCGCCCGGCGCGCCCGCCTCGATCTCGGGCGGCACGCGCCGAATCTCGTAGGGCGCCTTGGGCAGGCGGCCGAACACCCGCGGCAGCCGCCCGCGGATCGCGTCGAGGCGGTCGTTGAGATAGGCGAGCAGCTCGGCGCGGCCGGCGTCGCTGTTCGCGAACATCTGCCCGGGCGACCGTTCGAGCGCGTCGAGGCGGTCGCGGATGCTGCCCTGCGTATAGCCCTGCGCCTTCAGCAGCGCGTCGATCCGGCCGTTGAGCTCGGCGACCTGCTCAAGGCCCATCCGGTGGATCTCCGCCGCCCCCAGATCGGTGGTGGTGTGGAGCCGGAGCGCCGCGGCATAATAGTCGGCGCCGTCCGGCAGGTTCGACACGCCCGCCGCCTCGCGCGAGCGCGGCAGCAGCCCGGCGAGCGCGTCGATCTGCCGGGTGAGCGCGGCGCGGATCGGGCCTTCGAACAGGCCGGCGGCGCGGTCCTCGTAGCCGGTGAGGCCGAGCGCGCCGGCGCGCCGGGCGATCGAGCGGACCAGCGTCTTCGACCGGGCGTCGCCTTCGCGGAGCTGCCCGAGCTGCTTGATCGCCTGCTCGAGGATGAAGCGCGGCGCGACGACGCCCGCGGCGGCGTTGGCGCGCACGATGCCGGTGTCGGCGTCGAGCAGCGCCGGGATCGCGGCCAGACGCGCCATGTAGGCGTCGGCGTCCGCCTTGCTCTTCACCGGGTGCTGCGTGTCGAGGAAGCCGCCGACCGCCGTGTAGAAGCCGCCGAGCTGCGTGACGCCGTAGGGTCCCGGCCGATGCCCGAAGCCGCCGACGTGATAGTCGAAGGCACCGAGGCGGCGGCGCGCGTCGAGGTCGAACTCGGCGCTGTCGTAGGCGACGCGGCCGGCGTCGCCGAGGCCGTCACGGCCGAGCGCGCGAAGCTCCGCGAGGTGGCGCGCGACGGCGGCCTCGCGCGCCGCGCGGGCCGCCGGCGACCAGTCGGGGAAGCGCGAACGCAGGCCGGCGCGGGCGCCGGTGTCGAGGCCGAGCGAGGTCGCCTGCGTCGGCTCGTCGTGCAGCTCCGCCTCGAACTGACGCATCAGAAGCGCGTGGAGGCGCGCGTCCTTCGCCGGCGCGGCGCGGGCGCCTGCGGGGAGCGTCGCGAGCGCGGCGCCCGTCCCGATCATGGCCAGGATCTCGCGGCGGCCGAATCCGGATTCGTGGTTCATTCCATCCCCTTATGCTGTCCGGCCAGCATAGGGGCCGCCCGTCGCCTGTCACCTCCGCTTTCGACGGGCGGGGCGATCGGGCACGGGCCGGGCGACCCGCTGTCACGGAAATGTCACATCCGGAGCAGCCAACACCGGGCGGCGCGCGTTCCTCAAGAGGGAGGAGGATCGGCGGTCGGATGTTTCACAGGATCGTCGGCTGGGACCATTTCGACGTCGTGCCGCACCTCGGCGCGCTGGCGATCGCCTACGCGCTCGCCTTCCCGATCGGCTAGAACCGGGAGCGGGAGGAACGGAGCGCGGGCCTCCGCACCTTCCCGCTCGTGGCGGTCGCGTCCTGCGGCTTCGTGCAGGCGGCGGAAACGGCGACCGCCGGCAGCCCCGAGGCGCTGGCCCGCGTGGTCGAGGGGATCATCACCGGCATGGGCTTCATCGGTGGCGGCGCGATCCTGCGGCTCCAGGACTCGGTCAAGGGCACGGCGACCGCGGCGAGCCTCTGGGTGACCGGGGCGATCGGCGTCTCGGTCGGCCTGGGCAGCGTTGACGTCGCGCTGATGCTCGCGGCGGTGACCTACCTGACGCTCCGCGCGCTGTCGCCCTTGAAGCGTCTGACCGCGCCCGCGGACCAAAGCGGGCCGGAGGTCCGCGAAGCGGCCGGGCCCGCCCGGCGGCAGGTGCGCGACGCCCCTTCCCCCGCGCTCGACCCCTGAGCCGCGGGCCGATCCTTCATGGCCCGGTCCCGGCGGGCGCGCGATCGTAGAACTCGACCCGCATCCGCATCGGACCCAGCGGCTCGACGAGGTGCGGCTGCTCGGGGCGCACCAGGCCCGGCCGATCCGCCGTCAGCACGACGGAAGGGGTGCCGTCGAGGAAGCGCAGCGCCAGGCGCCCTTCGAGCACCCGCACGACGCCCCAGACGCCGGCCTTGGTGCGGTGCTCCCGGCGCAGCGCGGCGGGCAGCGAGACCTCGTCGAAAGCCGCGGTCGTCCTGTACGGCGGAGGGGCCGGATCGCGTCCGGCCCCTCCGTTCGGGTCGCGCGCCCCGCTCACGTCACGCCGCGAGCCGGATGCCCTCGACGTGCGGCGGGCACGGCGCGTGCCTGGCGGGGTCGACCGGCCGGCCGTCGAGCTCGTCGGCGTAGCCGTGGTTGACGTCGCGGTGGTGCGCCTCGTCGGCGCGCACCACGAGCACCACGTCCCGGAGCGTCGCGCCGTCGGACAGGCTCCAGTAGCGCTTGGCGATCTCGGGCGCGGGGACGTTCGCCGCGCGGCCCTCGTCGATCTCCCGGAGGTAGAGCGTGTAGCTGACGACTGCCTCCTCCTCGAAGTAGCCGACGATGCGGTGCGCGGTCTTCGGCGACGCGAGGTAAAGCGCGAAGAAGGCGAGGTAGAACACCCACTGCACGCCGAGGATCACGAGCCGCTCGAACAGCGTCGGCTTCGCCACCTCGACGAAGGTCATGAGGTGCATGCGCTCGTTCTCCGCCTCGTCCATGAGCGTGCGGATCCAACCCCTGTCGTCGCACATGCGGCGCAGGCACTTCAGGTGGTTGATGGTGGCGCCGACCATGCCCGGAACCGCGGCCACGGTTTCGAGCACGATGGCGCGGTGGCCGTAGCGCTTGGCGAAGAAGGTGTCGGCGCAGAAGCGCAGGACCTTGGTGAAGCCGAGCGCGACGTGGTCGCGGACGTCCGCGGGCTTGTGGTGGACGCTGAGGTCGACGAAGGGGGCGGTCATGTCGTGGCTCCTGCTACGCCGGGGCGCGACCCGTGCCGGGATCGGTCCCCGAGGACGATGCGAGCTCTAGTCACCGGCGGCGCCCGCCGCTTTGATCCGGATCGAGGCAGCCGGGACGGACCCGGAGGCTTCGATCGGCGGGCGCCCGATCCTGCCGCGCTCCAAAGCTTCATCGTGGATGCATCTTTGCGCCGCTCATAAGATGCATGCAACCTACATCTTAAGACGCGACGGCGTGCCGCACCGTTCCGGGGCCGGCACGGACGGCGTCTTCACTCCGGCCTCCCCTTACCCGCGCGGTAGTTCGCGCCCACCGCCCGAGCCACCGCGGCGATCGCGCCCGCGCGTTCCGCCGCCGGCGCGCGCGACTCGCCGACGAACACCGCGACCGCGACGCGCGTGCCGTCGGGCGCGGTCAGCACGCCGACGTCGTTCGTCGCCACGGAGAGCCCGCGCCAGGCCCCGCTCGATCCCGTCTTGTGCGCCACCCGCCAGCCGGCCGGCGCGCCGCCACGCAGCCGGTCCGGGCCGGTCCGGGTGCGGCCCATCACGGCGAGCAGGTGCTCGGTGGACGGCGCGGACAGGAGGCGGCCGTCGGCGAGCGCGCGCAGGAAGGCGACCATGCCGCGGGGCGTCGCCGTGTCCCGCGGGTCGCGCCGGTAGCGCTCGAACGCGGCGACGCGCTCGGCCCCCGGCACCGCGGCGACCGCCGCCTCGAACCGCTTCGGGTCGGCGTAGTCCGGCCGCCATTCGACCCCGACGATGTCGGATTGGAGGCCGCGCTCGTCGCGGTCGATGCGCACGCCGTCGATCCCGCGGCGGCGCAGGAGATCCTGGACCACGCGCGGCCCGCCGAGCCGCGCGAGGAGCAGGTCGGTGGCGGCGTTGTCGCTGTCGACCACGGCGCGCTCGACGAGGTCGCCGATCGTGGTCCGGTAGCCGGCGTCGCCCACCAGCTCGGCGATCGGCTGGACGTAGAGGCTCAGGTCCTCGCGGCGCACCGTGACCGGCGTCTCCAGCCGCCAGCCGCGCCGGTCGACGGCGTCCATCACCGCCGCGGCCACGAGCAGCTTCATGACGCTCTGCATCGAGAAGCGCCGGTCCCCGTTCGAACAGCGGGTGTCGGACCCGACGCTCGCGCAGGCGCCGACAATCCCGTCGGTCCGCGCGTCGACCGCGGCGAGCGCCGCGGCGAGTTCGGGCCGCAGTCCGGCGGCCGGCCGCGGGTCGGGCGAGCGGGCGGCGGCGGGTGCGGCGAGCGCGAGCGCCAGGGCTCCCGCGCGGGCGAGGCTCATCATCATGTGTCCTTTCGGGTCGGGTCAGGCGTATTTGGCGACCGAGGCGTCCCAGCCGATGAGCGGCGCGCGGATCGTGCCGTCGCCGAGCCGCTCGCCGCCGTCGGGATCGACGAGGTCGATGGCGTAGGGTGCCGGCGCGCCGGGATCGAGGTTGTCGACGACGACGTCGAGCGTCGCCGCGTCGTCTTCCTCGGCCACGAACCAGTGGATGTTCTGGCGCTCCGCGCTCATCGTCGAGGTCTCGCCGGTGCGCATCCGGGCGTCGGACGCGGGCCGCAGGATCAGCGCGCCGGGCTCGTCGCGGACCCGATCGAAGGTGCGGGCGCGGAAGGCACCCGCGACCGCCAGGTGGGCCGACACCATGTTGCGGTGCCCGTGCGGCGTGATCACCTGGCCCTTCCTGAAACCGAAGAAGGCGAGCCCGTAGCTCAGCTTGGGCGTGCCGGGCTCGTCGGGAAAGCGGACGAAGCGCTTGGCGGGCATGCCGTCGGCGAAGTCGAAGGTCGCCCGCAGCCGATCGAAGTCGGTCTGGGCGAGCAGCTCCTCGCGGTCGACGGCGGCACCGAGCCGCTCGACCGCCGCCTGCCAGCCGAGCGGGCGCAGGCGGCCGGCCAGCAACGCCCGCGCGATCGCCTCCTGCTCCTCGAGCCAGCGTTTCGCGGAAAGCGACGGCCGCGCGGCGAGCGCCCGCGCGCCCGCCACTGCCTCCAGGAGCGCGAAGGCCGCGAACGCGCCCGTGCCCGCCAATGCCGCCCGCCTGTCGATCATCGTCGCTCTCCCCTTGTCAGGAGCGGATGATGCTGGCGTGGCGCGACGCGCACAAACGATGATAGCTCTGGCGAGCCATTAGTTTTTCTGGGGGCCGAGCCTTGACCCGACCGCACCTGCCGCTGAACGCGCTGCGCGCCTTCGAGGCGTCCGCCCGCCACCTGAGCTTCACCAGGGCGGCGATCGAGCTCTGCGTCACCCAGGCCGCGATCAGCCA
>Ga0164290_1001505_pt1 | contig 32036 bp, 28 predicted proteins | sample Micstemetagenome_FD_108782 | JGI IMG/M metagenome (GOLD analysis project Ga0164290, IMG submission 108782) | Contaminated culture microbial community from soil near Moab, Utah, USA - Microcoleus steenstrupii SON62 (Illumina Assembly) | ecosystem: Environmental > Terrestrial > Soil > Soil crust...
GCCGCCGGGCCACCCGGCCGGAACAGAAGACAACACCACACACCCACGCGGGGTGGAGCAGCCCGGTAGCTCGTCAGGCTCATAACCTGAAGGTCACAGGTTCAAATCCTGTCCCCGCATCCACTTTGACCGAACTGAAGAACACACCAAGCCCATCCGGGACACCGGGTGGGCTTTTCGCTTTCCCAGACCCGAACGCCCCCGCCAGCTGCAGCATCGCAGCCAGGTGACCGACCAGCTCGATCCTGGGCGGGGCGCCAGCCTCGGCGGGGGGATACACCTGCACCCTCTCGATCAGCGCCCTGGCAGCCTCCAGCACCTCCGGGCCGCTATCGTGCGCAGCCAGCGCTTGGCGCAGCCGCGCGACCTTCTCCCGGTAGACCTCGGCCAGATTGGAGTGCAGCCGCGGCGCCGCCGGCGAGCCGCCGGCGGCGATCTCCGTCTCCAGCGCGCGGCGCCGGGCCTCCAGCTCGTCAAGGCGGCCCTGCAGGCCCGGCGCCCGGAGCCCATCGGCGATCGCCTCGATCAGCCCGGCCAGCTTGCGCCGCACGGCCTCCAACTCGCGCCGCTTGGCGGCCAAGCCGGCGCTTGCCTCGCTCGACAAGCGGTTCCACTCGGCCGTGAACTCCGCGACGAACTCGGCCACCACGTCGGGCCGCATCAACTCGCTGCCGAGCGCCTCCAGCACCTGCGCCTCGAGGGGCCCGCGCCGCACCCGCGACCGATTGGGGCAGGGGCCGTCGGCTGTGGCTATCCGACAGGCTAGGTAATCCCGCCCGACCGACGCCAGCGGCTTGCCGCAGCAGCCGCAGACCAGCTTGCCGCTAAGCAGGTGCTGCGGGCGCTTCTGCTCCCAGAAGCGCCGGCGCGGCGCGCCCGCCGCATCGCGCTCAGTGACCGCCCGCTGCGTCGCAAGGCGCGCCTGGACGCGCTCCCAGAGATCCGTGTCGACGATGCGAAGCTCCGGCACCTCCTCCACGACGACCGCCTCGGCGGCGTTCTGCCGGGCCAGCCGCCGGCCCGTCGTCGGCTCCTTGATCCAGCGACGCTGGTTCCAGACCAGCTGCCCGGCATAGAGCCGGTTGCGGAGGATGCCGGTCTCGCGGGCGGCCTGGCCCCGGACGGTCCCGGCCTGCCAGATCCCGCCGCGGGGCCCTGGCACCCCTTCGCGATTCAGCGACGCGGCGATCGACTTCGGACCGGCGCCGGCTGCGAACTCCCGGAAGATCCTGCGCACCACCTCGGCCTCGGTCGGCTCGATCTCGCGCAGGCCGCGCTCGGGTTCGCCGTCGCGCCCAGTAGCGCCGCGCACGACCCGGTAGCCGTAGCAGAGGCCGCCGCCGCTGCGGCCCTCCCGCACGCGGCCTTCAAGGCCGCGCCGGGTCTTGTCGGCGAGATCCTGGAGATAGAGCGCGCCCATCGTGCCCTTGAGGCCGACATGCAGCTCGCTGATCTCGCCCTCGGCTAGCGTGATCACCCGCACGCCGGCGAAGCGCGCCTGCTTGAAGAAGGCCGCGACGTGCTCCTGGTCACGGCTGAAGCGGTCGAGCGATTCGGCCAGCACCACGTCGATCTCGCCGCCGCGCATCGACGCCAAGAGCGCCTGGTAGCCGGGCCGCAGCACCGTCGCGCCCGACGTCGCTGCATCGGTGAAGGAGCTGACGACCGACCAGCCCTCCCGCTCCGCGCGAGCCCGGCAGATCCGGAGTTGGTCTTCGATCGACGCCTCACGCTGGTTCTCGGAAGAGTACCGCGCGTAGATCACGCAGCGAGTCATGCTCATCGCCGCCCTTCCTTCCAGCGCGCCATCTCCGCCGCGAACGACTGCTCTGCACGAAGCGCGTGCCGAGCACGCCGCTCCGCGAGCCGATCGCCATGACGCAACGCGGCGTGCAGGCTGGACGCCTCGGCGTAGTACTGGGCCGACACCTCGGCACCGTGGCCCAGGACATCGGCAGCATCCATCGCGAGTTCAGGAGAGCGTCGAGCCGCACTCGCCCGCAACCACTTCCGGACGACGTGCGGGCGATGAGCCTGATCGTACCAGGCGAGCGTATTCCGCTTGGCCACGCCGCGGACACCCTCCCGCGTCATCGGACCCTTCATGCCCATCCACAACGCCTCTGTGGTGCCCGCGTAGGGGAACCGAGGCCGGCCGTGCTGCAGGTAATCCGTCAGCACTTGTGACGCCTCGGCATCGAGCGGGAAGTCCAGCATGCGCCCGTTCTTGGTGTGCTCGCCAGGAAATCGCAGCAGCCACGTTCCATCGGGACGAAGCTCGAGGTGACGGTCCATGGTCATCGCCGTCAGGCTGCGGAGGCGTGGGGCGCGACGCAGCAGAACGACCAGGAGCGCCGCATCCCGAAGCGCCCGCCATCTTTCCGGCCCATCCTCGGCGGCCAGACCCCAACGATACAGTCGTCGCACCCGAATCAGGACTTCGGTGACATCGCGCACGACCGCCGACCTCGGGCCGCCGCGGATCGCCCGCTTGAGGGGCAGGCCGCCAGGGCGCGTGACGAAGCTCCAATCACGTTCAGGCGCCATGAGGGCGAGGATCGCGCCGAGGTTACGCAGCATCTGTCGCCGTGTGGTCGGTGCCAAGCCGCGAGCCTTGTTCTCCTTGCGCCAAGCGGCCACCAACTCGGCTTTCACCCAACCCGCCGGCCCTCCTTCCTCGATCAGCGCGTCGGTGCGGATGGCGAAGTCGAGGAGCTGGCCGTAGGTCTGCTTGTAGCTGACCTGGGTGGCCGCACTGAGGTGCAAGGCCCTGCCGCGCTCGCCTGATCCGTCGTCGTCCGGCGCCAACTGCCGCTCGAGGGCGAGGCGATCCGCCGCCGGCCAGCATGCGAACGGGACAGACCTGACCGACGAGGCGAGGGTCATCCCGCCCTCCTGCGCCGTACAGCCGGGATGAACGGGAGCGTTAGGCGCATCGCTGCCCTGGAGCGCTGCCGGCGCTTGTTGATTGCGTTGTCGAGGCGCTGCGCAGCTGCCTGCCGGTTGGTGCGCCGGTAATGCCGCGACGCCATCTCGTAGGTGCTGTGCCCCAGCAGGGCGCGGATATCCTCGATCGCGTGTGGATGGTCAGCGAGGATCAGGGCGGCGGCGAAGGCGCGGAAGTCGTGGACGCTGACGTGCACCCCGGTGTGTTCGCGGATGGCATCAGCGATGGTTTCTGAGAAGGCGTGCTTTGCGCGCGGGCGGTCGCCGCTGTCGCGGTTGGGAAAGACCCACTTCGTTGTCGGGTGAGGGCCGAGAGGGCGGAAGTCCTGCAGATACTCGAGGACAAGGTTTGCGGAAGCATCGCGAAGCCAGGTTTCGACCACATGGCCGTTCTTGTTGGCGATGACGCGCAGGTGCACCTGCGCAGCTGAGCGCCCGCTGCCGTGGTGCACCATGACCTGCTCGCCCAGGCGCAGGTGCGTCAGATCGTGGACGCGGAGCGGCAGGTGCAACTCGATCTCGATGGCGGCCGCGATGGCCGCCATCCAGCACGCCTCCTTCGGCTTGGGAGGATGGTTGACCCCGTCCTCGCTGGTCCAGCCGTCGCGCAGCCGGCGGGCCTCGAGCATGGACAGCCTGGGGAGGTGTAGAAGCCGCGCCTCAACTTCGGGATCAGCGAGTTGATCCAGCAGCCGCGAGAGGTCCTCGGTGATCTCGTTCTGGCGCTTGGGGCGGTACACCGCGAGCATGCGCCGCAGCCGGGCGTCGGCCTCCCCCGGCAGCCCGCAATAGACCGCCAACGACTTCAGCGTCGCGGCGAGCATGCCGACGCCGTGCGTCGGCAGGACATCGTTCGGCCTGCTCGGATGCGCCTTGCCCAGCCGCTGCCGGTGCCACCGGAGCGTCTGTTTGGCGCGGTCGAACTGCAGCAGGTCAGAGATCTGCGTGATCGACGCCGGGTCACACCCGGTCTCGACCAGACCCCAGAGCAGCAGCCGGATCCCCTTCTTGCGGGTGGCTACGGTGTCCGCGCTGGCTGCGCCGTAGGCGACGTCGTCGTCCGCGTCCTCCGGGCTCTTCGCGAGCCACTGGAGGTAGTCCTCGATCTCCGCCTGCAGGCAGGCCGGATAGGTTGAGAGCGGGCGCGTGCGGACGCGGCTCGGCGCGGCCTCCAGGGTCAATTCGGTCTCCGGCCACCCCGGGACGATCTGGCGCATCTTGTTCCACTGCCGCGCCACCTCGCGGACATCGGCTCGGTTGTTCGAGCCACCACGGCTCGCCTGGCGCTCCCGAAAGTAGGCCTCCAGCGTGCCGTTCGTGACGTCGCCCGGGGCGATCGAATCCGCGGCGCAGAAGCCGATGAAGGCGCGAAGGCGGTGCGGATGAAAGCGCGCCGGCAGCGCCGCCACCAGGGCCATCCAGACCGGGTCGCTCACGGGTTCGCGCCGGTGAGCCGGAGCCAGGATTCCGAGGCGGCGCAGGATCCGGCGCAGGCCGGCACGATAGTTCTGATGGCTCTTGGTGCTGATGCCGAGGGCGATCGGGCTCGCCCCGTCCATCATTGGAAGGCAGACGGACGGGTCGAGCCGCAGGGTCGCCGGCGCCTTGTTGCCGGCGATCCTGCACAGCAGCCGGACCGTCGATGCGAGGCTGCGCCGTTGCTGCAATGACAGGTCGCGCAACCCCTCGATCCGGAGGAGCGCCTCGGCGGCGGTCGGGAAGGGGGTGGTCGCCTGCTTTGCCATCAGATTCCCTTTGTACTGCAAAAGCCGGAAATTTGGGAAGGAGATATTTGCGTAATTCCCGTCTTTACTCAGACATCACTTTCCCAATCGGCGGCTAAATAGTTGATCGGACTACCCGGTCGCGCGCCCTTCCGACCAGCTATTTGGAGCACGGCTTCGATATCGTCTGTCCCGTAGTACCGGCGAGAGCGGCGAACCTCGGGATGGGTGATGCCCGCCTTGTCCCAGTTGCTGAGGGTCCTGAGGTCGCGGCCGACGAGGGCGGCGAACGTCGCCGCTGCAATCCGCTTCGAGCCTTCGTCACCCATCGAGCCGCGAGCGGTGCCAGCGACCTCCGCGGGGACCTTCGTCCGGCGTGCGGTCACTGCGTTGGCTCAGCGTCGCTGGAGCTCTGCCGGTTAAATGCGGCCCATGCCTCGCGGGCGGCTTGGCGCGCTAGCGCGCGCACGAGCACGCGCAGGCGGTCTTCGGCCTCGGCTACCGTCTCGGCTTGAGTAGGCGCGGAGGGTGCCGCCAGTGCGTTGCCGTCCATGGGCCGAGATGGCCATGGGTTTGGCGGGCAGAGGCTTCAGCCTGCGTCGATTTCCTGAAGCCTCGTGCTCAGTGAAATCTGAGCCGGATAACCTTTTCCGGCGAGCTGTGGGCAATCTCCAGATGTGGGACGAGGGCCTCGAGCCGTTCTGCCGTCTCGAACACCGCGGCGAGTAGATCGGGTGAACGGACTATCTGCCACCACAAGAGGGGCGGCAGCGCCATCAGCGGACGTCCGTCACGTGCCTTCCTCTTCGCGGCTCTGACCGCGATTAAGGCGCGCTTGTCGATCTCGTAGCTCAGGGCAAGAAGGAGGTGCCACACGGGTCGAAAGGGACGAAGATTTCGCTGCGCGAAGTTGGTCACTGCGCGGGCGCTCGACACCTCCGGCATGCGGCTTCGCATTGTTTTCTTCTGCGACGGTGAGAGCGACATCCGGTACACGGCCTCGCGTCTGAGCACCTTTTCGATCTCGGTCTTCAGATCCGGCTTGCGCTGCGGTCCCCGCATCGGTCTCGCCACTCGGGCTTCTGCGTATCGAAAGAAGACGGCGAGCACGTCGGCGCCAGCGAGACCGCGATTCAGGCCGTCGAGCACCTTCTTGAGCTCGCGGAGCGCTTGCGTCTGAGGAACCATGAGCTCCTCGGGTACGTAGGTGCCGTGCAGCGCTTCTGAGCCGGGGGCCTGGGCGAAGATTTCTCCCCAGTAACAGCGACAGACCGACAAGATCCGCCGCTTCCAGGCGACATCAGTTGGAGCGCGGGGTGGCTTGGCCAGGGTAGTCAGAAGCACAGCCCCGCAGCGATACGCTGGCCAGTAATGCGGCACCCTGATGAACATTCCGGGCATCTTCTTGTCCATGTCGAGAATGACCATGCCGCGGCACTTCCCGAAACCGAAGCGACCCGAACGAAAAAAGGCCCCCCATCCATCGTGGATGGGGGGCCTTCGTCAGTTCAACTCGCGCCTCTCCTGGTCGGTCTTCACCTCCAGCGCTTCGAGGATGCCGTCGCGCTGGCTGCGGATGGTCGTGCTGATCCAGTCGAGCCGATAGATGGCCTCGACGAGCGAGCGATTCACCTTCCGCCACGCGTCGGCCACCTCGCGGACGCTGAGGCGCTCGTGAGAGGCGAGCACCCGCGCCACCTCGTCGTCCGCCCGGTGGGAGATCATGGCGAGGTGGATCGAGAGGGCCTGAAGGTGGTCCTGCGCGATGATGATATCCTCCGGGCGGACGCGGCCGAGCGCGCCGCCGGCAGGGATGCCGTTGGTCATGGTGACTTCCTGGTTGTGGATGGAGGATGCAGAGCGCCTTGGGCGGCCTGCCGGTCGCAGCGCGGCCGAAGCCGCGTGCGCCAACGGCTAGGTGCTACCCGCGCAGCAGAACCCAAGGTTAGCGAAGCGGATTAATCTGAGCGTAGCCACGGTTTGGCTATGGTACATCTTGTTGGCGGGCGCATAGAGACTGCGGCCATGGAGCCTGAGGTCTCGTTGGAAAGATGCGACCTCCTCGGGGACGGAGACTAAAGCACCCGCAGCCTCCTCACTCCGCCTCTTGCGTCACTGCCGCGCTGTTGACGATCTTCGGCAGGTTCTCCGCAAGTGCCAGAACTGTGGCTGCTGCCCCGCGGGCGGCCATTCGGCGGAAGGTATCCCGGTACTCTGCCACGCCTTCCGGATCCTCACTCTGACTTGTCGCCCGGATGGCCCGCTCGAAGCCCAGCATAAGTATGCGCATGCCGAGGATGTACTTCTCGGTCACAACGTCCTTCGCGACGTCGCCGCGCTGCCCGGCCCGGTACTTAAGGTGGTAGGCGTTATCGTAGTTCACCTTGTAGAGGACACGTCCCTCGCCGAGGTCCTCGGTCACGCCGCCGTCGTTGCCGTCGAAGCCCTCTGGCCAGCGCTGAGTCTCTTGCTCGCCGATAGTGCGCCCGTCCTCCGTCAGCAGGACGTAGGGCGGGAGCCCGTGGGTCGGCGCTGGCTTGCCCTGTCGGCCCGACGCGCCAGCGCCTTCGCCATCCTTTGACGACGGCGGCTTCGGCTTCGGATTCGGCTTGGGGTCCGGCTTCTCGTCGGCGGTTACGCGGATCGGGAGCGACACCTCCAGCGGCTCCGGCATTGCCGCGTCGTGTAGGGTCAGCCTGCAATCGAAGGCGTCGCCGGCGACCACCCGGCCGGGCACCGGTTCGAGGAAGACCGTGAGGCGGCCGTCGTGCAGTTGGACCCGCGTCGAGAACCGGGAACGGATATCCTCGCTCACGGTCAGGGTGCCTCGGTTCTCGGCCCGCCGCAGGTATCCGTTCTCGGCGTCCGTCCTGGCGGCGACGGGGCGGGCGCGATTGAGCGGCACATCCAGGCCAGCGTCCCGGAGCTTCTCGTCCAGACGCAGGAAGGTGGGACTGTACTTACCCTCGAACGGCGCCTTGCCCTTCTCCTTGCCTCCGCTGCCTCCGCTGCCACTGGCGGACGGCACGAAGATCACGGGATCCCGGTCACTCAGCAGGTCCGCGAGGGTGCGATCGGCGTCGACCAGTTTCTGGAACAGGTCATTGCGCTCCGTTTTGGCGGCGCGGTCCAGCTCCTCCCGCGCGATCTGCTGCTGCATCTCCTGAAGGACGGACGATCCACGGATCGCCTCCGTCACCTTCTCCTTGTAGTGCTCGCCGACGATCGTGTTCCGGATGTGCTCGCGGTCGCCCTTCCAGACGTCGTTGTGAGCCGCGAAGGAAAGCTCGCTGGCATCCACGATGATCACCACCCGGTCCTTCAGGGCGGAAAGGCCGCAGGATTGGGAGAGGTAGCCGCGGCTCTGCTTGAACTGCACCTGGCCGTTGACGGCGTGGAAGACGCGGTTGTTAGTCGAGGCGGGCTTGAGCCAGCCCGGGAGCTCGCGCTTGAGAGGGATGGCGCTGATCGTGATCCGGCCGAGGCCCGGATCCTCAATGGTCGCAACGTCCCTCCGCTCCGAGCCCGCCGCGGCGTCCTCCTCCTCCTCGTCGTGCTCGTCCTCGCGATGGGAACGGAGGAGGAGGAACTCCATGCCGTAGAAGGGGCGTGCGTCCACGCCCTCGGCGCGGTCGCCGCCGCGCGATTTGTCAGGCGTCTGGCGCAGGTCGAGCAACCGGAAGGGCAGCATTGTCTCCACCAGGTTCTCGTTCAGCGCCTCACGCGCACCCTTGAACCCCGAGAACTTGGCGCCGACCTGGTAGTCGTAGAGCTTGATAATCGTGCCGGAGGCTAGGTGCATGCGGTCGTAGCGCTTCCGGTCGGCGCGCTGGAGCGGATAGAGTTCGTCGGCCTCGAACGACGGCACCCTTCCGTCGGGCATGACGAAGTATTCGGCGACCGGCATCTGGTCCCCCGCGGAGGGGCGCCGCCGCATGAGCGTCCAGCCCCAGGGACCCTTGCGATCGTGGCGGCGTGAGACGATGAGCTTGAACCAGCGCGTGCCGCAGTAGCTCAGCACGCCCGACGAGCCCATGTTGTATTTGCCCTGCACGAAGGGGATGCTCGCCTTGTTCCCTTCCTTCAGCGACAAGAAGGTCCGTTCGAAGTCCTCTGGCCGCTGGCCCTCGCCGTTATCAGCGAAGGTGTAGCAGGGCAGGCCCTCTCTCTTGCTCCGCGCGCCAGTCACGCCGATCACCAGGTTCTTCTGCGCGAAGTCACGCAGCCATGGGTCGCGGGGGTCGAGGTTCACGAGCTTGCCGCCGCGCAGCGGCTTAATGAGCCTGTCGATGGCCTCATACATCGTTCTCGGCGCCGCCGGGCCCTTAGGGTCGATGCCCTTCTCGTAGGCATGCCGCATCAGCACGGCGTCCACCATGTTGGTCATCAGCTCGGTCAGCGCCTTGCCGCCGTCCGACGCCTGGTTGGACATCACGTTGAAGTTCGTCTCCCGGCCGTCGAGAGGCTTCCAGTTCCTTGGGTCGCGGAGGAGCTGGTCGGTATCGACGGCGGCCTGGACCTCGGCCTCGGACTCGGCGGCCAGGAGCGACAGGCAGAGCGCCTTGGCATCGATCTTGCGGCTCATCGGGTCAACCCAGCTTGAAGCGAGGCTTGCCCGGCTTCTTGGACGCGATCTCGAATCGCTTCCGGCAGGCCGAGACCTCCTCGTTGAGCGCTCGGAAGATCTTGGCCACGTCCTCGTCCGTGTAGTCGTAGTTTGAGCGGTTCGAGAGGTTTCCGATGAGCCTGATGTCGTTCAGCGCCTTAGTGACACGCTTGCCAGCCAGATCTACGAACTTGCTGCGGTCTGCTTCTCTCAAAGCGGCCTCCATCACGCACCTGGCCCCTATCGCTCCGTAGATTTTTCATATCTACGAGACTTGATCCGGAATCAAGAGAAAAGGTCAAGATGGTAACGTTGCCGGTGAGTTGGGCTTGAGAGCGAGACCAGTGCCGCCGAATGCCGGTGACAATCCAAGAACAAGAGTATATTCAACCATAGTCACAGCCCGCGAATCGCATGAAGCCGACGCAGCCCCTTACGACGGTCCAGGCCGCGAAGGCCCTCGGCATTTCGAAGAGCACCCTTCTCCGGCTGTTCAAGGACAAGAAGGTCGACGAGGTCGGGCGCGACCGGAACAACTGGCGCCTGTTCTCGCCTAGGGACATCGCGCGGATCAGACGGGCCTTGGAGCCGAAGATATGAGACACGAGGAGCGCCTAGACGGCGCGGGGACGGCCCTGCGGAAGGCGCGGTTCCTGGCTGTCGACTTCTTCTGCGGTGCCGGCGGCACGACCCGCGGGCTGATCGACGCCGGCGGCTACGTCATCGCGGGCGTCGACAAGGACGGCGGCTGCGAGGCGACGTACTCCGATCCCCTGAACAACGTGAACCTGAGCCTCGACCGCAAGCCGCCGCGCTTCCTGCGGCGCGACATCTTCCCGCGCTCACCCGAGCACCCGGATGGCGAGCAGAGGGAACTGATGGCCGAACTGGAGGACCTGATCGGCCGCTACCGGCGCTGGGCGTCGCGTACGCCGTTGCTCTTCGCCGTGTGCGCCCCCTGCCAACCGTTCACCAAGCTCGCGCGGATCGGGATGTCCGAGGAACGCAAGGCACGGCGCGCCCGTGACGCAAACCTCCTCAAGGAGGCCTGCCGCTTTATCCGGAAGTTCGAGCCGGAGATGGTCCTCTCGGAGAACGTGGCCGGCATCGGCGACCCGCAGTACGGCGGCGTGTGGGACCGCTTCCGTCGCGACTTGGAGAAGATGGGCTACGCGACTGGTTCGAAGGTCGTCTGCACCTCCAAGTTCGGCGTCCCGCAACACCGCAAGCGGTCCATCCTTATGGCAGTGAAGCGGTATATCGCGAAGCCGGAGCGCTTCGCGGACTTCCTCGGCAGGGAGTTGCTGGTTCCGGAGTCAGATCCGGACGCGTTCCTCGTGTCGGTGCAGCAGGCCATCGGTCACCTGCCACCTCTACAGGCGGGCGAGGCTCACCCGGAGGTTCCGAACCACCGCGCCCGCGGACTGGCGGAAGTGAACCGACGGCGGCTCGCGGCATCGAAGCCTGGCGAAAGCAACGCCTACATGGCGGAAACCGAGCACGGCAACCTCACTCTGCCCTGCCACCAGCGCGTCAACGACAAGTTCCAGGACCGGTGTTTCGGCGACGTGTACACCCGCATGCGGCCCCACGAGCCCTCTCCCACGATCACCACCCGGTGCATCAGCATCTCGAACGGACGCTTCGGCCACTACGACGTCCGGCAGGTCAGGGCGATCACGGTCCGCGAGGCGGCGCTACTCCAGTCGTTCCCGGAGACGTACCGCTTCCATCCACTAGACGAGATGGAGCCGGGCGCGCGCATGGTGGGAAACGCGGTACCGCCCAAGCTGGCACGGTTCTTCGCTTCCTACCTCGTGAACTCGATCTCGTCCGAATGCTGGTCGTGGAATGGACGGAAAACGCCAGCCGCCGCCAGACCGTCGGCCATTCGGTAACGCGTCGGCTGGGTCGTCGAACCTGTTGCGCCGGGATAACGGATGCTGAAGAGCTTGGTCCCGGTGGGGGAGGTGGCGTTGCCGCCCGACGGGCAAGGCGCGGCGCGGGCACTTTCGCGGATCGGTTACGAGCTTGAGCACGCGCTCGCCGACCTCATCGACAACTCTGTCGATGCGGGCGCCCGTGGCGTGGAGGTGACGTTGCTCCGCGACGACAAGGCCGTCGTCGCGGTGTCGATCGCGGACGACGGACACGGCATGACGGCGGAGCGCCTGCGCGAAGGCATGCGCTTCGCTGCGCGGACCACCCACAAGGCTCCCGACCTCGGCACCTTCGGCATGGGGATGAAGACGGCGTCCTTCAGCCAATGCCGTTCGATGGCGGTGATCGCCCGGGCCGGCACCGACGTCTCGGCGTGCCGCTGGACGCACGCGTCGATGAGGTCCTGGACCTGCGAGCTTCTGGAGCCAGTCGGCGCGGCGGAGCGCTTCGCATCTGCCTATTCCGCACTCGGCATGCCGCGCCAGGGTGGGACCGTCGTCCTCTGGGAAGACCTGGACCGCATGGAGACCGGCACGGGGGAGAGCGACCTCGACGAGTTCCTTGAGGATCTGCTGGGCCGCCTGGAGGTGCATCTCGGCCTTACGTTCCATCGTTTCATCGCCAGTAAGCGCCTTGCCATCCATCTCACGGTCCGACGGGTAGGCCGCCAGATGCATTTCCCTCGTAAGGTCCACGCGCTCGACCCGTTCGGCTACGCGGTGAGCGGGAAGCCGAACTACCCTGTCGACCTCGAAGCCTCCGTACCAGGTGTCGGGAAGCTGGTCCTCTCTGCGCACGTCTGGCCGGCACGGTCGGCCGACCCAGGCTTTCTCCTCGGACGACGCACCGGCACCCATGCGCAAGGCTTCTACTTCTACCGCAACGACCGCCTAGTTCAGGCTGGCGGGTGGAACGGCGCTCTGCCGGACGACCGTTCGGCAGACCTGTCGCTGGCCCGGGTGGCGGTCGATCTTCCGCCGGGCGGGATCGAGGTGAACGTGCAAAAGTCGGCGGTGCAGCTCCCGGCCTCGGCGGCGCAGGCGCTGTCACGTGCCCACGCCGGGAGGCGGACCTTCCTCGGTTTCGTGGAGGACGCGCGGAAGGTGTACGCAGCCGCGCGGCGCGTGCCGCGCCACGCCGACGGCCTGCCCCTAACCCTAGGTGCCGGCATCCCAGCCCTCGCGCGCGACCGAATCCGCGACCAAGTCGCCAAGAAGGGCGGCGTGCGCGCGATCGACTTCGAATGGCGTGCGCTACCGGCTGGACAGGTGTTCGACCTGGAGCCCGCCGAGGACTTGATCCTCCTAAACAGCAAGTACCGGTCGCGCATCTTGGGTGGGTTAAGGGGATCAAGCGCCGACGCACCGGTGGTGAAGACGCTGCTCTTCCTGCTGCTGCGGGAGGATCTTAGGAAGTCCCGTTCGTCTCAGCAGCAGATCGCAAGACTGGACGACTTCAACCGCATGCTGTTTGCGCTGGTCAGGTCGCTGTGAGCGCAGGGCCCGTCGAGACGCCCGACGTCATCGTCCCGGCGTGGGAGGCCTTCCACCGCGACCACGTCGAGACGGGCATACCCTGCGCCGTCGTGGTGCGGGCCGCGCCCTACGTCGCGCTCTTCGTCGACGAAGGCGCGGCGCGCCTCGGCGGGCATTTCGAGACCGAGGGCGGGGAGATCCCTACGAGCCCCTTGGAAGAGGTCAGCCTTCGGGAGGTGAGGGTCGACGGCCGGACTTGCCTGGAGCTCTCGACGCGTAGGCCGGAACTGTACCGCAACTTCTTCCTCATGCTGGCCGACGTGGCGTCGGGGATCGTATCGGACGGGGAGTCCCCGATCGCGTCGCTGGACCGCTCGCTGCGGAACTGGAACGCACTGCTCCGCCACCCGGACGCGCTGAGCGACGAACGCCAGATCGGGCTCTTCGGCGAACTTTGGGTCCTACGACGCCTCATCCGTTCGATGGGGACAGCGGCGCTCCAGGCCTGGACGGGACCACGCCGGCAATCGCACGACTTCCGCTTGGCCGACAGCGAGCTCGAGGTGAAGACGACCTCTGGCCCCGGGCGCGTCCACACAGTGAACGGCCTGAACCAGCTCGTGCCGAGCGCTGGCTTCGACCTCTACGTCGTATCCTTGCAGATCACGCACGCCGGCTCGGGGGGGGCCACGCTGGAGGAGGCGGTCCAGGGAATTGCGGCGGAGCTCAGGCACGACCCCCAGGCGGAGCGGGCCTTCATCGAGCTATTGGCGCTGTCCGGCTACCGCCCTCAGGACGCGCCGCGCTATCCGCGCCGGCGCCGCCTGCTTGGACAGGCGCTGCTGGTGCCCGTCGTCGACGGCTGCCCGCGCCTCACCCCGGAGGCGATCTCCGCCATACCTGCGCCGTTCGCACCCGAGCGCGTTCGCGACGTGACCTACCGCGTCGACCTGCACGGGCTTGGCGTGCCGGACGGCGATCCGCGGTTCTTAGGAGTGCTGCCGGCCTCGTCGGCGGACGTAGGAGGGTCCTCCGATGTTTGAGCTGCTCAACGGCGCCCTGGGCGGCATGCAGGCCGGGCCTAGGCCCCTAGCCAAGGCATTGGTGGCGAGCGCGATGATCAACGAGGTCGAGCCGCTCGATCCCTGCGCGCTGCGGGCGCACCTGGAGAGCGCCGCCGCGGGCGATGACGTGGTGACCGTGTTCCGTCGGGCGTTGGCGGGGTGGGACAACGAGGACGCGACCTGGGCCACCGGCGTGGAGCGCAACTCGCGGGCGAGGAGGGACCTCATCTACGCCAAGCTGGCGCTCGGCCCGGAGTGGGTCCAGCTTTGCGAGGCGAAGTTCCCGTACCATCGCGTAAGCCCGCCCGTGGTGATCGCAAGGGAGCACACGGCCTGGTACGATGAGAAGGTCCGCGCGCCGCGCAGCTTCTACTGGAACGCGTACGTGCGGCAGCTCCGGTCGCAGGGGTGGACCGAGGAAAGCGTCGGGCAGCTCGACACCAGCACGACGAGCGTTGTCGAACGGCTGGCGGATCCCACGTCGGAGGCCGCCTACCAGTCGAAGGGGCTCGTCGTCGGCTACGTCCAGAGCGGCAAGACGGCCAACTTCACCGGCGTCATCGCGAAGGCCGCAGACGCTGGCTATAAGCTCATCGTCGTCCTCGCGGGCACGCTGGACGTGCTGAGGTCGCAGACCCAACGCCGGATCGACAAGGACCTGATTGGCCAAGAGCTCCTTGATGGGAACTACGAGAACGACGCGGACTGGGACCGCTTCCTGAAGCACGGCGCCCGTCCAAGTCAGCTCGGGAGCTTCGACTTCCATCGCCTGACGGGGCCGGACTCTGACTACCGGCGCCTGAACGCCGGGCTAGAGGCGCTCCAATTCGAGGCCGCGGACAAGTCGAAGCCGCTTTACGACAAGGAGAACATCTTCGAGGCGCGGACCAGGATAGCGGTCGTTAAGAAGAATTCCAACATCCTTAAGCGCCTGCTCGACGACCTGCGGAGGACGAGGATTGCCGGACAGGGCGCTCCGCTCGACCAGATCCCGGCGCTCATCATCGACGACGAGTCCGACCAGGCGTCCATCAACGTGAACAAGCCGTCCGCGGACGGCGATTCAGAGGACCGGACGGCGACGAACCGAGCCATCGTCCAACTCCTCGGCCTGCTCCCGCGGGCGCAGTACGTCGGCTACACGGCAACGCCGTTCGCCAACGTCTTCGTCGACCCGAACAACGAGGAAGACATCTTCCCGAAGGACTTCCTCGTTTCGCTTCCCCGGCCAGCGGGGTACATGGGTGTCAGCGACTTCTACGATCTCGACGGCAGCCAGGATGACGACGAGTCCCGGCCGAACGAGCGGGACTACGTGCGCCCTGTTGTCGGCGCCGACGAAGAGCAGGGCAACCTGCAGGCGGCGATCGACGCGTTCGTCCTGAGCGGGGCCATCAAGAGGTTTCGCGCGGCCATCGATCCCGACCTCGCACCCTCCTTCCGCCACCACACCATGCTCGTGCACTCCTCCGAGAAGGTTGCGGAGCACCAGCAACTCGCGGCTCAAGTGCAGGGGATTTTTGGCAAGGCTGGATACGAGGGGGGGCGAGGCGTCGCCAGGCTCGAGGCGCTGTTTGAGAGTGACTTCCGGCGGGTTCACGCGGCGAGGGGCGGGGCCCTGCCTTTCCCGAGTAGCTTCGAAGAGCTTGCGCCCTACGTCGGGGAATGCCTCGGCGCCATTGGCCCGGCGCGCGGGGCCGTGCGGGTCGTCAACAACCTGAACAAGGATCAGACGCCCGACTTCGACCGCCAGGCTGTTTGGAAGATCCTGGTCGGCGGAACGAAGCTTTCCCGCGGCTACACGGTCGAGGGCCTAACGGTGAGCTACTACCGTCGCCGCGCGCAGTCCGCCGACACGCTGATGCAGATGGGGCGCTGGTTCGGGTTTCGCCGCGGGTACGGCGACCTCGTCCGCCTCTACATCGGGACGCAAGAGCCCCTGCCGGGGAAGGGCCAAAAGACCATCAACCTCTACCGCGCGTTCGGTGCGGTCTGCCGCGACGAGGAGGCCTTTCGGGAGGAACTCAAGCGCTACGCGGAGCTGACGAACCCACGCATCACGCCAGCGCAGATCCCTCCCTTGGTGCCGCAGCACATGCTCCGCCCGACGGCTCCGAACAAGATGTACAACGCCATCCTGACCTATACTAACTTTGGAGGCCAGCTCTCAGAGTCGACCATAGCGCCTACCGAGCCCGACGACATAGCCCACAACAACGCGCTGCTGGACAAGGTCGTCGGCACGGCGAAAGCCCGCGCCGTCGAGCTAGCCGCGACCTCTCTCGAGGGCAAGGATGGTAAGGCAAGGTTCCACAAGCTCAGTGCGAACGTTCTAGAGTTGTCGCCCGCGGCCGTGGTCAAACTCCTGGCCGAGTATCGTTGGTACGGGAACGAAAGAGGCGCCCCGCGCGGGGTGAACCCGATGCGGCTGCAGTTGGAGTTCCTGAGCAAGCTTGGCCCGGAAGACCCCCAGATCGACGACTGGTTGCTCCTGGGCCCGTGCATTCAAACGCCCCTCAACTATCGGCCGCTGGCCGGCAAGGACTTCCATGTCGTGTTCCGGTCGCGCCGCGACAACGAGAAGTACCGCTTCAACACCTACAACGACCCGATTCATCGCCGTTTCGCCGAGCACATCGCCGGTTTGGCGACGCTGCATAACGCGAACGACGAGCTGGCAGCGCTGCGCAGGCCGAGACGGGGAGTCTTGATCTATTATCCGATTGCGGAGACGAAGCCAAAAACGGGGAAGCCGAAACCGCCATTCACCGTCGGCTTCACGCTCCTGTTCCCCACCAACGACATCGTCGCGCCCGTTAGGTTTTCGGTGCGCCGTCCCGACCTCAGCGAGGCCGCGGTGATCACCGTGTGACTCGCGGAAATACTGGAGCGCCTGGCGTCGCCGCAGGGAGGTGCGATGCTCTGCGCGTCAAGCCTTACGGCGCGCCGCGCCGAGGAAGTCTCGGAGCTTCGCTTCCAGTCTTCCCAAGTCCTGAAGATCGCATTCCCAAACCGTGGCGACATCCCAGCCGAGCGCGCGGAGCCGCGCTTCGGCCTCGGCGTCCCGTCGCACGTTCCGCGCGAGCTTCGGCAGCCATAGCTCGGTTCGTGTTGCTGGAAGGGTGGCGCGTCGGCAGCCCTCGTGCTGATGCCAGAAGCAGCCATGCACCTGGATGACCTTTCGCCGGCCGGGGAGGACGATGTCAGGTGTGCCGGGTAGGTCGCGGCGGTGCAGCCGGAACCTGTAGCCCATCGAGTGCAGCATCCGCCGCACCGCGACCTCTGGCTTGGTGTCCTTCCCTTTGTTAGCCCGCATGATCGCACGCCGGACGTCGGGGACGTCGTCCCACGCTCGGCGGCGGGCAACCGGTCTTGCGGTCAGCCGGCGAGCTCCGCACGCCGAGCCGCGATCGCGCGAACGCACGCCGCAGCCGCCTCCGCGAAAGGCACGGTTGGCCTGGCGAGCGGGCGCACCTCGAGCAGGCGCGGCTCGGCGCCGACGTACGGGTTGCCCTCCATAACGGCCAGCCAGCCAGCGAGCCCTTGGGTCCTTAGCGCCTCCTCGGCCCCACGCACCTCCTCCGCGGACGGGTCGGAGGCGTGGCCGAGGGTAACGTAGCGCCCGTCGGTGCCGAGCACGATCCAGCGCCGCTCCTTCGACCTCTCCCTCGCCGTCAGCATTGGCCATTCGCCTCCTCGGCCGCACCAGATTTTGCCGCGCCGCGTTTGGTACTGCTAGTTGACGTTCCCCTAAGCGGTCGTCCCAGCAGCGTTCGGCAGAAGCCCATGTGGGTCACCGAATCTCCCAGTGCCGAACTTGGAACGAGAGAGGTACTCGCAGGCCACACTACGTTCGGGAGGGACGCTTCGCACACACGCACTACCACCGGCATCTCGAGCGCTTTCCGTCGTCCCTACCGTGCTCGACGGTGAGAGCGCGGCCATTCTGCTTACGGCACCCGACAAACCCACACCTAGCCTAGGCCAGTGGTGCTGCAAAACCGCCCGAGCAACCGGGCGGCTACCAGGATATCCTTGGCAGGCGCTCGGCGGCTACTCAACGATGGTGTTCCTGCCGATGGGGTAGGGCCGGGAGGCAGCAGCGTAATGTGAGTCGGCGGTCACTTGTTGACGCGTATTGCCAGCATGTGGCTCTAAGGGCGCACATCTGGCCATATCGTATTGAGATGTTGCCCCGGGCGGGGCCGCACCGATGGCGGGTGGCATGGAGTTCAGATGCCGGGATCGGATTCAACTGAGGTTAGAACGCAAATCTACGCTCTGCTTGAGGCGCGTGACGTCCAGGCTCGGCGAGATATCGTTCTAGGGCTTACACGTGCACGAATTCTTGCGGCGGTAGTCCGGCAGCCGGAGTTCAGGCGGGTGCTCGACGACATCGCTAATGATGCATTCAGCCCCGACGACAGCGTCAGAGCGGGCGCCCTGGCTCTAATGATGCGCATTGCAATGACGGTGAGAGCAGCGCGCTCTGCTGTAGAGGCACGCATTCGAGAGTTGCTCCAAATACCGTACCCTTCGCTTTCATCGCTGGCTGACGCGGGTGAGCGCGAGTACCTGGCGCAGGCGCTCTGCTTGGCGTCCGGACCAGCGGCGGTCGAGCATCTCGCAAACGAGGCGGTTCGTGAGGAGCAAGCTGAGAACGCCCGCGAAATCCTGGTAAGGGGTCTAGTGGCGATTAGCCCCTGCCTCGCAGAGGCGCTCAAAAAGATGAGCAGCGCCCTGAAAGGTATTCGTTTCGATACTCTAGAGCCTGAAGTCAGCCGAGCGAGACGACTGCTACGCCTCCTACGCGCCCTCTCGGGGCCGGTGCGCGACACTGACCTTGAACTGGGGGAGCGTTCGGGCAAGCAACTGGCCGACTTAGCCAAGGTTGGCGAGCTTGGTGTCAGAGACGAGCCGACCCTTCGGAGCCAACTTGCCGAGGCGACCCTGGAGGCCACTTCGGATATAATACGACTTCACTTCGTGGCAGCTACCAACCCGGAAACCTATGCTGGCGCGCTCGCTGTGCGCGCTTGGTTCGTTCCGGCATCCTGGCCCGATGAACTCCATGCCACGCTCGTTCGCCTCGGGCGACAGATCTCGGGCGCGATAGAACTTCTCGCCAAGCAGGGCGTCGCGGACGACAGACTGAGAGACGTACTCGTCGTGATCTTGGGCGAGTTCGCCGCCAAAGCGCGTCTGAGCCGTTTGTCCGAAGAGCTATCTGGCATCGATGATGATGTGAGGCGGTGGTTGTCCTTTGGCACCTCTAGGACCATGCGAAATACGAACGCTGTCGTCGAAGAGGGAGTATATTCGATTGCTGATGCTATTATCGGTGAACTTCTTAGAACTGCTAGCCGCGCCGAGCGTACCTTCGATTTAGAGGGGCCAGATCTCGCGAAGGTTCTAGAGATTCTCGACCCACCACAGGCCGAAGCGGCCGGCCGAATAATCGCCCAGGCTCGTGCCCTTGCAGGATTGGCTCGAACGCTCGCGGTCCAGCGAAACTTGCGGCTTCGTGGTGAGGTCGGGGACGAGGTGGATTACAGCCCGCACGAGCATGAACTCGGTTCGCGATCGGTCGGGAGCCGCCGAGTGCGCCTGAGATCACCAGGGGTGGAGCGTTCGGTCACTGGCCAGCCCTTAGAAATTGTTCTTAAGGCGGACGTCGAGCCTGTTTAACTTTGCCCACTCCCCACGCTAAGATTGAATTTCTCGGGGCTGGGGATGCGTGGAAGTGGACGAAACAACGGCCAAGCTGTTCCTCAAGAACGTCATAAGCCGGCTTCGGCCGGATCCAGCAGCACCAGAGAGCTACTGCCTCGGCGGTGTCCTTACCGCCCTTGAGCTGGAAGCCATGGAGCTACTGGCTGGTGCAGCCAAGGAGGCTCCTGTCGTAGTGCGCGGGCCCCGGCAGCCAGCCTTACCGGGCATCAACGGCTCCACGCTCAAAGTCGAAGGCCCACCCGCCCCGCAAGTTGCATCAAAGCGCCTTCCGCTGGATCTCAGCTCGCTCGATGAAAAGAATTCGGATTATGTTCTGATGTGCCTTGATTTTGGTACCGCATTTTCAAAAGCATCGCTGATGGCAGTGTCGAATACACTCCCGGTTTCGGAAGAGCTTCATGTTCTCCCGTTGGGTAAAAATTCGCCGTTAGTGGCGTCTTCCATATATCTAGACTCTTCGGGTACCGATCGCCGGATATGGTTCGGCGATACTGCAGTGGAAAAAAGTTTGCAGGAAGATGCGCCGGGTCGAGGCCGTTTCGATTCTCCTAAGCAGCACATCAGTCAAGGTGATATTTCTGCGCTACATGCGAGATCTGCGGGCGATCATGTTGACCCGACGAAATCCTTCACTGTCGGTGGTCTTGTCCAGCTATATCTCGGATACCTGACTTACTTGGCCGAGCGAGAGGCAACGAAAGTGAGTGGTGGGCGTCGCGCTGGCGTCCGCTACGCTCGTCCGTGCTGGGGGGCAAACATTCTCGGCGGCGCGCGGGAGGCGCTCGCTCGTATGCTCGTTGCGGGACGAATCCTTGCGGATACTGTCGGCGATCAGTGGGAGGCTGGACTGCCAGTCGCTACAGCCGTTGAGCTGCTCAGCGATCTTAAAAAGACAAATCCAGGGCGGGGGCAACTAATTGTCGGCGATGTGAGCGAAGCTACCGCCGCCGCTGCGGGTGCACTTTCCAGCACCACCCAGTCGAGAGAGCTTTTCCTCATAGTCGATGTCGGGGCCGGTACGAGCGACTTCGGCCTTTATTTTTTAGCGCAAACAAAACGTGAGGGGCAGCGCTTGGCTGCTTATAAAAATTCCATTCACGCGATCCGCCAGGCCGGCGATACAGTCGATCAAATACTGATGAAGGCAATTTTAGAAGGTGCGCACCTCTCTCCTGGCGACCAAGAGGCTGTGCTTCTGCGGCCGACGCTCGCGCGCCTCATCCGAGCTGATAAGGAGGTGCTGTTTCGAACAGGGCGACTGGATAAGTCTCTTTCTAACGATACAGTGGTGCCGATCGATCTAAAAACATTTATTTCGCGCCCGGATATTGCAGCCTTCGCTCAGAATTTTTCTGCTGCCGTTCGAACATCGCTGGAGGGCGCTACTCGGGCCGACTTTGAACGATTTGACTTCAGGGTTAAAGTCGTTGCGCTCGGTGGCGGAGCAACGCTGCCAATGGTCAAGAGCAATCTGCAGGGACCAGTTACTCTCAAAGACGGTACCACCGTGCATCTGGACCTGGTTGACGCCGTCCCTGAATGGTTGGCGCAACGCTACCCGCAAGTGGTTCCCGTCTTCCCTCAGCTCGCGGTCGCTATAGGTGGGGCGCAGTTCGAGTTACCCGAGGAGCTCGCTGAGGTCAGCAGCATACCACTAATGCGCGACCAGGGCTTCTTCATACCGGCCGCCCAGCGCGGCTCGTAGCTTTCAGACGAGCACGGAGCGATGCGGCTATGCGAACGGGAGCGGGTTGACGCTAGTTCGGCATAAGCCGACGCGGGTCCCCGCATCCAACGTTCCCAATACTTCCCCGCCCGACCAAGAACGGCCGTTCTGCACTCGCAGAGCGGCCGTTTTGCCGTTCGGCGCCTGCTCGGCCTCGGCCATGTGCAGGAAGGCAGCCAAGTCGCCCCGCAGGCTCAGCGACACCTCGCCCCGCCGCTCGCCCGGACTTACCCTGCTCCCTGGCATGCTCCCGGAATGAGCTAGAGTCCGTCGAAGGGAGACGGATGCTGAAGCGATCGAGGCTTACACAGGAGCAGATCATCGGGGCGTTGAAGGAGCACCAGGCGGGTGCGACGCCGCCGGATCTGTGCCGCAGGCACGGGATCGGTGAGGCGACGTTCTACGTCTGGCGGTCGAAATATGGAGGCTTGGAGGTGTCCGACGCCCGCAAGCTGAAGAGCCTCGAGGAGGAGAACGCGCGGCTGAAGAAGCTGCTGGCGGAATCGATGCTCGATGTCTCGACGCTGTGGGAGATGCTGGCAAAAGACTACGGACGGCTGGCTCGCGGAGGAAAGCCGTGACCTAGGCGATCGAGGAGAAGGACTGGTCGCAGCGGCGGGCCTGCCAACTCTTCGGCATGGCGCCGAAGACGTACCGGCATGTCCCGCGACGCGGTGACGACGGCGAGGGCCGCGTTCGGCTGCGGGCTTTGGCGAATGAACGTCGGCGGTTCGGCTACCGGCACCTGCACATCCTGCTGGCCCGGAAAGGGCACCGGCTGAACCACAAGAAGCCCTTGCGCCTGTACCGGGCCGGAGCGCCTCGGGGTGCGCCGTCGTGGTGGGCGCAAACGCGCGCTCGGCACGCGGGCACCGATGGCAGTGCCACAGGGGATGAACCACCGCTGGTCGCTTGACGCGCTGATCTGCGGGCGGCGGATCCGCGTGCCAGTGGTGGTGGACGACTTCACCCGCGAGTGCCTGGCGCTGGTCGTGGAAGCCTCGCTGTTGGGGGCCGCGGGTCGGGCGCGAACTCGACCGGCTCGTGGCACTGCGCGGCTGTCCGGCGATGATCGTCAGCGACAACGGCACCGAACTGACCTCGCACGCGGTGCTGCGCTGGCAGCAGGACCGTGGTGTCGCCTGGCACTACATCGCGCCGGGGGTGCCGCAGCAGAACGGGTTCGTGGAGAGCTTCAACGGCCGGTTCCGCGACGAATGCCGCAATGAGCACCTGTTCGGCAGCCTGCCCGCGGCGCGCCGGATCATCGAAGGGTGGAGGAGTGACTACAACACGACCCGCCCGCACACGGGCCTGAACGGGCTCACCCCAGCCGCCTTTGCAACCCGCCCCGCATCAGGGCAAATGGAGAACAGCCTCTGCTCATGAACGAGGGCGATTAGGGGGAAGGGTCACCGCCAGCCGCAGCATCGGAGCCAGACGGCTCACCAACAGGATCCGTCGCGCCCTCGCACCCTCCTGCGGAGGGCTCGATCTCAACACGGCCGATCACCTTCCCGAAGTGCTGACCTTGCCCCCGACCGGAACCTTCGGGAGCATGTCGTCCCGGAGCTTCGCGGCCGGTCGCGGGTCTGCTCCTGCCATGCTAGGCGCCCTGCATGATCCGCCGCAGCCGCTCGGCCTTCGCAAGCCTGCTGTTCGACCTCGACGGCACGATGCTGGACACCGACCACCTCCATCTCGAGGCGTGGAACGCTGCCCTGGCGGCACGCGGCGGGCCGCTTCTGAACGCCGACTTCTACCAGCGCCACATCATGGGGCAGCCGAACGCCGCCATCACGCCGCAGCTATTGCCCGACGCGCCCGAGGCGGAGCGGCTGGCGCTCGCCGAAGACAAGGAGGCGCGCTTCCGGGACCGCCTCGGGACGGGCCCGCTCCGCCCGCTGCCCGGCTTGCCGGAGCTTCTCGACGCGGCCGATCGCCGGCATGTCCGGATGGCGGTCGTGACCAACGCGCCGCGCGCCAATGCCGCCGCGATGCTGCGCGGGCTGGGCTGGGAGGACCGGTTCCCCGTGCTGGTCATCGGCGAGGAACTGCCGCGGCCGAAGCCAGATCCGATGCCCTATGCGACGGCGCTCGAGCGGCTCGGCCGGGTCGCCGCGCACGCGGTGGCGTTCGAGGACTCGGCCTCCGGCCTCGCCTCGGCGCGGGGCGCCGGTGCCTTCACGGTTGGTATCGGCACCACGCTCGGGCCCGCGGCGCTGCGCAAAGCCGGGGCGCAGCTCGCCATCGCGGATTTCGGCGACCCTGCACTGGCGCGCGTTCTCGCCGACAGGATCGGCCTCGACCTGGCCTGAGGCGCGTCAGGGCCGGACGAGCACCACGCCTTCGGGATCGAGCGTGACGCCCACCGCCTCGCCCGGCATGCGGCGCCGCAGCCGGTCCGGGCCGAGCGCGAAGAGCTCACCGACCGGCGTCGTCAGGTAGTACTCGGTGTGCGAGCCCATGTAGGTGGCGCGCGACACGGTCGCCGGCAGCGTCCCCGGCGCGGCGGGCCCGATGCGGATCGCCTCCGGCCGGATCACCACATCGGCCTCGCCAGCGACGAGGCCGCGATGCGGCAGGGCAATGCGCAGCGCGTCGAGCGCGACCGAAGCAACCTCGCCCTCCACTGCGTCGACACGGCCGCGCACATGGTTCGCCTCGCCCATGAAGGTGGCGACGAAGACGGAGTTGGGCTGGGTGTAGAGCTCGGCCGGCGTGCCGGCCTGGGCAATCTCCGCGTTGCGCATCACGACGATCTTGTCGGAGACGGCCAGCGCCTCGGCCTGGTCGTGGGTGACGTAGACGACCGTGAGACCGAGCCGCTGCTGCAGCGCGCGGATCTCCTCCCGCATGCTGCGCCGGAGCCGCGCATCGAGGTTGGACAGCGGCTCGTCGAAGAGCAGCACCTCCGGCTCCAGCACAAGCGCGCGGGCGACCGCGACGCGCTGCTGCTGGCCGCCCGACATCTCGGACGGCAGCCGCGTGCCGAAGCCCTTGAGGCCGACGGTCTCGAGCGCCGTCTCGGCGCGCGCATGCGCATCGCGCTTGCGCAGCCCCTCCGAAATCAACCCATAGGCCACGTTGTCCAGCACCGACATGTGCGGGAACAGCGCGTAGGACTGGAAGACCATGGAGACGTTGCGCTCGCCCGCCGGCAGCAGCGTCACGTCGCGCCCGCCGATGAACAGCCGCCCGTCGGTCGCCTGCTCGAGCCCGGCGATCATGCGCAGCAGCGTCGTCTTGCCGCAGCCCGAGGGGCCGAGCAGCGTCACCAGCGTCCCGCCCTCGATCGTCAGGTCGAGCGGCTTCACCGCCTGCACTTGGCCGTAGCGCTTACCGATGCCCTGGAGGCGGACCTCGGCGGCGCGGGTCTTGAGCGGAACGCTCATGGCGAAGCCTCGTCGGATGTCCAGGCGCCCTGCGACGCGGAGCAAGCGGCCGAATGGCCGCCGCGGCCGATGCCGCGCAGCCAAGCCGGCGGATGCCGGCGCACGCGCCCGAGGGAATATGCGGCAGCGTGCTCGCACCAAGATGTCACGCACGGCCTCCGACAGGAACGGCGGCGGGCGCGGCAGCGACCCGCCGGCCGAGCCGGCGCCGGCCGACGAGAAGGTTGATCAAGCCGATCGCCGTCATCATCAGCACGATCAGCACGGCGCAATAGGCGATCGCCAGGCCATAGTCGCCATTGATGACGCGGTTGATGATGAAGACGGTCGCCATCTCGTATTCCGCGGAGACCAGGAAGATCACCGCCGAGACCGTCGTCATCGCGCGCACGAAGGAATAGACCAGCGCGGTGACGATGGCTGGCTTCAGCAGCGGCAGCACGACCGTGGTCAGCGCGCGGAAGGTCGAGGCGCGCAGCGTGATCGCGGCCTCGTCGAGCGATTTGTCGAGTTGGCTCATCGCCGCGACGCCCGATCGCACGCCGACCGGCAGGTTGCGGAAGACGAAGCAGGCGATGAGGATCATCGCCGTCCCGGTGATCTCGAGCGGCGGCACGTTGTAGGTCAGGATGTAGGCCACCCCGATCACGGTCCCCGGCACGGCGAAGGTCAGCATCAGCGCGAATTCCAGCGCCGTGCGCCCGGCGAAGCGCTGCCGGGTCAGCACCCAGGCCGCGAGCAGCCCGATGCCGGCGGTGATCGGCGCGGCGGTCGCCGCGAGCTCGATCGTCGTGAACAGGCTGTGCCAGGCGCCGCCCGAGAACAGCAGCCGCCCGTCCGGCGCCCATTCCAGCGCGAAGGCGCGCCGGAAATGGGAGAAGGTCGGCGTCCAGTCGCGGCCCCAGACGCGGACGAAGGCGCCGGCCAGCGCCATGCAGTAGACGGTGATCGTCAGTACCGCCCAGGGGATGGCGATGGCGAAGGCGGCGATCTTGACCGGCCGCGGCAGTGTCGGCGGCAGGCCCGCATCGCCCTTGCCGGTGACCGAGACGTAGCTGCGCCGCCCGACCACCGCGCGCTGCAGCATGAAGGCGCCGAGTCCGACGAGCAGCATCAGCGCGGCCAGCACCGCCGCGCGGCCGAAATCCTGCTGCGCGCCGACGACGGCGAAGAAGATCTCGGTCGACAGCACGCCATAGGACCCGCCGAGGACGATCGGGTTGCCGAAATCAGCCAAGGACTCGACGAAGACCACGAGCCAGGCATTGGCCAGCCCCGGGATCATCAGCGGCAGCGTCACCGCGCGGAAGGTGCGCATCTTCGACGCGCGCAGCGTCTGCGACGCCTCCTCCATGGTCGGCGAGATGCCCTCCACCACGCCGATCAGGACGAGGAAGGCGGTCGGCGTGAAGGAGAAGACCTGGGCGAGGAAGACGCCGTCGAAGCCGTAGATCCAGCGGCCGAGCTGCATGCCCGTCGTCGCTTCGACGATCTGGTTCACTACGCCGGAGCGGCCGAAGATCAGGATCAGCCCCAGCCCGATGACGAAGGGCGGCGTGATGATGGGCAGCACCGTCAGCAGCCGGATCGCGCGCCTGGCCGGGAAGGCGGTGCGCGTGACGATCAGCGCGAAGCAGAGGCCGAGCATCGTGGCCGCCGTCGCCGTCGAGGTCGCGAGCGCCAGCGTGTTCCAGAACACGCCGCAGTTGACCCGGCCGGTGACGCAGCCCAGCCCCCAGATCTTGTTGTCGAAGAGCCGGTCGGCGAAGGCCGCGGAGGCCGAGAGGTCGCCGCGCGGCGTCGCCATCTGGCCGAGGATGTTCATCACCGGCCAGGCGGTGAAGATCACGATGGAGGCGAAGAGCAGTCCGACCGAGCCCGCGACGAAGCGGTCGCCCTTGAATAGCCCGCGCAGCGCCAGCCCGTCGGTGAACAGGATGAGGCAGCCGACGAAGGCCATCGAGCCGCCGAGGCCGATGCCGAATTGCCGGTCGCCGAGCTCGCCGAAGGTCGCCTCGAGCCAGGGGAAGGACCAGCCCATCACGCCGATCGCGAGCCCCTGCGCGACGATGGCGAGCAGGCCGAGGCCGCCGCCTGCGAGTAGGAAGCCGGCGCGTGCCGCATTCGTCCCGACCGGCAGTGCCCCGGGCAGCGCCAGGGCCAGCGCTGCGATGATGGGCCAGAACCACCAGCGACCATGCGCCATCGCCTGCCAGAGCGCGGAGGCCGCCTCCGCATCGTCGTTGCCGAAGGCCACGAGGCCGGACAGGGCCAGCCCGTCCTGCTGCATGTGCCAGGGCACGACCGCCGTGCCGATCGCGGCCAGCGTCCAGAAGAACAGCGAAGATCCGGCGAAGCGCGGCATCAGCGGGGCAGCGCGCCCACCTCACGGTCCCAGCGCGACAGCAGGCGCCGCCGCTCCGCGCTCGATCCGAAGCGGGCGTTGTCGTAATCGATGATCCGAGCGGTCGCCATGTTCGGCGCGCCGTCCGTCAGCGGCACGCCGCGATTGGCCATGGTCTGCAGCTTCTGCGCCTCGCGGCTCGCGGTCAGCTGCGCCTCGGCCGACAGGGCCCAGTGGTAGAAGCGCTGCGCCTGGGCGAGATTGCGGGCGCCGCGCAGGATGGACATCGATCCGATCTCGTAGCCGGTGCCCTCGCAGGGGACGGCGTGGCCGACGGGGAAGCCCGCCGCGCGCTCCTCCGCCGCGTTGTGCACGAAGGAGATGGACAGCGCAGTCTCGCCGCGCGCCACCGCGGTGATCGGCGCCGTGCCGGACCGTGGGTAGGCGTTGATGGAGCCATGCAGGCGCTTCAGGTAGTCGAAGGCCGGATCCTCCCCCATCATCTGCACGAGCGTCGCGACGACGATATAGGCGGTGCCCGAGCTGTTCGGGTTCGCCATCTGGATCTCGCCCCGGTAGCGCGGGTCGAGCAGGTCGGCCCAGCAGCGTGGTTCCGGCAGGTTGCGGCGCGTCAGCAGCTCCGTGTTGAAGCCGAAGCCGAGGACCGAGGCGTAGACGCCGACCGTGCGCCCCTGCGTCTCCCGCCATTGCTGCTGCGCCCAGTCATGCAGCTCGGCGATGCGCGGGCTCTCGTAGGGCAGCGTCAGCCCTTCCTCGCCGGCGGCGACATGCGGGTCGCCGGTGCCGCCCCACCAGACATCGCCGCGCGGGTTGCGCGCCTCGGCGCGGATCGCCGCCAGCATCTCGCCAGTCGAGCGCTGCGTCAGCTGCACGCGGATGCCGGTCTCGCGCTCGAAGCCGCGCGCGATGGGCTGGCACCATTCGATGGTCGCCGAACAGTAGAGGTTGAGAGTCCCCTGCGCGAGCGCGGGAACCGGCAGCGCCAGCAGGATCGCCGGCAGAAGCTGGCGCATCATCGCGGCAGTGACCCGATCTCGCGGTCCCAGCGGGCGAGGATGCGGCGGCGCATCTCCGCATCGCCGAACTTCGCGAAGTCGTAGTCCACCAGCCGGATGCGCGAGAGGTCGGGGATGCGAGCATCGGTCGCGGCGCCGCGATGCGCCGGCACGTGCCACTGGTTCACCCGCGGCCCGATATCCATCGCGGCCGGCGTCAGGTACCAGTCCACGAAGCGCCGCGCCTGGGTCAGATTGCGCGCGCCGCGGATCACCGACAGGCACGCCACCTCATAGCTCGTGCCCTCGGCCGGATAGGCGATGTCGATCGGGAAGCCGGCCTGCTGCATGGAGGTGACCTCCATGTTGAAGCTGACGGCCAGCGCCGTCTCGCCGCGGGAGACCGCCTGCATCGGCGCGGCGCCGCTGCGCGTGTAGGCGTTCACATTGGCATGCAGTCGGCGCAGGTAGTCGAAGGCGCGGTCCTCGTCCCAGAGCTGCACCAGCCCGGCGATGATTGTATAGGCGGTGCCGGAGGAGTTCGGGTTCGGCAGCTGCACCTCGCCGCGGAAGGCGGGGTTCAGCAGGTCCTCCCAGCTCCGCGGCAGCGGCAGGTTCTTCCGCGCCATCAGCTCGCGGTTCCAGGCGATGCCGATCGCGCCCGAGGAGACGCCGACGCAGTTCCCCTGCGACGCGCGATGCGCCGCCACGGCCCAGTCATGCAGCCCGGCCATGTTGGGCGAGGTGTAGGGCTGCAGCAGGTTGCGCTGCGCGGCGGTGATGTGCGTCTCCGCGCTGCCGCCGAACCACACGTCGGTGCGCGGGTTCTGCGACTCCGCCGTCACCTGCGCCAGGATCTCGCCGGCCGATTTGCGCGTCATGTTGACGCGGATCCCGGTATCACGCGTGAAACCCGCCGCGATCGCCTCGCACCAGTCGGCGGCGGGCGCGCAGAGCATGTTGAGCTGGCCCTGGGCGACGGCCGGGGTAGGAAGCGCGGCGGCCGCGGCGAGGCTGAGCCCGGCGGCGAGGGCGAGACGGCGGGGCATGGCGGGCGTTCTCCGGGGAGAGGGTCGGGCCGGCGCGCGCCGGCCCGGTGACGGGCTCAGCGCGGCAGGGAGCCGACCTCGCGGTCCCAGCGCTCGATCAGGCGCCGACGCTCGGCGGCGCGGCCGTATTTCGCGAAGTCGTACTCGATCAGGCGGATCCGCGAGAGGTCGGGCGCGCCCTGCGGCAGCGGGGCGTTGCGGTTCGACGGCGTCTGCAGCTGCCCGCCCGCCTCGAAGCCGAGCCGCTGGGCCGGCTCGGTCAGCGCCCAGTCGTAGAAGCGCCGCGCCTGGGCGAGGTTGCGCGCGCCGCGCAGGATGGACATGGACCCGATCTCGTAGCCCGTGCCCTCGCAGGGCGTGTTGTAGGCGACCGGGAAGCCGGCATTCCGCTCCGTCACCGCGTCATGCACGAAGGAGAGGGAGACGCCGGTCTCGCCCCGTGCCACCGCCTTGATCGGGCCGGTGCCGGACCGCGCATAGCTGTTCACGTTCGGATGCAGGCGCCGCATGTAGGCGAAGGCCTGGTCCTCGCCCATCAGCTGCACGAGCGTCGCGATGATGACATAGGCGGTGCCGGAGGAATTCGGGTTCGCCACCTGGATCTCGCCGCGGAAGCGCGGATCGAGCAGGTCGGCCCAGCAGGTCGGCGGCGCGATGTTCTTGCGCTGCAGCAGTTCCGTGTTGAAGCCGAAGCCGACCGCGCCGGCATAGACGCCGATGGCGCGCTGGTTCGACTGCCGCCACTGCGTCAGCGCCCAGGGCTGCAGGTTGGCGTTGTTCGGGCTTTCGTAGCCCTGGGTCAGGTTCTCTTCCGCGGCCGCGAGGTGCGGGTCGCCGGTGCCGCCGAACCACACGTCGCCGCGCGGGTTCTGCGCCTCCGCGCGGATCGCGGCGAGCGTCTCGCCCGAGCCGCGCTGCGTCATGTTCACCCGGATGCCGGTGTCGCGCTGGAAGTTGGTGGCGATCGCCTGGCACCATTCGATCTGCACCGAGCAGTAGAGGTTCAGCTGCCCCTGCGCCGCGGCCGGTGCGGCCCAGGCCAGCGGCGCGCCGAGCGCCAGGGTGGTCAGCCAGCGGCGAGCCATCATGTCCTTGTTTCCTCCCGACGCGGAACGGTGCCGGGCGGGACCCAGCCTGTCATGTTATCGCAACAGGACTGTCATCGAACAAGGTGCTCCGGCGGCGCCACCGTCTGCTCGCGCTGACCGACGCCGTGCGTGCCTCGCAGCCGCAATGCCGGCCGGCACGGTGGCGGCTCCCGACGCGCCGGCCTTCGCCTGCGCGCCCGACCCGTTTGCGGACCTGAGGGCGGCGGCGCCGCGCCACATTGATGCGCAGGCCTGGGCGGCGCAGGCCGACATCAGGCTGTGTTCGCCCAACCGAGACGTGACTGGGCAGGCCAGTCCCGGCATGGCTCGGCCCCCGCGGCCACGCCTCACAGATTGAACGCCACCTCGCCCGTCCGGCTGACGTCGTAGCCACCCAGGCGCGCCGCGCGCGCCGGGAACGCCGCGCCACGCGCGAAGCCGAGCAGGGTCTGCAGCGGCGCGCCGAAATACTGCCGGCGCTCCATCACGAGGTCGAAGCGCTCCCGGATCAGCGGCACGAAGCCGAGGCCGCGTACGGCGGCTTCGGCGCGGATGCCGAAGCCGGCCTCGGCCCGCCCATCCGCCACCGCAGCCGCGACCTCGTCCTCCGACAGGGCGGGCGCCGGCAGGAAGGCGACGGCGTCGAGCCGCATCCCGGCCTCGGTCAGCAGATGGGTCAGCAGGAGGTGGCTGCCGGCGCGTGGCTGACGACCGATGACCCTGATCCCCGCCCCCCCCAGATCCCGCACGCCGGTGAGGCGGCGCGGGTTCCCCGGCGGCACGATGAGCCCCTGTTCGCGCCAGGCCCAGGTGATGCCCACCACGCCGCGCCCGGCGAGCATCTCCCGCGCCATGCTCTCGTTGAAGGCACCGCTGTCGGGGTCGAGCAGGTGCGTCGCGGCCGCGAGCGCCGCCCCGGCCGCGACCTCCGCAAGGCCCTCCAGGCTGCCGCCCGAACGCAGGGCGAGCCCACAGCCGGATTGCCGCACCGCCCAGTCCAGCAGCGGATCGTGGCTGCCCGCCAGGATCGGCGGCGGGTCGAGGCGACGGGCCGCATCGGGCCCGTCCGCATGCGCCGTCAGCCAACGTTCGAGCTGGGCGCGGGGAAACAGCCACTTCCCGCCGATCTGGGCGGCCGGGACACGACGGCCCCGGGCCAGCTCGTAGAGCGAGCGCTCCGACAGGCGGAGCCAGGCGGCTGCCTCCTTCATGGTGAGGACATCCGGCATGCGCCGGCAGATTCCGGCAAACGCCGGCGCCACGTCAAGGCGCATGGCAAATTGACGCCGGGTGGTGCCGTCCGCACCTACGGACCAGCCGGGAGCCGCATGTGAACGATCTGGGCAGCGCCTTTTCGACCGCCCTCGGGCTGGTCGCGACCGCCGATCCCGCGGTGGCGCAGATCGTGCTGCTCTCCCTGCGGGTGAGCCTGGTTGCGGTGGCCGTCGCTGCCGTCATCGGGTTGCCGCTGGGCGCGCTGCTCGCCGTCACGCGCTTTCCAGGCCGTGGTGGCATCATCGTCCTGCTGAACGCGCTGATGGGCCTGCCGCCCGTGGTCGCCGGGCTGCTCATCTACCTGCTGCTGTCGCGCTCCGGCCCGCTCGGTGCGCTGGGGCTCCTCTTCACGCCGACCGCGATGGTGATCGCCCAGGCGGTGCTGATCGCGCCGATCCTGGCGGCGCTCACGCGGCAGCTCCTCGAGGGGCTGTGGGAGGAATACGCCGAGCAGCTTCGCTCCTTCGGCGCCGGTCCGTGGCGCGCGGTGCCTACGCTACTCTGGGACGGGCGCTTCATGCTGCTGACCGTGCTGCTCGCCGGCTTCGGCCGCGCCGCGGCGGAGGTCGGCGCCGTGATGGTCGTGGGCGGCAACATCGAGGGCTTCACGCGCGTGATGACCACCGCCATCGCGCTCGAGACCTCGAAGGGCGA
>Ga0164290_1001506_pt1 | contig 32017 bp, 32 predicted proteins | sample Micstemetagenome_FD_108782 | JGI IMG/M metagenome (GOLD analysis project Ga0164290, IMG submission 108782) | Contaminated culture microbial community from soil near Moab, Utah, USA - Microcoleus steenstrupii SON62 (Illumina Assembly) | ecosystem: Environmental > Terrestrial > Soil > Soil crust...
CCGCACCGGACGCGATGCCAGCCTCGCCGCGCCGGCGCTGCTGCTGCCCTCGATCCAGGTGAACATCCGCGCCGGCCGCTTCCCCGAAGCCGAGGCAAATGGCGTCCGCTACCTCAAGGTGCCGGTGAAGGTGCGGCGGCCGGAGGCGCTCGCGTGAGCCCCGCGGGAACGGCCGCCGCCGAGGACCGGCCGGTGGCCGGGACGGCGGTCGTGGTCTGCCCGCATTGCGACGCGGCGGTGCGGGTGGCGCGCGCCAGGCTCGGCGACGGGCCGCGCTGCGGGGCGTGTCACCGCCCGCTCTTCGAGGGTCGCCCCGTCGCGCTCGACGAGAGCCGCGCGCGGCGGCACCTCCGCCTGTCGGAGCTGCCGGTGCTGGTGGATTTCTGGGCTTCCTGGTGCGCCCCGTGCCGCGCCATGGCGCCGGAGTTCGAGGCCGCGGCGCGCGAGCTGGAACCGACGATGCGGCTCGTGAAGGTCTCGACCGAGGAGGCGCCGGCGCTGGCGCGGGAATTCGGCATCGCCTCCATCCCGACCCTCGCGCTGTTCCGTGGCGGGCAGGAGGTGGCTCGACAGGCCGGGGCGATGCCGGCGGGCCGGATCGTTGGCTGGGCGCGGGGTGCCTGACGCAGGAAGGGCCGGCAGCGACGCTGCCGGCCCTCCGGGTCATTCAGCTGCGGCGCGCGACCCGCCGCCCGCGCCCTCAGGCGACCGCGAGCCTCCGCTCGACGATCTGCTGCTTCATGCTCTTCTGCAGCTTCTCGAAGGCGCGGACCTCGATCTGGCGCACGCGCTCGCGGCTGATGTTGTACTGCTGACTGAGCTCCTCGAGCGTCGTCGGCTCGTCCTTCAGCCGCCGCTCGATGAGGATGTGGCGCTCGCGGTCGTTGAGCGTCTTCAGCGCCTCGCCAAGAAGCTGGCGGCGGTTCGACATGTCCTGCCGTTCCGCGAGCTCGGTCTCCTGCGTCTCGCTCTCATCCACGAGCCAGTCCTGCCACTCGCCCTCGCTGTCGGCGCGGACGGGCGCATTCAGGCTGTTGTCTGGCGAGGCGAGGCGGCGGTTCATGCTGACCACGTCGGCCTCGGGCACCTGCAGCGCCTTGGCGATCTTCTCGACCTGCTCGGGCTTGAGGTCGCCTTCCTCCAGCGCGCTCATCTGACCCTTCAGCCGGCGCAGGTTGAAGAACAGCTTCTTCTGCGCGGCCGTGGTGCCCATCTTCACGAGCGACCAGCTGTGCAGGATGTATTCCTGGATGGCGGCGCGGATCCACCACATGGCGTAGGTGGCCAGGCGGAAGCCGCGGTCCGGGTCGAACCGCTTCACCGCCTGCATCATGCCGACATTGCCTTCCGAGATCAGCTCGCCCACCGGCAGGCCGTAGCCGCGGTAGCCCATGGCGATCTTGGCGACCAGGCGAAGGTGGGAGGTGACGAGCTTATGCGCCGCCCCCTCGTCGCCATTGTCCTTCCAACGCTTCGCGAGGTTGTATTCCTCCTCCGCGGTGAGCATCGGGAATTTGCGGATCTCCTGGAGGTAGCGGGAAAGGTTGCCCTCCGGGGCGATCGGAATGGAAAGGCTGGACGCCATAACGGGTTCTGCCTCCTGCGCCGCCCTTCACCCCCCGTGACGGCGGGGCCGGGCAGCCTGCGGCCTTGCGACCATATGATCCGCCAACGTCATCCGGGCCCTCCCGTCCCGCCCCCCGTCCGGTCACGACGGAGAGAGGAGAGACGAGGACACCTTGTCCGCAGGACCGTTCCGGTTCCGAGCGCGACAGATGCAGCGGCACCCGTCTGCCGTTGACGGGACGTCATATAGCGGATTCGAAGGGCGCGGTCCAGAAAAACCCGACCGTCACACTCGGTTTAGGTCCTGTAACCTTCGGTCACATGGCTGCGTCGAGCATCGCCACCAGGGCTGCCATGTCGGGCGGCATGGCGGCCTGGAAGGACAGCGCCTGGCCCGTCACGGGGTGGCGGAACCCCAGCGATTCCGCGTGCAGGGCCTGGCGGGGGAAGGCGAGCAGCGCCTCGCGCGCCGCCTCGGGCAGCAGGCGGGCGGCGGAGGGTGTGCGCCGCAGATAGACGGGATCGCCAACCAGCGGGTGACCGGCATGGGCGAGATGAACGCGGATTTGATGTGTCCGGCCCGTCGCCAGCTGGCAGCGCAGCAGGGCGGCGGCGGCGGCGAAGCCGCGCTCAAGCCGCCAGCGCGTCAGCGCCGCCTTGCCGCCGCGCGCCACCACGGCCATCCGCTTGCGGTCAGTCGGATGCCGCCCGATCGGCGCCTCGATCTCGCCCGCCGCCCCGGCCGGCAGGCCCCAGACCAGCGCGAGATAGGCGCGGTCGAGGTCGCGGCTGGCGAAGGCGGCGGACAGCGCGGTGTGCGCGCGCTCGCTCTTCGCCACCACCATCACGCCGGAGGTGTCCTTGTCGAGCCGGTGGACGATGCCCGGCCGCGCCTCCCCCCCGATCCCAGACAGCTCCTCGCCGGCATGGGCGAGCACCGCGTTGACGAGGGTGCCCCCCAGGTTGCCGGGCGCCGGATGCACCACGAGCCCGGCCGGCTTGTCGAGCACGATCAGGTCGCGGTCCTCGAACAGGATCGTCAGCGGGATCGCCTCGGGTCGCGGCGCGGCCAGCGTCGCGGGCGGCACGGTCACGGCGTAGCGTGCGCCGGCACGCACCGTCTCGGACGGGTCGGTGAGCGGCCGGCCGTCGCAGCGCGCCTGGCCGTCTTCGATCAGCGCCTTGACCCGGGACCGGGAAAGGCCCTCTAGGGCGCCCGCGAGGAAGCGGTCGGCGCGGGTGCCGGCGGCCTCGGGCGGCGCGATGGCCTCCAGCAGGCGGGCAGCGGCGGGATCGGCGGGGGGTGGTGTGGCGGCGCTCAAATGGCTTGTCGGTGTGATGGGGGTGCTGATCGTCGCGGGCACCGTGACGCTCGTCGTGCTGATCGTCCAGCGGTCCGGCGGCGATCGGGGGCGTGTCGCGGTGGCGGGCGCGCAGCATCTCGGCCAGCCGGCCGGGACGCGGATCCTGTCGATCGCGCCGGTGGAGGGACGGCTTGCCGTGCTGGTGGCGCGGCCGGATGGCGAGCGGATCCTCTTCGTGGAGCCGGGGCGCGGCCGGGTCACCGGCGAGCTGCGCGCGGCGGAGTAGCCGGTGCCGGGACGCGGTGGCCATCGCAAGCCGGATCTGCCGCAGAAGCCCTGCCTCGCCTGCGGGCGGCCCTTCGCCTGGCGCCGCAAATGGGCGCGCGACTGGGAGGCGGTGCGGTACTGTTCCGACGCCTGCCGCACCGGTCGCCGCGCCCGCGCGCGGGATGCCGCGGGACGGCCGCTTGATCCTGGCGCCGAGCGGGGCTAGATACCGCGCCTCGCCGCGGTCCGCCGCCGGCGAAGGCCATGGGTCCCATTCGTCTAGAGGCCTAGGACACCGCCCTCTCACGGCGGCAACAGGGGTTCGAATCCCCTATGGGACGCCAATCACTTCAAGCAGTTAGCGGCGCCCTCTCCCGCATGGTCCAATGTGGGGTCCAATAAGCGCGCGTGGACGCTCCGGCATAGCGTGAGACACTTGGGTGGCCGGAGCCGGCCCAAATCCGCTTGGCGGCCGCAGGCGCGTACCACCTCTGCCCATCGTCAAGCCGGACCGCTCGCGCGTCGTCCGGTAAAGCGCATCCGCCGCGCCCGATTGCGAGTGACGGTCCACATCTATGCAACGGTTCACTCGTGATGCGACGGTGGCGGTGGGATCGCGTGGGTGTTAGCCCGCGCGCCCGCGCGGAGTGCGTGGCAGGCCGGGAGGAAACTGGACGGATGGCCTACGCAGAAGCGCGTGGGCGGCGGAAGCCGGCGTCGCTGCGCGTCTACCTCCTCGCTCTGACGGCCGCCGTGTTGCTGCCGGCCCTCGCCGTCGGCGCGGCCGCGGTCTGGACGGCGGTGGAAGGCCAGCGCGCCGCCTTTACGGATGGCCTCCAGGGCACCGCACGCGCGCTCGCGCTGGCCATAGACAGCGAGATCGACACCTTCCGCTCCGCCATGGCGACCCTGGCCGGTTCTGGCGCGCTGGACGGGCCGGAGCCAGACCTCGCCGCCTTCGAGCGCGAGGCCCGGCGCGCCGCCGAGGCACTCGGAACGCCCGTCGTCGCCCTGCTCGACCCGACGACGCTTCGGCAGTTGGTCAACACCGGGATGCCGCCCGGAGAGCGCCCGGATGCCTCAGCCGCGGAGGTCTTCCGCCAGGTCGCCGAAACCGGCAGGCCGCTCGTCACCGACGTGATCCTCGGGGGGATTTCGCGGCGCCACGTCATCGGCGTCGCCGTCCCGGTGGTGCGCCGGGGAGAGGTCCGCCACGTCCTCGCGGCCCGGCTGGAGCCGGCGCGCCTCGCCAGCCTGCTCGCCGCGCAGGCGCGCGACGGGTCCTTCGCCTCGGTCATCGATGGCAGGAACATCGTCATCGCCCGCTCGCGCGACCACGACCGGTTCGTCGGCCAGCGCGTGCTGGACTGGATCGTGGAGGGCACGGCGGGGCGCGAGGCCGGGCTGCTGCGCGGCGCGAACCGCCTTGGGGAGGTATCGCTCAGCGCCTTCCGCCGCCTCAACGGCTCACCGGGCTGGATGGTCATCGTCGGCGAACCCATCGCCGTCTACGAAGCGGCGGTCTGGCGCCCGATCCGCGCGTTGGCCTACGGCACGCTAGCGGTGCTGGCGCTCGGCCTGGTCGCCGCGCTCGGCATCGGTGCGCTCGTGCTTCGCCCCGTGCGCGCCCTGACGCGGCAGGCCGAGGTGGTCGCCGCGGGGGACGGGGCGGCGGGCCCCGCGGCAGGAAGCGCCTCGTCCCGCATCGCCGAGTTCGAGCAGTTGCGCGAGGCGGCCCAGCGCGCCGAGGCGACGCTGCGCGCCGAGCGCGACCGCGCGCGGCTCTACTTCGACGTGGCCGGCGCGGTGCTGCTCGTGCTGGCCCCGGACGGCACGGTTCGGGCGATCAACCGGCATGGGCTGGAGGTGCTTGGCCTCGACCGCGAGGAGGAGGCGGTCGGGCGCGACTGGATCGCCAGCTTCATCCCGAGGCGATTGCAGGCGGAAATGCGCCAAGTCTTCGCCGCCGTTGCCACCGGCGAAACCGGGCCTTGGACTTTCGGCAGCTACGAGAACCCGGTGCTACGCGCCGACGGCACCGAGCGGCTGGTCGCCTGGCGCAACGCGGTGCTGCGCGACGATGCCGGCAGGCTGCTCGCGGTCGTGTCCTCGGGCGAGGACATCACCGAGGCGCGCGCCGTGGAAGCGCATCAGCGCCTCCTGGTGCAGGAGGTGGACCACCGCGCGAAGAACGTGCTGGCGGTCGTGCAGTCCATCCTGCGCCTCACCCCCGCGGACGACCCGGTCGCGTTCCGCGCGGCGGTGGAGAAGCGCGTGGCCGCGCTCGGCCGCGCGCACAGCCTCCTGGCCCGGCGCCAATGGCGGGCGGCGGACCTGCGCGCGCTGCTCGAGGCGGAACTGGTCGCGCACCAGGGGCCGCGGACGTCGGTTCGGGTCAACGGCCCGCCCCTGCCCGTGTCGCCGGCGGCTGCGCAGTCGGTCGCGATGCTGACGCACGAACTGGCCACCAACGCGGCGAAGCATGGCGCGCTGTCGGCGGCGGGCGGGCAGCTGACAGTGGGCTGGTGCGCCGGGGACGGTCCGGGCGGAGATGGCCTGCTGCACCTTCGATGGGCGGAGGAGGGCGGCCCCACGGTTGCAGGCGCGCCAGCGCGTCGCGGCTTCGGCTCGCGCGTGATCGAGGCGGTGGTGCGGAGCCAGCTGGGCGGCACGATCGAGCGGCGGTGGGAGCGGACCGGCCTCATCGTGGAGGTGGCGCTGCCGCTCGGTCGCGTCCTGGTGGCGAGCGAGGAGCCGCCGGCCGCGTCCGCCGATCCCGTCTTGGGCACGGCGCCGCAGCCGGCGCCATAGGGCGGGCGCACCACGGCTCGGTGAAGCGACACCCGGGCCCGCCCCCCCCCACGCTCGCATTCCCGGCGGTGGGGGGTCTGAACATGCACCGTCGCGAGAATTCTTTGCGGGTACCATTGGCGGCCCGGCGCAGGCATCGGCATGTGCCCTCTAGCAGCGCAGGGTCCCAGCGTGGCGGAGAGCGCGAAAGACTGCCTGCCCCGGGCTATTGCCGAGACGGGCGGGAAGCAGTCCTTCATTGCAGGCGGGCGATACCGCCGTTGCGCTCAGGCCGCGAAGCTCCTGAGAGGAACTCAATCAGCAACATGAGGCAGGACGGCGCGGCCACAATTTCGCCGTCTCTGGCAAAGTCGAGACAAATGGACGCCTGCCATATCTCGATGGTAAAATAGTATTCCTTTGCATTAACACCGGGAAAATTGTGGGTGACTTAGAACCTATAATCGAGGATCTGGTTAGGATCGGACCGGGACAACTCCGGGAACTAACAACGCGAGGAATGCTGTCATGACCGACATGAAGATTGCTGCTCCTGTGGAGCTGACCGACGCCGAGCTCGACGCCGTCGCGGCTGGCGCTCTGATCAGGGTCGACGTCAACAACGTCCTGAACAGGAACGAAGTGGACGTGCGCGTTCCCGTCGATATCCGCGACGTGAACGTCGGCGTTGCCGCAGCGGTGGCCGTGTTGGGCTTCGCTGGCGGAGCAGTCGGCCAGCGCTAACGGCAGCATGTCCGGCTCCGCCTCGCGCGGGGCCGGTAAGCGGCACGCAGGGCCGCCCGGCGCAAGCGCCGGGCGGCTTCTGGCGTGGATGACGGGAGCACAAGCGTGGCGTCGCGGCTGTCCCTCTTTCGCGAGGAAGCGGTCGCCTTCCAGCGCGATCAGCGCCAGTGGGGTGAGATCGCCTTGGTGCAGCCGGTCTCCACGACGGTCTCCGTCTGGGCCATCGCCGCCGCCGTGGCCCTCATCGTCGCTTTCCTCTTCGTCGCGCCCTACGCGCGCAAGGAGACGGTGGCCGGCTATCTCGCGCCCAGCGCCGGGACCGCGCGCATCCATGCGCCCCGGACCGGCATCGTCGCCGCCGTGCACGTCAAGGAAGACGACCGCGTCGAGGAGGGCCAGCCCCTTCTCGAGGTCGCCACGGCGGAGATCGCCTCGGACGGCCAGGACGTGAACGCCGCCATGCTCGACTCCCTCTCGCGCCAGCGGGACCTCCTCGTCCGCCAGATCGCGGCCGAGGCTGATCGCCTGGGGACCGAGAGCGCACGCGTCGCCGCTCTCGTCACGGGGCTCGAAACGGAGGCCGCCCACCTCGAGGCGCAGATCGCCACGCAGCGCGAACGCATCCAGATGATGGAGAGCTTCGTCGCCACGGCCGCCCGCCTGAACCCCCGCGGCTTCGTCTCCGACCTGGAGTTCCGGCGCCGGGAGGAGTCGCTGCTGGAGCAGCGGCAGAACCTCGATGTCCTGGGCCAGCAGCTCGCCGCCCGGCGCAGCCAGGCGACCGAGCAGCGCTTCGCCCTCGTTCAGCTGCCGACCCAGGCCGCGGACCGCGCCCGTGTCCTGCAGGGCGAGCTCTCGGCCGCGGAGCAACGCATCGCCGAGATCAACGGCCGCCGCGCCTACGTGATCCGCGCGCCCGTCGCGGGGCGCGTCTCCGCGCTGCAGGCCAAGCCGGGACGCCCTGCGGACCCGCGCCAGCTGCAGCTGACGATCGTGCCTGAGGGCAGCGTATTGCGGGCGGAGCTGTTCGTGCCGACCCGCGCTGCCGGCTTCGTGCGCGCGGGCCAGCGGGTGCGCATTCTCTACGACGCCTTCCCCTACCAGAATTTCGGCACCTATGGCGGCCGGGTGGTCGAGGTCTCCCGCACCGTCCTGACCCCCGGCGACGTCGCCGCGCCGCTTGAGCTGCGCGAACCCGTCTACCGCATCGTGGCCGAGCTGAACCGGCCCGACGTGGACGCCTATGGCGAGCGGATCCCCCTGCAGCCGGACATGCTGCTGCGGGCGGACATCATCCTCGACAGCCGCACGCTGATGGCATGGATGGTGAACCCGCTGCTCAGTGCCGGTGCGCGAGCCATGCAGCCGTGATGGAGGGCCTCCTCGACTTCGGCCGCGCGCGGCTGCCCGTCATCCGGCAGACCGAGGCGGCGGAGTGCGGGCTGGCCTGCCTGGCCATGGTCACCGCCTATCACGGGCACCGCATCGACCTGAACACGTTGCGGCGGCGGCACCCGGTGTCGCTCCAGGGGGTGACGCTGCGCGGGCTCATCCAGATGGCGAACCAGCTCAACCTGGCCGGCCGCGCCCTGCGCTTCGAAATGGCACATCTCGGCCAGCTCCGGCTGCCGGCGATCCTGCACTGGGACCTGAATCACTTCGTCGTGCTCAAGGCTGTCGGCGCGCGGGGCATCGTCGTGCACGACCCCGCCGCCGGTGAGCGGACCCTGACCCCCGCCGAGGCGTCGAAGCACCTGACAGGCGTGGCGCTGGAGCTGACGCCCGCGGAGGGCTTCGCGCCGCGTGACGAGCGCGCGCGCCTGCCCTTCTCCGCCTTCTGGGGCGGCACGCGGGGCCTCGCGCACCCCTTGGTCCAGATCTTCGTGCTCTCCGCGATCCTCGAGGCGCTGGCGATCGCGGGCCCCTTCTACATGCAGATCACCGTGGACGAGGTGATCGCGCGGGGCGACGCGGACCTGCTCGCGGTGCTGGCCCTCGGCTTCGGGCTGCTGATGCTGATCACCGTGGCCACCACCGCGCTGCGCGGGCGGGTCGTGCTGGTGGTCCAGAACCTGCTCCACTTCCAGATCGGCGCGCAGCTGTTCCACCATCTGCTGCGCCTGCCCCTGTCCTGGTTCGAGAAGCGGCACGTCGGCGACGTGATGTCGCGCTTCGGCTCCATAGAGCCGGTGCGCAACCTGCTGGCGGAGGGGCTGATCCTGGCCGTGGTTGACGGGATCATGGCCGTGGCGACGCTGGTGATGATCTTCGTCTACAGCCCGCTGCTGGCAGCGGTGGTGCTGGCGGCGGTGTCGCTCTACGCCCTCCTGCGGCTCGGGCTGTTCCGCCTGCTCCGGCAGCGGAGCGAGGCGCTGATCCAGGCGCGCGCGGAGGAGAGCTCGACCTTCATCGAGACTGCCCGTGCGGTGCAGAGCCTGAAGCTGTTCAATCGCGAGAGCGAACGCGAGGGCCAGTGGCTGAACCGCCACGCTGGCGTGGTGAACGCGAACGTGCGTCTGGGCCGCGCCAGGATCACCTTCCGGACGCTGAACGATTTGGTCTTCGGCGTAGAGAACATTCTCACCGTCTATCTCGCGGCCCGCCTGGCGCTCGACGGGGCCATGACGGTCGGCATGATCTTCGCGTTCATGAGCTACAAGCGGCATTTCACCGACAAGACGGTGCTGCTGATCGAGAAGGCGATCGAGCTGCGCCTGCTCAACCTGCACCTGGAGCGCATTTCTGACATCGCGCTGGCCGAGCCTGAGCCGGGCCATGACCGGCCGCCTGCCTACGGGCGTCAGATCCGCGGCGGGCTCGAGTTGCGGAACGTCAGCTTCCGCTACGCGGAAACCGAGCGCTTTGTGCTGGAGGACGTGAACCTGACCGTCGCGCCCGGTCAGTTCGTGACCATCACCGGCCCCTCGGGCGGCGGCAAAACCACGCTCATGAAGATCATGCTCGGGCTGCTGGAGCCGACCAGCGGCGAGGTGCTGGTCGACGGCGTGCCCCTGGTGGTCGTAGGCGCCCGCGCCTACCGGGAGCAGGTTGGCGCGGTGATGCAGGAGGACCAACTGCTCTCGGGCTCGATCGCGGACAATATCTGCTTCTTCGACCCCGCCTTTGACCAGGAATGGATGATGGAGTGCGCGCGCATCGCCGCGGTGCACGACGAGATCATGACCATGCCCATGGCCTACAACAGCCTGATCGGCGACATGGGCAGCTCGCTCTCCGGCGGGCAGAAGCAGCGCGTGCTGCTGGCGCGCGCGCTGTACCGCCGGCCCAGGATCCTGTTCCTTGACGAGGGCACGGCGCATCTCGACGTGGAACGCGAGCGGCAGATCAACACGGCGCTGCGGCGCCTCGACATCACCCGCGTCAGCATTGCGCATCGCCCGGAGATGGCCGCCGGCACCGACGTCGTGCGGATCGGGCCCAGCCATTAGAATTGGGTCCTGGGCCAGAACGGAGTTCGCCTTCGTGCATGGCAAGGGCATGCGGCATCGCGGTGGGGCGAAGCGACCGAAAGAACGGCACGGGAATCGAGCGTCGTCCCGCCGACGAACAGTCCGAGCCGGCGACGACACCGTGTGGGCTGCGCAGCGGCACCTTCGGAAGCGGGTCGTCGTCGCCGGCGTCATAGATTACGCTCGCGAGCAGCGCGGCGAGGTTGATCCCGCGGTCCACGATAATGGGCGCGTCGAGCTCGAACTCGACCGCAAAAGCCTCCTCCATGCGGCAATGGTGCAGGAGGTTCTGGGCCGAAACAGCTACTCGCGATGGGGGGTGACAACAAGCATCGTAAAACGACGGTTTCCACCGTGTTGCGATGCAAGAAATCGGGCTGCAAGTGAGGCGGGGCAAGGCTTACAGCTTAGCTGCGTCTTTCGAGCCATTGGTCAGCAAATGGGCCTAGCGAAGCAGGGTGAGGCGGGCAGCCGTTTTGCCGTTGAGGCAGGGCTACCCCGTTATGACCCCGCGACTACCCTCATCATGATCCCCCATCTACCAGGGTTCGGAGGGGTGGGGGGTGGTGGGGTCGTGGGAGCGGCACGCACCTCGGTTCGGCGCATTTCGCCCAGGCGGTAGCGCCCGGGACGGCGTGGCCCTCGATCCGGTTTTTCAAGGATCTCCAGAAGGCCATGGTCCGTAAGAGCCTCGAGTCCGGCGCTGGCGCGCTTCTGCGACGCTCCGAAGACCCGCTCGATCTCGCCAAGGCTCAGGTGGAAAGAGGTGTCGGCGGCGCGTGTCGCCCATAACCAGCAGAATAGACGCAGGGGAAAGGGCGGCAGCGTCCACACCATCGCGTTCCAGATCTCGAGCGGCACGCGCAGCACGTCCGGTCGTGGCCCCGAGGCGGGGTCATGGATGAGGGGCGCGGTAACCTCATACTCTGCCGCCTTGCCCGGTGCGTCGCCTTTGGGCGGTATCGCCGGACGAACTTGGCGGAGGTGTTCCGCCCGCTCTAGGCGCCCCCGCGCCCGCCTCATTGTGCGCGCGATGCGCCGGCTGTCCCGGTCACTGCCTGGCAAGCGGACGAGGTCGTCCAGCCGCACGAAGGAGATCCACCACCCCTTCGGCGCCTTTCGGCCGCGGCCCCAAAGGGCCATCAGCAGCTGGAACGCCGCGTCGTCCAGCGCCTGCGCGAGCGCGGCCATGCGCGAGCGTGACGCGCGGAACATGCGCGGCCCCGCGGATGCGGCGGTCCGGCTAGCCGGCAGCTGCGCGGGCGCCGGCAATGCCGGCGGCTTCTCCAGCTGCTCGATCGCGCCCGGCTCGATGCCCAGGAACGCCGGTACCACCTCCCGCACCAGACGCATGAGTGCCGCTCGTCCGACCAGCCGGATGCGCCCCGCCGAGGAGGACACAGCGGCCCCGGTGACGGTGACGTAGCCGCCCAGCATCAGTTCGATCGCCGGTGCCTTCTCGCCCTCCGGTGCCGGCCGGCGCCACTTCCGGCCGGCCTTTGGGACCGGGATCGCCTCCTTGAGAGCGGCGAGAACGGCGTCGTTGACCAGGAAGAAAACGTGCAGGCCGGTGCCGCTCGGCGACGTCTCGCAGTAGCTGTCGGCGAAAGCGTCCAGCACCTCCTTTGCCCAGCCCGCGATTTCGCCGGTGTCTGGGTCGCGGCAGGCGTCGAGGTCGAGTGCGGCAAGGCGTGGGCCGTCCGGCTGCTCCACGCCGAGCCGGACGCCGATCCCGACGCGCTTGTGGCCCTGGTCCTCGAAGCAGCGGGCGAGGCCGTCCGCCGCGTCGCGGCGCAGCCACGGGCCGGCAGCGTTCGTGCGGCCCTTGCGGACCGGCTCGATGTAGGGCGCCTTGTCGCCGCGCCACGCGCACCAGAGGGGCTGATGGTCGAACTCCGCGAAGGCATCACCCCGGAGCGGCAGCATCATCGCCCCCCTCGGGCTGCCGCTGGTGCTGTTCTGGCGGAAGCACGACGGCGCCGGCGCCGCGAGCGGCTCGGCTGGCAGGTTCATGCATGACCATGTCGGCCTCATGCGAGGCCGGCGCTGGCGAGGGGACGACGCGACGTGCTACCTGGCGGGTGTGTGAGTATCCGCCTCCCGGCCCGTGCTGGCGTTCCCCCGCCGGCCGGGCCGTTTTAGTTGGCGATCAGCAGGATGAAGATGACGGCTGCCATCGCGACGATGGCGATGCCGTGGGCGCCCTCGGCGAGCGCGCGCAGCACCGTGCGCATTAGGCCGGCTTCCGGTTCGGGCGAACCGCCGCCGGCGGCGCAGAGGCGAGAATGGCGCGCAGCACGCCGAAGTCCACGAGGGTCGAGTGGCCCAGTTTCTTGAGGAGGCCGGGGTAGTCCGGCGCGACCTTGTAGAGCCAGGAGCGCGACACGCCGAACGTGGTGACCGCCGCGGGGATGCGCCCCATTTCCGGGAGCGGACGGTGATTGAGGTGGAGGATGGTCGGAGTTTCGTGGGTCATGTGCCGTCTCCTGCTGGCCCTCGGAGTGGCGAGGGACTGGTTGGGACGGGTTGCCCACTAAGCAGCCGCAGGGGACCGCTCCAATTGAACAAACGGCACCGAAAAGGGAAGCAGATTCAGTTATCTAACCGGTGATGGTCGGCGTCTCGGCTCGCCCCGCTTGTGTGTCCAGATCGCGCAGGCGACGCACAGCGCTGGTCACCGCTTGGCCGCCCATCAGCTGCGCCACGTCTGGCGCCAGGGCGGCGACCGCGGCGCGGACGAAGGTGGCGCGCGGCCCGGCGTCCTCCTGCACCGGAGCATCGGCGAGGCCGGGAGGCGCCGACAGCCCGCTCGCCAGCACCGCGCGGCCTGTCTCCCCGGTCGCCAGCGCGAAGGCGCTCAGCAGCAGCCGGACCGCCACGTCGAAGTTCGCGTCCACCTGATGCCGGCGCCCGGGGGCGCCCCGCATTTGAGATGCCCGGCGTTCCAACGCGCGGGCGAGCGTGATCGCCGGCGGGAACTGTCTATCCCGCACGATGCGGAACCCATCGCCATTAACGGCAAACGCCATAATCGCCGGCTCGCTCTCCATCCGCCGCGCCCGCGCCAAGTCCCACCCGTTCGCCCGCATCGCGCGCAGTTGGCGGGCGATCCGTAGCAGTTCCGCGCGCAACGCCTTCGGCCGGGTGGAGAGGCGGCGCGCTTCCCGCACCGCCGCACGCCATTCGGCTGCTCTGGCGGGGTCGCTCGGCTCCTTTACTGGAACGGCGCGCAGCCAGACTTCCGCATCCTGAACCAGCAGGTCGAAGCGGTGCCGGGTGCTGAGATCCAGCCGCACCTCCGGCATGCGCAGCTTCTTTGCGGCCTGCCGCTCCGCTTCCGTCGCCAGTTCGTCCAGCTTCGCCTGCCGCGCGGCATCGCCACCGAGCGCGAGGCGCTCCACCGTCTTCGGCGTCTGCGCGCTGATGGCCGTGTTCGCGCTCATCGCGGATGCATCAATGCCGCCGATCGGTCGCGCTTACTGCCGTCATGTTCCAGTAGCGCGGAGGCTCCGTCCGCGGTCCAGGCTGGTCACGACGGCAGGCGCGGAGGCGAGAGGCACGAGCGCCTTCCGGAGCAGATCCTCGGTGGCGTCCACAATGAAGGCGCCGTAGTGCTTCTCGATCATGGCAACGCTGGTGTCGTGAACCGCGGCCACCAGCCGCACGGGCAGCCCGGCGCGCAGCCCGCGCACGATGGCGGAGTGCCGCAGGGCGTAGGGCACTAGGTCGAGCGGCAACTCGGCCCGGGTCAGGGCGGCCCGCCACGGGCGCGTCATCTCCGCCGCGGTGCGCCAGGGTCGCCGCTCCGTTCGCACCCACTCCGGCAGCCGGCCGGCCGCCTTGTCGCCTTCGACCTGCTTGTGATGCCAGCGGAGAAGCAGCCGCTCATGTCCGCGCCGGCCGGCGACCAGCGGGCGTAGCCGCCCCAGCACGTCCGCGGGCAGCGGGAGCGCCACATGCGTCTGCGCTTTCGCGCCGCGCCCCTTTCTGGAGGTCGGGACCATCATGCGCTGGTTGCTCGCCTGAAGGTCCGCGACAGTCAGGCGCGCGGCCTGATCGAAGCGGCAGCCGGTGGCGGCCAGCACCAGCACCAGCGCGCCGAAGTCGGCATCATGGGCGTAGGCAGCCTCCACCAACCGCCGCACGTCATCGTCCGCGAGCAATTGCTTCTCACGCGCCCGGTCGGGCGCCTCGGGGGAGCGCAGCCCCTCCCGGATCGTGGTCAGCACGTCCGCCGGCAACCGTGCCTTTCGCGCGCCGGCAGTCAGGGCGGCGCGGAGGTCGTTCAGCAGCCGCGCGAGGGTGGCGGGGGCGAGGTCCGCCGCGCCGTCCTTCACGCCTCGCCCGCCCCGGCGCAGCCCGTTCCGCCAGCGGGGGAGGTCGTCATCCGTCATGCCGGCCAGCGCCACTTCGGCCAGCGGCGCTGACAGGACGTGATGGGTCAGCCGCAATTCGGCGTCGCGGCCCGCACGGGCGGAGCGGGCGATCCTGGCTGCGATGTAGTCCGTGACGGCGCGACGCACCGTGACGATGCCCTCGGCTGCCGCAGCGGCGCGGGCCGCCGCAGACTGCCGTCTTGCCCATTCCCGAGCGGCTCGCACGGCGTGATCGTAGGGCAGAGGCGTCATGCCCTCCGGCGCGGCCGGCAGATCGTCTGCCGCGCCGAGGATTTCCGTCTCGTATCGCTCGCCCCCGAGATAGCGGCGCGCCAGCCAGGTTCCCGCCCGCCCGGCCACCGTGGAGCGGCGGTAGCCGAGATGAACGCCCTCTTCCACCAGCCGGAAATAGGGCTTGTGCCGAGGCGCCAGCTTCAGCCGCGCCGCCCGCGTCCCTAGCGCCACTTCCTGAACCCGCCTCGTCATCGCCGGCCTCATGGTCCAATATACGGTCCAATATCCACCCGGACACCTCGGGGGACAACAGGGAACCAAATGATAGCTTTTTCAGGTCTTTAGTGTGGTCCTGCATCGTCCCGCCACGTCCCCGACAGTTCGATTTTACGCCCTCTCACGGCGGCAACAGGGGTTCGAATGCCCTATGGGACGCCAACTTCATGCCGTAACGCCGGCACAATCCCGCCTTGCGGCCCGTGACAGCGCTGTCAGCGTTGACAGGAAGCTGGCCTCGCGGCCGAAATGTTCAGCTTCGTCCAGACGCGTGCATCACCGCGGGCGAGGCTGACCTCGGGGAGCAGTCGCGTGAAGGGCAGCATGGAAGCGCTGCGGGCGATCATCGCGGCGGAGCCTCCGGCGAGCGGGGCCGGGCCAAGCGGTGCGCCGAAGCACCGTGCCGAGCATTACGACTTCTACGTCGCGGCGAACCTGGCCAAATGGGAAGCCATGCGGAAGCTCGCGGGCGATGGGCATTGCGCGAAGCTCGTGCAGTTTGCCACCGGAGCTCCCCTGACGAGCTATTGGGTCCGCGGGCCGCGCGTGAAGGGCAACATGAAGGTACCGAAGGGCACGGCGATCGCGTTGTTCGATGCCGGCGGCTTCTATTCGCACGATGGCAGCAGCCCGCGCCACGCCGCGATCTACCTTGGCCAGAACAAGCAGGGGCTGCAGGTCCTCGACCAATGGCAGGGGCGGGCGGACGTGACCTCGAACGGCTTCTCCCGCACGCTCAGGTTCGGGTACCGGAAGGACATCGTGTCGGTGAACGACGGCGACAACTTCCACGTCGTCCTGTCGTCGAAGTTCACCGAATGGGATTGGGCAATGGCCGGGGCGTCCGGCGCCTCGGCCGTGTTCTAGGCAGGAGCCGGCCCACGCCATGTGCGATGCCTGCGAGGACTGGGACGCGCGGGACCCGAGGCGGCCGGTCATGCCTGCCCATCTCGCGGGCCGCGCCCGCGGCCTGGAGCGGCTTATGCCGGGCGATCCCGTATCCGATTCCGCCTGGCGCATCGCGCTCGGAGAGGCGAGCGGCGCCATCTCATGGCCGGACCATCTGCGCATCCTGGCTGCCTTCCAGGCCGCAGCGCAGGCCGAGCCTGCGGCGCCGTTCGCCCGCCGCCCCGGTGCCAGGCGGCTGACCTGCGCCGCGACGGGCTGAGCGGACGCGTCCTCCGTCATCGCATGGCCGTCAGCGCGGCGTGCCGAGCCGCTCGGCCATCCGCGCGCGCATGTAGGGGAAGAACGGATTCGACGAGATGCGGAGCAGCGAGTCGAGCGACGTCACCAGCACGCCCGTCTCCCCGCGCGCCGCCAGCGCGCCGAGGGTGAAGCCGAGCCGGTCCTCCGGATCGGGCTCCAGGCCGTAGAGCCCGTCCGTCACCGGGAAGGGCAGGGCGATGTGGGACAGGGAGAAGACCTGCGGCGGCCAGGACAGCCCGAGCGGGTTGTCCGCGCCCGCCGCCTGGCCGGGTGGGCTGCGTCGCGCGACCGCCTCGGCGCTTCCCGGCGCGGCATTGGTGACGACGGTCACGGCGTATCGCCGCGATCCCTCCGGCAGCAGGCGTTCGACGGCGCCAGCAGCGGCCGGCGACAGCAGGGGCCCGAGCCGCGCATTGCGGTTCACGTCGAAGAGCACGAGCTCGCTGCCGTTCTCCGGCAGCCGCGCATAGAGCGCCTCGACCACCGCGCGGGTGCTGACCGTGGAGTCCACGACCGACTGGAAGGTGAGCACGGGAGGCAGGGCGGACAGCCGGTTCGCCTCGGCGAGGCGGCGCGTCTGGTCCTGCAGCGACGCGGTCAGCAGGTGCGACTGCCGCGCGGCGTTCACCGGGAAGGAGTTGTACTTGAAGGGGTTGAACTCGGGCACGAGGTCGAGCCAGGCGGCACTGGCAAAGGCCGGCAGGAAGGCCGGCAACCCGGCGATCCCGGCGAAGCGCGCGAAGGCCGTGACGCCGATCATCGGCGAGACGAGCGTGATCGTCTCGGCCCGTGGCAGGCGGGGGTCCTCGATCGCGTCCATCGCATGCTTGAGCGCCAGCGCGCCGCCATTCGAGTAGCCGACGAGGTGGATGGGCCGGTCCGGCCCGATGCGGGCGCGTGCCTCCCGCATGGCAAGCCGCGTGGCCGCGAGCCAGTCGCGCCAATGAACCTCCGTCAGGCCGGCCGGCACGGTGCCGTGCCCGGGCATGCGCGGCACGACGGCGATCCAGCCGCGCTCGCGATGGAGCTGCGCGAGGTGGCGCATGCTGAAGGGCGCGTCGGTCATGCCGTGCAGCAGCACCACGGCGCCCGCCGCCGGCCCGTCGGGCAGCAGGACGAAGGACCGGTTCCAGTCGGTCGGAAAGCGCGAGGGATTAAGCGGGCTGTCCGCGAAGAAGCGGTTGGCCGGCACGCGGTCCGCGGGGGCGAGGCGGTCGGTGACCTTCTCGCGCACCGCGGCGAAGGCGCGCGCCTCGGCGGCGAGGAAGCCCGTCCAGTCGGTCACGTCGAGCGCCGCGGCGTCGAGCTCCGGCGGTACGACCAAGTGCCAGGGGCGCAGCTCCGGCCCGGTCAGCGCCATGACCGCGCGGACGGCAACGACGAGGGCGAGCAGCGCGGCGAGGCCGATGGCCAGCCTGCGCAGCAGCCCCCCCGACATCCTGCGCAGCGACATCCGCCCCCCTCGCCAATCCACGCTGGAGGCTAGCGGAGCGGTGACGCCGGCGCGATGCGGGGGAAGCGGCTTGGCCTGTGCGTGCCGTCCCGGATCAGCCCGGCACGAGGCGCGTCCAGGCGCCGCAGAAGGCGGGCAGGGCACGGCCGCGCAGCAGCTCCGCGACGGCCGGATCCGGCTGCGGCGGCGGCAGCGCGGCGACGGGGGCGGAGACGAGCGTCGCCAGGGCGAGGGTCGCCGCGACGGCGCTTCCGCCGACACGGCCCGGCCGCCGCAGGATCGCCCAGCCGATGGCGAGTGCCACGAGGCCGATCGCCAGCAGGCCGAGGTCGTAGGCCAGCGGGTTCTCGACCCCGAGCCGCGTCCGGTGCATCGCGATGATCCAGTGCACGCCGACCACGTCCACCACATGCCAGGCACCGAAGCCGAGCATCGCCCAGCCCGCCAGCACCCGGCCGGCGCCGGCCACGGCTGCCGCCTCGCGCCGCTGCCACAGCGCGGCCAGCGCGCCGGCCGCGATCAGGTAATGCGCGACGTGGAACATCCCGTCCCAGAAGCTCTGGAAGGCGAAGTCGTCCGGCCGCGCCCAGAGCGAGAGCAGGTGATGCCATTGCAGCACCTGGTGCAGCATGATCCCGTCGGCGAAGCCGCCGAGCGAGAAGCCGAGCAGGAAGGCAGGCCAGCGGAGGCGGTGCGGCATGCCGCGCCAACGCGCGGGATGCCGCGGCGTTCAGCGGCTCAGCCGGTGATCTCCATGACCGGCGCCCCGGCGAGGTAGCCCTCGACCGCCTTCACCGCGCCCTCGAAATAGGCGGCGTAGTTCTGCGTCGAGACGTAGCCGAGATGCGGCGTCAGCAGCGTGCCGGGGCAGCCGAGCAGCGGATGGCCCGGCGGCAGCGGCTCCTCGTCGAAGACGTCGAGGCCGGCGCGGATGCGCCCCGCCTCCAGCGCGGCGACCAGCGCCGCCTGATCCACCAGCGGGCCGCGGCTGGTGTTCACCAGGATCGCGCCCGGCTTCATGCGCGAGAGGTCCTCGGCGCCGACGATCCCGCGCGAGCGGTCCGAAAGCACGAGATGCAGGGTGACGACGTCGGCGCGGGCGAAGAGATCGGCCTTGGAGACGAGCTCCGCCCCGCCGGCCGCGGCCTTCTCGGCGGTGAGGTTCTGGCTCCAGGCGATCGGCCGCATGCCGAAGGCCGCGCCGATCCGCGCCATGCGGCTGCCGAGCTTGCCGAGACCCAGGATGCCGAGCATCAGCCCCTCCGCCGCCGTGCCCAGGCCCGTCTGCCAGCCGCCTTCGCGCAGGCTCGCGGTCTCGGCTGGCAGGTTGCGCAGAAGGCCGAGGATCAGGCCCCAGGCGATGTCCACCGTCGGCGCGCCCACGCTCGGCGTGCCGCAGACGGTGATCCCGCGGGCGCGGGCGGCCGCGACATCGAAGCTGCGATTCTTCTCGCCCGTGGTGATCAGGAGCTTCAGGTTGGGTAGGCGCTCGAGCAGCGCGGCGGGGAAGGGCGTGCGCTCACGCATCGCGAGGATCGCGTCGAAGGGCGCGAGCCGCGCGGCGAGCGCGTCCGGGTCCTTCAGCGTGTCGCGGAACACCTCGACCGAGAGCGAGGCGGGCAGACGCGACCACGGGCCCATGGACAACGCCACGCCCTGGTAGTCGTCGAGGATCGCCAGCCGCCGCAACTCGCCCATGTTCCGCTCCCAGGCATCTGTTGTTCCCGCCTTGCGGCGCGCGGCGCGCGGCGTCAAGCGGCGGGCACGACCAGCGCCGCGGCGGCCTTCCGCAGCCGGTCGGGCAGGGGCTGCGGCGTCGCCTGCGTCGCGCGGTCCACGTAGACGTGGACGAAATGTCCCTCGGCGCTCGCGCTGTCCTCGTCCTCGCGGAAGATCGCGATGCCGTAGCGGATGGAGGTGTTGCCGAGCCGCTCGACGCGCAGCCCCGCCGTCACCGTGTCCGGGAAGGCGATCGGCGCGTGGTAGCGGCAGAGCGTCTCCACAACCACGCCGATCACCGGGCTGTCGGTGAGGTCGATGGCGCCTGAGCCGAGCAGGAAGCGCGCGACGACGGTGTCGAACCACGAGTAGTAGGTCACGTTGTTCACGTGCCGGTAGACGTCGTTGTCCATCCAGCGCGTCGGGATCTCGAGGAAGTAGCGAAATTCCGCGCGGGTCGGGCGGGACTTGCTCATGCCAGTGCCGCCTCCACGATCGCCTCGTCCACGCAGGCCTCGAAGCCGGGCGCGCGCGGGATCGCGCCGGCCTCCAGCATCGCGGCCTGCAGCTCCTCGAAAGCGGCGCGCGGGAAGTGCGGCGTGCGGGCCCAGATGCCGAGCTTGAGGTAGCGCGCGACGGCACGCGTCAGGATCGGCCGCTCGACCCCCTCGAAGAAGGGCGCGACGACCTCGGCGACCTCCTCCGCCGGCGTCGCGTGCAGCCAGCGCTGCATGGCGGCGAGCGCCCGCACCATGCCGAGCATCGCCCCGCGCTTCGCCACCAGCGCGGCGCGCGTCGCGTAGAAGGCGGTGTAGCTCGTCGGGCCGCGCGCCGCCTGGGCGTGCCACACCGCGCCGCCCCCTGCCTCGATGCCCGAGGCGACGGGCTCGAAGAGCTGCGCGACGTCGAGCGTGCCGGCCATCACCGCCGCCGCGTTCTCCGCCATGCCGCGCCCCGTGACCGTCCGCAGCGCGGCCGGGTCGACGCCGGCGCGGCGCAGGTCGCGCTGCAGGCACCACCATGGCGTCGGCACCTCGCTCACCACGCCGAGCGAGAGGCGGCCTAGGTCGCGCAGCGTGAAGTCCGGGCGCGGCGCGCGGCCGACCAGCAGGAAGGGATCGCCCATCACCACAGCGCCGAAGCTCACCAGCGGGCTGGCCGGAGCCGCCGCGTGGTCGCGGATGACCCGCATCGGCCCGCTCCAGGCAAGATCCGCCGCGCCCGAGAGCAGGTTGGCCACCGCGCGGTCGGGCTCCCCCACCGTGACCAGTGTGACCTCCACGCCGGCGGCCGCGAAGTCGCCGCGGGCGAGTGCGGCGTAGAAGGGCGCGTAGAAGACCGCGCGGAAAGGTTCCTGCAGGGTGATCGGCGTCACGCTTCGCTCCGGGTCTGGCGCGGCGCGGAGTTTGCACGGATATCTTGCCCACCGGGAGAAGGGGACCACGCATGACCATCCGCCGCCGCACGCTGCTCGCCACACTGGCCCTGCCGCTGGCCGCCCCGGCTTTCGCGCAGGCGCGCCCTCTGCGCGTCATCGTCCCCTTCGGGGTCGGCGGGCTGACCGACGTGGTGGCGCGCATCCTGGCGGAGTTCATGTCGCCTGCCCTCGGCCGGCCGATGGTGATCGAGAACCAGGGCGGCGCCGGCAGCACCATCGGCGCCGCCGCCGCCGCGCGTGCCGCGCCGGACGGCAACACGATCATGGTCGGCAGCGTCGGGCATGCGGCGATGCGCGCGCTCTACGCCAGCTTCCCCTTCGACCCGATCGAGAGCTTTGCCCCCGTCGCGCTGACCACGCGCCAGCCCTTCGTCGTCGTCGTCCACCCCTCGGTGCCCGCGACAGACGTGCCCTCCTTCCTCGCCTGGCTGCGCAGCAGGAACGGGGAGGCGAATTTCGGCACCGCCGGCATCGGCGCGACGAGCCACCTCTCGGCCGAGCTGCTGCGCAAGATGACCGGCGCCGGCTTCACCGTCGTGCCCTACCGCACCACGCCGCAGGGCGTCTCCGACCTCACCGCGGGCCGGGTCGACTTCATGATCGACAGCCAGACCCTGCTCGGGCCGCTGATGGCCGACAACCGCGTGCGGGGCCTGGCGGTCACGACGGCGCAGCGCAGCTCGATGCTCCCGCACCTGCCGACCTTGGACGAGGCCGGGGTGCGCGGCTACGACAGCTCCGCCTGGAACGGCATCTACGCGCCGGCCGGCACGCCGGAGGCCGCGCTCCGCCCGATCTCGGCCGCGGCGGCCGCGGCGGTGCGGGACCCGGCGACCCGTGCCCGGCTGGGGGGCGCCGGCGTAGACATCTTCGAGGACAACTCCCCCGCCGCGCTCGCCGCCCATCTGCGGGTCGAGGTCGCGAAGTGGAGCGAGCTGGTCCGGGCGCTCGACCTGCGCGGCAGCTGACGCGGCCGTCCCGAGTCGCATCTCCCGCCCGACCTGAGGTTTCCCCGGCAACTCGTTCTGTTTTCGAACGAAGCCGCCTCCAAGCTTCGTGTCCGGCCGGGATGCTGCTATGCCGCGGCTGGAACCCCCAACCGAGACCCCCCGCGCGATGTCCGCCGCGTCCAGGCCCGCCACCCGCATCGAGCCCTTCCGCCTCCGCGGCGCTAACTTCAACCTGCTCGTCCTGCGCCTGCTCGACCACCGGCCGGAGGTCGTGGCTCCCGCCCTCGGCGACCAGTTCCGCCGTGCGCCCGGCTTCCTGCGCTTCGCCCCGATCGTGATCGGCCTCGACGATCTCCAGGCCCGCGCAGCGGAGGTGGATTTCGCCGCGCTGGTGCGCGAACTGCGCGCGCTGGAGATCGTGCCCGTGGGCACCACCGGCGGGACGCCGGAGCTGCGGAACGCCGCGACCGGAGCCGGCCTGCCGCCGCTCCGCATGGCCGGCGGCGCCGAGCGCGACGTCCCGCTGGCCGAGCCCGCCGCCGAGGCGCCGCCCGCCGTCGCCGCACCCGTCGCGCCGCCGCCCGTCCCGCCGCCCTCCCCGTCCGGGCTCGGCAAGCCCGCCATGGTCGTGGACCAGCCGGTGCGCGCCGGGCAGCGGATCTGGGCGCAGGGCTGCGACCTGGTCGTCATCGGCACCGTCAATCCGGGCGCCGAGGTCATCGCAGACGGCAACATCCACGTCTATGGCCGCCTGCTGGGACGCGCCATCGCCGGCGGCCAGTCCGAGATGGAGGCGCGCGTCTTCGCCACTCATTTCGAGCCCGAGCTCGTCTCCATCGCCGGCTACTACGCGGTGCGCGACGGGCTCGGCGACGCGCCGATCGGCAAGGCCGTGATGGCCAGGCTCGTCGGCGAGCAGATGCGGTTCGATCCGCTCGGCTGAGGCCGGGCACCAGGGGTTCACGTCAGGGGGTCAACATGGCGGAAGTCATCGTCGTCACGTCGGGGAAGGGGGGTGTGGGCAAGACCACAAGCTCCGCCGCCTTCGCCACCGGTCTCGCGCAGCGCGGCAAGAAGGTCGTCGTCATCGATTTCGACGTCGGCCTGCGCAACCTCGACCTCATCATGGGCGTCGAGCGGCGCGTGGTGTTCGACATCGTCAACGTCATCCAGGGCGAGGCGCGGCTGAACCAGGCGCTGATCCGCGACAAGCGCGTGGACAGCCTGCAGATCCTCCCCGCGAGCCAGACGCGCGACAAGGACGCGCTGACGCGCGAGGGCGTGGGCCAGATCATCGAGGAGCTGTCGAAGGACAACGACTACATCCTCTGCGACAGCCCCGCCGGCATCGAGAAGGGCGCGCTGCTCGCGCTGTACTTCGCCGACCAGGCGATCGTGGTGACGAACCCGGAAGTCTCCTCGGTGCGCGACAGCGACCGCATCCTCGGCGTGCTGCAGTCGAAGTCGAAGCGGGCCGAGGACCGGCGCGACCCGGTGAAGGAACACCTGCTGGTCACCCGCTACGACCCGGCGCGCGTCGAGAAGGGCGAGATGCTGAAGCTCGACGACATCCGCGAGATCCTGGCGATCCCGCTGCTCGGCGTGATCCCGGAGAGCGAGAGCGTGCTGCGCGCGTCCAACACCGGCACGCCGGTGGTGATGGATGCGGAAAGCGCGGCGGGCCAGGCCTACAAGGACGCGGTCGGCCGCTTCCTCGGCGACAAGGTGGAGCACCGCTTCCTCGAGGCGCAGAAGAAGGGGCTGTTCTCGCGGCTGTTCGGCGGGAGGGCGGCGTGATGAGCTGGCTCGACTTCTTCAAGGCGCGCAAGCCGGAGCCGGCGAGCGCCAACCAGGCGAAGGAGCGCCTGCAGATCGTGCTCGCGCATGAGCGCATCGGGCGCACGCGCGAGGATTTCCTGCCGAAGCTGCAGCAGGAGATCGTGATGGTCGTCGCGAAATACGTCGCCATCGACCCGGGCAAGGTGAACGTCTCGCTCGACCGCGGGGGCGACATGTCCACGCTGGCGATCGAGATCGACCTGCCGGGCCCCTCGGGCGACCGGATCCGGACGGCGGCGGCGAGCTGAGGCTGAGTCCCTGGTCCGCGCCGGGTTAGGCGCGGGCCGGGACGAGAGCGTGGCTCTTCGCGCGGGCGACGGCGACGGCGAGCAGCAAGACCGCGCTGACGAACGCTCCGAAGCTCCCGAGTGCATGGAAGCCGGCCGGCAGGATGAGTGCAACGGGAATGATGACCTTGGCCATGCGGCCGAGGCCTCGGTCCAAACCGTCGCGTAGCAGGAACGCGGCCGCGGTCGAGAGGACTGGCGCGTCGTAGATGTATGCGTAGGGCGTGGCGAGGTACGATGCCGCGACGAGCGCCGCAGCCTTGCAGGCGAAGGGGGCCGGCCGGGCCCAGAGCCAAGTCAGCATTGTCGCGAGGACGAGCGCCACAGAGACTTGCGTGGCGAGCGCGACACGCAGGCTGCCGGTCAGCTGGTAGGCGATCGAATAGGCCGATTGCAGCTTCGTCCAGGCCGAGCCGCCGCGCAGCAGCACGTCGTTCGTCTTGTCCACCGAGCCGAGAAACGCCTCCCAGGTGGCGGGCCCGAACGCCAAGGATGCCGCCCCGGCCAGCAGCAGTGTGACGGCTGCCGCCGACATGAACGCCCTCCAGCGCCGGCCGGCCAGCAGCGCCGGGGGGAAGAGCATTCCGAACTGCGGCTTGTAGGTCAGCAGACCGAGCAGCGCGCCAGCGAGCAGCGGCCGTCGTTCCAGCAGCATCAGGCAGCCGCCCATCAGCCCGGCTGTGAGGAAGCCGTTCTGGCCCGCCACGGCGCACCAGAGTGTGGCGGGCGCGGCGGCCAGCGCCGGCACCAGGAAGCCTGGCACAATGAGGCGCAGCATTGCCGCGAAGAACGCGAAGGTCGCGACGACCCAGAGAAACCAGCCGAGCAGGTAGGGTGGAAGCGAGAAGGGAACGACATAGAAGAAGTAGTGCGGTGGGTTGTGCCAGGCGAAGTAGCCCTCGAAGGATTGGTTGAGGGCAAGCACCTGCATGGCCTTCTGCAGGTCCCAGTCGTATGCGTCCGGCGCACGCCCTTCGAGGGCCATTCGGCCGGCACTCCAGAACGAGACGAAGTCGCGGATGTCGGCGCGGCCTTCGCCATCGATCAGCCACAGCCGAAGCCAGGCTGCGCTGCCGAGAAACAACAGGTAAGCGAGCAGCAGCGCGACGCCATAGACCTTCATGCGCTGCGTCATCGCCGCGGAAATGCGGGCCGCGCTCACGCTCTGCTGAACCGCGCGCCCGGCTCAGGACTGAAGGCGCGACGCGACGCGACACCGATCAGCACGAGTGCGCCGAACGGAGCGGCCAGGTTGCCGAGCAGCAGGAAGCCGCTCGGCAAGGCGCAGCCCAGCACGATCAAGGCGGCGTCGGACCGGCCGAGGCCGCGCTCGAGTCCGTCGCGCAGCAGGAATGCCGCCGCGACGGTCAAGACCACAGCGTCATAGATGTAGGAGTAGGGCGTTACCAGGAGCGCGCCGGCGGCGAGCGTGCTGGCGCGCAACGCAAATGGCGCGCCGCGGCGGAACATGTGCACCAGGAGCCCGGCCACGCCCGCCAGCACCATGACCTGCGCGCCCATCCCGACCGTTGTGCTGCCGGTGGCCAGTGACATGATGGCGTAGGTTGACTGCAGCTTCTCCCACCCTGCGCCGCCCGCCTGCAGCACGCCGTTGGCACGAAGGGTCGCGGCCAGGAAGGCAGCCCAGGACTCGATGCCAAACAGCGCGGCGGTGAGCGCGCCGAGCCCGAGCGTCGTTGCGACTGCAGCCGCGAGCGCCGTCCAGTGCCGGCCCAGCAGCAGGAAGAGGGGGAACAGGACGCCGAATTGCGGCTTGTAGGTCAGAAGCCCGATCATGAATCCCGAGAGCCACGGGCGGCGCTCGAGCAGCGCAAGGCTGGCCGTCATGAGGGCGGCGGTCAGGAAGCCATTCTGGCCCGCCACCGCGCACCAGACCGAAGCTGGCGCCGCAACCAGGGCCGGCACGAGATAGCCGGGGACCACCCACCGAAGGGCCACTGCCAGGCATCCAACGGTGACTGCGATCCAGAGCAGCCAGCCCGCAGCCAGGTGAGGGAAGGCGAAGGGGATGACCCCCAGAAAGAAGGTCGGCGGATTGAGCCAGAGATAGCGTCCGTCGAACTCCCGGCCTACTGCGGCAACCTGTGCCACGCGGTAAGCACCGGGGTCGTAGGCCGCGGCGGCATCCCCGGTCATCGCCATCCGCCCGGCGGTCCAGAACGCCACGAAGTCGCCCGCCACCGGGAAGCCTGCCGGGTCCACCAGCCAGAGCCGCAGCCACGCCGCGCTGCCGAGGAACAGCACATAGCTCAGCAGCAGCGCCGTCCCGTAGAGCGCGAGCCTCTCCCGCCAGCCCGGCGGCACGCGCTCGCCGAGGCGCGCGGTCAGATCTCCCACTGGAAGCCGTCCACGACGATGTGCTGGCCGGTGACGAAGGCCGCCGCGTCGCTGGCGAGGAAGGCCACCACGCCGGCCACGTCCGCCGGCGCGCCGACGCGCCCCAGCGCGATCTTCTTCGCAAGCTCGGCGCCGCGCGCCCGCGTCAGGCTGTTGCCGATCTCGGTCTGGATGATGCCGGGGCAGACGGCGTTGACCGTGATGTCGGGGCCGAGCTCCTTCGCCAGCGCCCGGGTCATGCCGAGAATGCCGGCCTTGGCGGAGGCATAGGCGAACTTGCTCACCGCGCTGGTGACGCCGCCCGTATGTGCGTTCAGCGAGGACATGCTGACGATCCGCCCCCCGCCACCTTGCCGCATCAGCGGCACGAAGGCCTGCACGTAATTGAAGCAGGATTTCAGGTTGATCGCGAGGGTGAGATCGAACTCCTCCTCGGTGCAGTCGAGGATGCCCCTGGGGTTGGACCGGCCGGCATTGTTGACCAGCACGTCGCAGCGGCCCCAGGCGGCCGCGACCTCCGCCGCGATGCGCTTGGCCGCCGCGTGGTCGGCAACGTCGGCCCCGAAGGCGAGGACGCGCGCGCCGAGGCCTTCGAGCTCGCCGCGAGTGCGGTCCATCTCGGCCGCCAGCAGGTCCACCAGGACGAGGTCGTGCCCGCCCTGCGCGAGCGCATGGGCGCAGCCGCGGCCGATCCCGCGCGCTCCGCCCGTCACCACCGCCACCTTGCGCATCACGCCCCCCAGGCCGGCGCTCACGGTCTACCGGCGGTCCGGCCTGGTTGCCAAGACGCGTGCGGGCGGCACATAGGGGCGGCCCGCCGGAACCGCGGCGGGGGAGGAACGCGTCATGCCCGGCGCCACGCTGCGCACCCAGGTCGGCATCGTCGGCGCAGGCCCGTCCGGCCTTCTGCTCTCGCACCTGCTGCATCTCGCCGGGATCGACAGCATCGTGCTGGAGGCGCGCTCGCGCGACTATGTGGAGCAGCGGGTCCGCGCCGGCCTTCTCGAGCAGGGCAGCGTCGAGACCTTGGTGGAGGCCGGAGTGGCCGACCGGCTTCACCGCGAGGGGCTGGCGCATCACGGCATCGAGCTGCGCTTCGACGGCGTCGGCCACCGCATCCCGCTGACCGACCTGACCGGCAAGGTGGTGACGATCTACGGCCAGCAGGAGGTGGTGAAGGACCTGATCGCCGCCCGGCTCGAGGCCGGCGCGCGCCGCGACCACGCGCCGATCCTGTTCGAGGTGGAGGACGCCGCGCTGCACGACGTCACCTCTGCCGCGCCGCGCATCAGCTTCCGGCATGGCGGGGAGGACCACGTCGTGGAGTGCGACGTGATCGCCGGCTGCGACGGCTTCCACGGCATCTGCCGCCCCGCGATCCCGGACCTCGCGATCTACGAGCGCGTCTATCCCTTTGCCTGGCTCGGCATCCTCTCCCGCTCCCGCCCGGTGTCGGAGGAGCTGATCTATGCGCGGCACGAGGACGGCTTCGCGCTGGCGACCATGCGCTCCAACACCGTCTCGCGGCTCTACCTGCAGGTCGCGCCCCACGAGGATGTCGCCCTCTGGCCCGATGCGCGGATCTGGGAGGCGCTGCACCGGCGCCTCGGCTGCGGGGACGAGCTTCAGGAAGGCGAGATCTTCCAGAAGGGCGTGACGCCGATGAAGAGCTTCGTCTGCGAGACGATGCGCCACGGCCGGCTGTTCCTGGCGGGCGACGCGGCGCACATCGTGCCGCCGACCGGCGCCAAGGGCATGAACCTCGCCATCGCCGACATCCGCGTCCTGGCGCGCGGGCTGGAGCGCTTCTATGCGGCGGGCGAGACGGAGCTGCTCGACCGCTATGCGGAAATCTGCCTGCGCCGCATCTGGAAGGGCCAGCGCTTCAGCTGGTGGATGACCTCGATGCTGCACCGCTTCGACGGCGACGACCCTTTCGAGCACCGCGTGCAGGTGGCGGAGCTTGACTACGTCAGCACGTCGAGGGCAGCGATGACGACTCTCGCCGAGAACTACGTCGGGCTGCCCTTCGAGGTGTGACCCATGGCCAGTGCCGCGGCGCGGTCACGGCCGGCCGGTGCGCAGGCTACCGCATCGGCAGATCGGCGATCGCGCAGGTGTCCACCTGCCGACGCTCTGACGCCTGCCCGTCGGCGAAGACCACCCGGATGTCGTTCAGGCACTGGCCGGCCGGCAGGCGGATGACCAGGGCCTGGCCGGGCTGAAGCACCTGCGCGCCGAGCCGGTCCACGCCCCAGGCGCTGTCCTGCGCGGAGGAGACATAGATCTCGCGGATCGTGCGGCTGCCCTGGTTGTTCAGCCGGAAGGAGGGATCGCGCCCCACGGCGGCGGCCGGCGCGCCCGCGGCGCCGCGCGCGCCGCCATTGCCCTGCGCCCCGCTGCCATATTGCCGCTGCATCATGTGCCGCTGGAGCAGATGCTCGTTCATCGTGCCGGGCAGCGAGCCGTTCGGGTTGTTGTAGGTCGTACCGCCCGGCCCGTTCGGCAGCCAGTATTGCTGCGCGCCCGCCGGCCCGGCGGCGAGCAGGATGACGAGGGCAAGGGTCCTGCGGCGCATGGGATGTCCCCTGTTGGCGAGGATGCGAGCTTGGCCGCCCTGCATGTCTTCGGCATCTCACCTCGTGTTGCGCGGCTGATGCATACGCGCGCGGCCCGGTGCGGCGTCAGCAGGCATGGAACCCGCCGCCCTCGAGCGGCGCGAGCATGAGGATGCCGAGGACGTGGAAGTCGCCGCCGCGCGGCTCGATCACCAGCGCAGCGCCTTCCGGAAAGGCGCGCCCGCCGACCGCCTCGCCGGCGACCATGATGGCGGGCGTGCGGTGGCCGACCAGGACGCGGTTGGTGCCGCGGGCGACCGGCTCGCTGAAGAGCCGGCGATGCTCTGCGAGCACCCAGGCGAGGCGCGGGCCGGAGAAGTCGTCGGCCAGCAGGCTGTCGGTCACGACAACCTCCGCCGCGCCGAAGGCGTGCTCGGCCGTGTCGCGCGCGCGGTAGACGGGACCGGCGAGCACCGGCCGCGCCACCGGAATCCCGAGCTCCGCCAGGCGCGACCCGATCCGCCGCGACTGCGCGATGCCATCGGCGGAGATGTTCCGCTGCCCCTCGCGGTCGCCGACGCGGAAGCTGCGGTCGCAGGGCATGCCGCGCGTGTCGGCGTGGCGGAAGAACAGCACCAGCCCGCCCGCGCGCAGCCGCGCGACAAGCGCGGCGCCCTCCGGCCCTTCCGCCGTGACCGGCACGAAGCGCTCCTGCGCCGCGGCCGGTGCAGCCATCGGCGCGGCGAGGAGGACGCGACGGCGCACCGTCAGAGGCCGAGGATCGCCTCGACGATCTCCTGCACCTCCAGCGCCTCGCGCAGGGTGGCGAGGTCCTGCTTCTCGCCGCGTGTCAGCGCCGCGAGCTTGTCGAGCTGGCCCTTCAGCACCAGCGGGCGCATGCGCTCGTTCGGCAGCGCGTCCGGCGCGGCGTGCCAGCCGACATCGACCGCGAGCTTCTCGGCGAAGGACCAGTCGCGCAGCCGTATCGCGCCGCCCTCGTTCTCCAGGCGCCACTCGTTGTGGTCGTCAGCTTCGGTGGTGCCGACGCCGCCCGTCACCTCCACGGTGATGCCGCCGGCGGAGAGCGTCGCGCGGATCGCCGTTTCCGCGCCGTCGCCGATCGGGAAAGTCGCGTCACGCGAGAGCAGCGTCATCGCCCCCAACTGCCGGCGCGTGAGGAAGAGGAAGTGCGACAGCACCTCGCGCGTGAAGCCGCCCTCCGCGCGTTTCGCGAGCCACCCCGCCGCCGCGCTCTGCCAGCCGCGCGGCCAGGTCGCGAAGGCGAGGTGGATCGAGAGCGCCCGCGGTGCGCCGAGCGTCCCGCGCCAGGCCGAGAGCTGCGCCACCGCCGGCGAGGACGCCATCGGGAAGTTCACCGCCGCCCGCGCGCCGCGTGCCTCGGCCGCTGCCACGAAGCGCCGCGCCGCGGCGAGATCCGACGCCAGCGGCTTCTCGAGGAATGCCGCCTTGCCGGCCGCGAAGGCGGCTTCGGCATGCGCAATGTGGGAGGAGGGCGGCGAGGCGACGTAGAGCGCGTCGCAGGCCGCGATCACCGCCTCGGCCGAGGCCAGCATCGGCACCGCGGGCGCCACCTCCACCAGCCGCGCAGCGGCGGTGGGCGAGGGGTCCCAGACGCCCGTCACGCGCACCGCGTCATGCGTCAGCGCGGCGCGCAGCAGGCGCTCTCCCATGATCCCGAAGCCGACGATGCCGAGCGCGATGGTCATGCAATTCTCCCTTGCCGGCAGCCCGATTAGCGCGCCGCGCCGCGCCAGGCGAGGACCAGGACCGAGATGGCCGCGAGCAACGCGCAGGCCACCATGAAGGGCAGCGTCCAGCTCCCCGTCGTGCCCACCGCGAAGGCGAAGGCGCTCGGCGCGGTGAGGTAGCCGAGGAAGCACAGCATGATCGCGCCCGACGAGGCTTCCGCCACGCGGTCGGGCGGCGCGACGCGCGCCACCTCCGCGAGGAAGATCCCGTTCCAGGACGCCGAGGTGAAGCCGCAGAGCACGCCGAGCAGGATCACCAGGGGCCAGGCCGCGCCCGGCGCGCCGAGCACGAAGAGTGCCGACAGCCCCGCCGCGACGATCCCATGCACCGCGAGGCTGCGCGTCGCATCGCCGACGCGGTCCGCCGCCCAGCCCAGCACCAGCCGTCCCGTCACGCCGGCCATCTGCATCGCCGCATAGACCGTGCCCGCCGCCGTCAGCGTGAAGCCGTGCGCTTCCACCAGCCAGGTGACGGTGAAGTTGAACAGGCTTCCCTGCAGCGCGGCGAAGGCGAAGGCCTGGAGGCAGAGCGGCGGCAGCACCGGATGCAGCCTGAGCGTCGCCACCGGCGCGGCCAGCCGCTTCAGGGTGAAGGCCTCGCGCAGCGGAAAGCGCGGCGACCGCTCGGCGTCCAGCGAGCCGCGCAGCGGCTGCAGCGCCAGCGCCGCCAGCACGCCCGCGACGAGGCAGACGCCGAGCGCCGCCTGCCACCCCCACCCCGCCGCGACGGGGGCCGCGATCAGCCCCGCCAGCGCGCCGCCGAGCGGGGCGCCGGCCTGCTTCACCGAGAAGATCAGCACGCGGTGCCGCGGCGGCGCGGTGGCCTGCAGGATGCGGCTGCCCGCCGGCCCCGTCGGCCCATAGCCGATGCCCATCAGCAGCGCCGCCGCCGGCAACAGCCAGAGCTGCCCCGCCATGGCAAGCGCCAGCGCCGCCGCCCCGGTCAGCACGCCCCACTGCAGCAGCCGTGCCGGCCCGAAGGCGGCCACGAGCGGCGTGCCGAACAGCAGGAACAGGATCGCACCCAGCGTGTTGATCGAGGCGAAATTGCCCACCGTCTCCGGCGGAATGCCGAGCTCCGCCGTCATCCGCGGCGCCACCACCGGCACGGCCTGCGCCATCAGCGTGCCGACCGTCTGGATCAACAGCGTGGCGGAGAGCGCGACGACCCAGCCGGTGCGCATCCGGGTGCTCAGGGCGTGTCTGCGTGGCGCGGTGGGCGCGGGAGGGACGTTGCCCCTCCCGGACCCTCCCCACCAAGGGCCGGGGGCCCTTGGAACCCCGTCGGATATCGGGTGGCGTGGGAGGGGGCGTGGCGCACGCGTGATCGAGGGAGCGCCCGTGACGCCCCCTCCCACGCCACCCGAAACCAAATGCAGGTCCAGGAGCCTCCAGGCTCCTGGCGGGAGG
>Ga0164290_1001507_pt1 | contig 32012 bp, 33 predicted proteins | sample Micstemetagenome_FD_108782 | JGI IMG/M metagenome (GOLD analysis project Ga0164290, IMG submission 108782) | Contaminated culture microbial community from soil near Moab, Utah, USA - Microcoleus steenstrupii SON62 (Illumina Assembly) | ecosystem: Environmental > Terrestrial > Soil > Soil crust...
CCCCGGCGGCTGCGAAGACCCGCGCGTGGCGGTGACCGAAGACGGGCTGTACGTTATGGCCTATACGTCGTGGAACGGGAAGACGGCCCGGCTGTCCATCGCCTTCTCGCGGGATCTGGTGAAGTGGGAGAAGAAAGGTCCGGCCTTCCTGAAGGCTTACGATGGCAAATTCCACAATCGCTGGAGCAAGTCGGGCTCCATCCTAACCCGGCAGGTTAACGGCCAGGCGGTCATCGCCAAAATCAACGGCAAGTACTGGATGTACTGGGGCGAGAACCTGGTTAATCTGGCCTGGTCGGACAACCTCTATGACTGGAATCCGCTCCTGGACGAAAAAGGTGAGCTTAAGGCGCTCATCAGCCCCCGTAAAGGCAAGTTCGACAGCCATCTGACCGAGTGCGGCCCGCCGGCGGTGATCACCAAACGGGGGATTGTACTGCTGTATAACGGGAAAAATCTCAACGAGGACGGAGCCGACCCCAGCCTGCCCCGAGGAACGTATTCGGTCGGGGAAGTGGTCTTCGATCCGAAAAACCCCGAGCGCGTGCTGTCCCGCTCCGGGCGGCCTTTCCTGGTCCCGCCCCTGCCCCACGAGAAAACCGGCCAGTACCAGGCGGGCACGACCTTCGCCGAGGGGCTGGTCCTATTCCGCAACCGCTGGTTCCTCTACTACGGCACGGCGGATTCGTTCGTGGGGCTGGCGACTACGGGGACAAAATAAACAAACCCGCGCCGGGCGATGACCGACGCGGGTTTTGGAACGCCTTAGCCGAAATCAGTGCGCCTTCACAAACGCCCGTACCGCCGCATTGAACCGGCTTGTTTCCGTCACGAAGGGCTCGTGCCAGGACTCGGCGAAGGTCACTTCCGTCACCGGACTGTTAACCAGCTCTGCCTTCGTTTCCCCGGCAATCTCCAGGGGAACAACGCCGTCTTTGGCGCCCCAGAACAGGCCCACCGGCACGCGGATCGTTTTCAGCAGCGGTCCTTTTTCAAACTGCCGGCTTTCTACCTCGCCGTAGTACCCGTACGCTTTCCCGTGGGTAAACTGCGCCAGGGCGGTATTGTGCGAGTTCAGGGCGTAGTCGGCGATATACTTCTTGTCGCTGTAGAGCGAAATCGGGTTGCCGCCGAGCTTGTACATCCAGCGGTAGATAGCCTCCCAGTCGATGGTCGCCGTATTTTCGGGCGTGACCGGATGGGCCAGCAGGTAGGTTTCGGCCTCCCGGTTCTGCTGGCGACGGGCCTCGCGCAGCGCCCACTCCCGGACGTGGTAGAGCCAGCGGTAGTACGAATACATGCCGTTAACGGCCATCAGCCCGGCTACCTGCTGCTGGTTGGTGCCTTTGGTCAGGTACTGCCAGGCCAGCTCCACACCGAAACTATGCGCCAGGAAGTAAATCCGGGCATTGGGATATTCCCGCTTCAGGAGCTTCACCACCAGTTCCAGATCCTCGTTGAACTGATCGTACCGCAGGGTCGCGGGGTCCACCTTACCACTCGATGAGCCCGCCACGCGCTGGTCCCAGTAAGCGACCATCATGTTCTGCTCCAATTCCTTCAGGTAGTAGCGGTAGCACATCGAACAGTCGCCCGGACCGCCGTGGAGAAACAGGACGATCTGGTTGGAAGCCCCGTTGCCCCGGACCCAGACGGGCATGTTCGCCCCCTTGTTGCGCAGAAACAGGTTGGTGGATTCGGTCGGTCGAACGGAGCTATCCTGGCAGGAAAACAGCACCACCAGCAGGGACGCGAAAAGCGTCAGTTTGTATATCGTTTTCATGGAATCTGTTTATGGTTTATGGTTTGTGGTTTATCGTTTATGATCACTACAGACAACGCGCTGAAATTCAGCGAGAACTATAAACAATAAACCCTAAACAATAAACTGGTTTTACCGGAGTGAGATGAGGGTACCCAGTTCGAGGCTGAAGCGAAGCAGGGCGGTGGTGTTGTAGGGGCGCTGCTGCATAACGTTAAGCCGGGTGTACCAGCTTAAGGGCAGGCCGTGGCGCACGGACAGGTCGCGGCCGATGCCCAGCCCGATCGTGGGCAGGAAGGCGTTTCCGCCCGCGCCGGGCACCTTCCGGAAGTCCCCGGTTGGGGTCGCTTCGTAGGTGGTGCCGTCGAGGAAATAGCGGAAGTAAGCGGGCGCTACGGCCAGTTCGAAGATGCTGCCCCGCCGACCGATGCGCCGGTACCCCAGCTCGGGCGAAAGAATGAGGCCGTAGTGATTGGCCGGGTGGCGGTAGGCCGCCAGACCCAGGGAACCGTAGAGGATTTTCCGGGCCTGGTTGCGTTCCCGGACTTTCTGGAGCAGCGGGCGGTCGTAGGCCAGCCGGAAGCCGTAGTGGGTGACGGTCTCGCCGTAATAACCCACCCGGAGGGATTGCGCCCGGAGGCTGGACAGGCTGGTCAGGACCAGCGCCAGCAGGAGGAAGAAACGTTTCATGGATGATTTGTTGTTTACAGCGGCAAAAGTAGGTCGTATACCCGCCTACGGGCTGTTTTACAGCCTTCCGAATAGCCGAATCAGGAGAAAAAGAGGGTGAATTCGGGGAAAACCGGGCTGAATCAGGGCGCTTCTTCGAGCCATTTCTTGAACTCCGGCGCCCGCTGCTGGCTAATCGTTACCTCCCGCCGGACACCCGGCTGCACCTCGACTTTCAGCTTGCCGTAGGTATCGTTCAGGTAGGAGCGGCAGGCCCGGCGGTGGAGAATGAACTGCCGGTTGGCCCGGAAGAAAAGCTCGACGGGCAGGTCCTGGGCCAGGTCATCGAGCGAACTACTGACCAGGTATTTCTCCCCCGAAAAGGTCGTCAGGTAGACGGCCCCTTCGTCGATGTAAAAATAGGCCACCTCCGCCGTCGGCAGCGGTACGTTGCGCTGCCCGCTGCTGACGATCAGCGTCCGGCGGACCGGAACGGGCTTCCCGGCTGGTTCACCTGGCGGCGTAGCGGGCTGGACAGCCGCCGTTGTGGCGCGGTGATAGAGGTACAGGCTGAAATACAGACCATTGATCATCAAAATGACCAGCGTACTGATCGGAAACTCGTAGACGGGGTAAGTCGACTCCGCAATGGGTTGCCCCACCACCCACTGGAAATACAGCGCCGCCAGCAGAAACGATGCGGCTACGGGCAGTCCCCAGCCCAGTAAAGCCTGCCCGATCAGCCGCGGCAGGGGCTGGGCAAACCAGTCGTAGCGCCGGTCGAGCCAGACGGTGGCCGTCCGGACCAGCAGCCAGATCAGGGCTGAGATAGCCGTTGCGCCGAGAATATCCCGGACATAAAACGGTTTGCGCCACAGGACGAAAATCGAATCGTCCAGCCCGACATTGACCATAAAGTACCCTAGCAGCAGGCTGCCCGCCAGGATAAGCCAACGGTCGCGGTAGGAGTCTTGCATGGGATGCCCTTGGTTTTTAGCAAAAATAAGGGCAATCGCCGAACATCAAATCACCTGACCGTGCGGGCGAATCTGCAGCGACACCACGTCGCAGCGCAGGGGCTGGGTCAGGACGTAGTGCACCGCCACGGCGATGTCTTCGGCCCGCAGCATTTCCTCCTGCCGCACCATCCGGGCCTGTTCCTCCGGCGAGCGCTCGTGGATGGCCGACTGCACCAGCCCAGGCTCGATGAGGCTGACCTTGATGCCTTCTGGATTGACTTCCTTCCTCAGGGATTCGACAAAGCCCTGTACGCCGGTTTTGGTGGCGACGTACACCGACTTATCGCCCTCGCGCAGGTCGGCGCTCATCGACCCGATGAACACCAGATGGCCCCGACCCTGCTCCCGCATCCGCAGGACGGCCTCCCGGGCGCAGCCCATATAGCCCAGCAGGTTCGTTTCGACCACGTACCGCCAGTCGGCATCCTCCATATCGGCGATGGCCTTGCCCGAAACGGCGGCGTTGGCGACCACAATGTCGAGCCCGCCCAGCACCCGGTCGGCCTCCGCAAACACCCGCCGGATATCTTCCGGTCTCGCCAGATCCGCCACCAGTCCGTCGGCCGTTCCGCCCGCCGCCCGGATCTGCGCCAGGGCTTCGTCGAGGACCGCCTGTTCGCGGCCCAGGGTCAGGATGCGGGCGCCATAGGTGCCTAAAAGTGTGGCAATGGCCCGGCCAATGCCCGTCGAGCCGCCGGTGATCAGTACACGTTTTCCTTCCAGGGGTTCCTGCCGGGTGTGAGCCTGTTGTGCTTCCATTTGCTGTGGCCGTTTGATTGTCCGGTTAACCGGCCCGCAGAAGGATAGTTTTCAGGATTTCCGCGAAAACCAGCCCTTAATTTTCTGGAGCCACTCGGCTTCTTCGGTATCGTCGCCGAGCAGGAAGCCGTACGGGTTCAGGGCCGGTACGTGGTCGCAGACGATCTTGATGATGGCAAAGAGCGGCTCAAAGAGAATCATGCCGGCCACGCCCCAGATGAGTTCGCCCAGCACGATGGCAATAATGGTGAAAATGGGGCTCAGGTCTAATTCTTTGCCCATGACGATCGGCTCGATGAGGTTATTGTCGATGACCTGGGCCGTCACCAGCACCGCCGCTGTCGGAAACAACTGATCCGCCGAACCGCTCACCAGGGCCATAAATAGCGGGAAAGTTGCCCCGATGAAGGCTCCGACATAGGGTATGAGCGTTGGAATGACGGCCACCAGGCTGATCAGAATGGCGTTTTCCAGGCCCAGGATGGACAAACCAATGATGTAAAAGACCGCCAGGAACAGCATCGATATGAGCCGACCGACCAGGTACTGGGCCGAGACGTGGGTAATCTGATCCAGTGCGTGATCCATCACCGAACGGTTCTCGGGTTCCGCCAGCCGGAGCAGGAATTCGCGGTACTTCTCCCGTTTCCAGAGCAGAAAAAATAGGTACAGCAGGGCCAGGACGAAGCCCGTCAGAAAGCCGCTGAAACCGCCCAGAAAGCCCATAATGCCCGAACCGGACGATTGCGAGAGCTTCGACAGGCCTGATTTGGCCGATTCCAGCTGCTGTTTCGGGTCCAGGCCGAACTGCTGCGCAATCCACTGCTGGGCCATCGTGATTCCCTGTTCCAGCTTGGGTTTGATGCTGGGCCAGTCGTTGGCGATGGAAACCGCCTGGGCGTACAGAATGCCGCAGAATGCTGCGACAAACAACAACACCAGCAACAGACAAAGCAAACTGGACAGAATTCGGCCCACGCCCTTGCCTTCCAGCCAGTTGGCCACCGGCCGCAGCAGCATGGCCAGAACGATGGCAAAGGCCAGGGGAACCAGGAAGGTGCGGCCCAGGTACAGAGCCGATACCAGGAGAAAAAGCAGCAGCAGGATAGCCACCAACCGGTAGACGGATAGACGTTTCATGCGGAAAAAACGGGGACATTTGTCCGTATCTGACCGATTAACCGGCCTATCCGGCGGGTGTTCGGAAATCCGAGGCTACCGGACGTTCGTCGTATTCCTGCTCTTGCTAACTTGCGTAAAAGTTACCACTGACGGACCCTTGAAACACAACTATACCCTTCTCCTTTTTTCCTTTTTCCTCATCTGCAGTGTTCATGGCGTTTGGGCGCAGATACCCGATGACAACCAGGCCGATTACCGGCTGTACCTCCGCCGGGCGAAAGGCCCGATTACGCTCGACGGCCGGCTGAACGAACCCGACTGGCAGCGGGCCGATACCGCCACCAATTTCCGGCAGTTTTTCCCCTACGATACCGCCCAGGCAGGAGCCCGAACGGTCGTACGGGTGCTGTTCGACCAGCAGATGCTGTATATCGCCGCGGAATGCTACCAGGACCGGCATTACGTCATTACCTCCCTTAAACGGGACTTCGCCCGGGGGCAGTCGGATCTGTTCGGCGTTAACCTCGACCCCTTCCGCGACCGGCTCAACGGCTTCAACTTCGCCGTCAGCCCCTACGGCGTGCAGCGGGAAGGCCTCATCACCAACGGCCAGATCTTCACCACCGACTGGGACAACAAATGGTACACGCAGGTCAGCCAGCTGGAAGATCGCTATGTGGTCGAAATGGCCATTCCCTTCAAGACGCTCCGCTACAAGCTGCAGCCCGGCCAGAATGAATGGCTGATCAACTTCGTGCGCAGCGACATTACCCGCAACGAAATCTCGGCCTGGTCGCCCATTCCCCGAAACTTCTCGGGCCAGGCCCTGGCCTTTTCCGGACGGCTGATCTGGGAGGACACCCCGCCCAAGCCCGGGGCCAACATCTCGGTGATCCCCTACGTCCTGGCCGAAAGCAGCCGCGATTTCATGGCCGAAACGCCCGGCCGGCGCAACGGCAACGCGGGCTTCGACGCCAAGGTGGCCGTTACGCCCTCGCTGAACCTGGACCTGACCGTTAACCCCGACTTCGCCCAGGTGGAGGTCGACCAGCAGGTGACCAACCTGAGCCGGTTTGAGCTGTTTTTCCCGGAGCGTCGGCAGTTTTTCCTTGAAAACAGCGACCTCTTCGGTTCCTTCGGCACCAATACCGTCAACCCCTTCTTTTCCCGCCGGATCGGGCTGTACCGCAATCCGACTACGGGCTTCAACGAACGGGTGCCCATCCTGGCCGGTGGTCGGCTGAGCGGTCGCCTCGACCGCAACTGGCGGGTGGGGCTGCTGACGATGCAGACGGCCCGGCGCTCCTTTTCCGATTCGACCATTCTGCCCTCGCTGAACTACGGCATGTTTGCCCTTCAGCGGCGGGTGTCGACCCGTTCGTTTGTCAGCCTGCTGTTCGTCAACCGCCAGGCCACCGGCGATTCCACCGGCGCGGGCAATCTCATGCAGCCCAGCCGGGTAGGCGGCCTGGAATACCAGCTGGCTTCCGCCAACAACCAGTGGCAGGGCAAAGTCTTCTACCACCAGCTGCTTACCCCGGCCCCGGAACAGCCCGACCTGGCTAACCCGGCCGACCGGGCCGCCTGGGGGGCCAACCTGCGCCTCGACCAGCCGCATTTCAACGGCCGGCTGAATACCTACCGGATCGGCGAGTACTACCGGGCCGACGTCGGGTTTGTGCCGCGCCGGGGCATCCAGCGGTTTTCGGGGCAGTTCAATTTTGTCTTTTTCCCCAAAGGCCGGATCGGCCGGATCGTCAACCGCTTTTCGGTGGGCCCGGACTGGGATTTCCTCTACGGCCTGCCGCAACAGCGCATTATCGACTGGGATGCAGGGCTTTATGGTGGCATTACCCTGCAGAATCAGTCCCAGATCGAGTTTTCGCTGGCCCGTTGGGATTACACCTACCTGTTCTCTCCTTTCGATCCGACCAATACCGGTGGTAAGCAGCTGGCCGCAGGCACCCAATACCGCTACCGCAGCCACCGAATCAGCTTTTTTTCCAACGTCCGGAAGCCGTTCTTCTACCAGTTCTCGACCCGGCTGGGGCAGTACTTCAACGGCCGCATCGCGCAGATTCATGGCGTCTGGAGTTACCGCTACCAGCCTTACGGCATCTTCTCGCTGGACGTAACCTACAATGGGATCCGGCTGCCGGCCCCTTACAACCAGTCGGACCTGCTGCTGATCGGCCCCAAAGTAGACCTTTCCTTTACGCGCAGCCTGTTTCTGACGGCCGTTACCCAGTATAACAACCAGATCAACAACATCAACACGAACATCCGGCTGCAGTGGCGCTATAAGCCCGTATCGGACTTTTACGTAGTGTATACCGATAATTACTACGCCTACGAGGCCCTGGATGACAAAAACCGGTTCCTGCGGCCCTGGCAACCCAAAAACCGGGCGCTGGTCGTGAAGCTGACGTACTGGCTGAATGTCTAGGCAACTGACTGGCTCATGTTGCCCACGCTTAGCGGTTACCACGGAGGCTGAATACCCGTACAATTCCATACCATGGTGGAATAGGTAGTTGCAGGAAGCACCTTTCAACTTGCCAATTCAACCACTTACGTATTATGCTATACAAGGTACCTTGTTATTACAGAGTATTGCATGACACCCAACTTCCTGTGATCATGAAATCATTAGCCGGCTATTTTGGTCTGACCCTGCTTGTTTTACCCCTGTCTGCCCTGATCTCTCCTCAGGGCATGATTCGCCACGATGTCGAGGTAGAACGGTATCGGGAATTAGGAAAGCAGAACGATTTTCTTTCGGTAGGTCGGTACGCCACCGCTGTGGATAGCAAAAATTACGCAGCCGGCGTATTGATTGCCCCCACCTGGGTAATCACCGCCGCTCATTTTGTGGCCGATACATCGGTCTGGACATTTGGGGAGAATACCTATCGAACCAAACGAGTGATCAGGCACCCAAAACTTACTCCGGGGGCTGCAGAAACACAGTGGACGGGCTGGGATTTAGCGTTGGTCGAACTGGAGCAGCCCGTATCGAATGTCGTTCCCGCCAGTCGGTACTACGGCCGGTCAGAAGTGGGCCGTACGATTACCAAAATTGGTTACGGGTATGTTGGTGACGGCCTTAACGGTCTGAAAGCGCCTCGCTCCCAGGAACGGTTAGGCGGGCAAAACATAATCGATGCGGCGGGCGGCCTTATTGACGGCCGTGAATTAAGTAGCGATGTACTGATATTCGACTTTGACAGCCCCCTTTCGCCGGCCTCGAATCGCCTGGGTTCGGCTCAGCCGATCGAGTTAGAAATAGGGGGTTCCAAAGGAGACAGCGGCGGTGGAGTCTTTGCGCAGTTTGATGGAAAATGGATGCTGGGGGGGGTTGTCTCAGGGGCGCTTAATCGGGAAATTAAATATGGTTCAATTGCCGCCATAACCAGAATATCATCGGCCAATCAATGGATCGACTCGGTTATCCGCTAAAGCACTTTTCGCGTCTGAATGACCTGAGATCCAGGCATCCGCCGTCCGTCCTGCCAGACGCTCCTTCGCCTGCGAAATTCCTCAGTTCACATAAAAAGAGAAACGGCCAGCCCCCTTGTATGACCATCTTTGCCACTAAGCGCAGTTAAGATCGGATAAAGCCGCGCTGATGGGAAAGATGAACAGTATGCGATTGACGCTGGTAATGACCGGCTGGCTCCTGGGCCTCACAGCCAGCGCCCAGACTCCGCTGGATCAAATGGCGGGTACGGAACGGGCTTTCGCCCAGCGGGCGCTGACGGCCGGAAACAAACAGGCGTTTCTGAGCTTTATGGCGGATTCGGCGGTCATGCCGATCCAGGGCCGGTTCAGGTTATCTAAACCCGTCTGGCAGCAATACCCGGACTGGGAGCAGAAACTGCTCTGGGGCCCAGCCTTCGCGGCGATGGCCACGGCCGGCGACCTGGGCTATACCTACGGCCCGGCCCATACCGAACAGAACGGCCAGCGGATCAACCCCGGCTACTTCATCACCGTCTGGCAGCGGCAGGCCGACGGCTCCTACCAGTTCGCCCTTGACATGGGCGTGGACGCTCCGGCTTCCACCGAAGCGATACCGGCTACCGAGCGGCGGTCGGCCATCCGGTCCCAGCCCGGCCGAAATACCGAGCCCGGAGCACTGATCCGGCGGGACCAGGCCTTTGCGGACGCCCTGGCGCAGGGCAAGGCGGCGGTTTACCCGGCTTCCTACAGCCGGGAGGCAGCCCGTTTCCGCAGCAATGAATTACCCCAATACGGCCTCCCGGACCGGAAGAGTGGCCAGTCGGCCCTGCGCTTCAAGGCCGAAAAGGGCCAGTTATCCACCTCCGGCGATCTGGGATATGTCTACGGCACGTTCGAATCCACCCAGGACCCCGCCCTCCGGGGTATTTACCTGCGTATCTGGAAAAACGAAGCGTCCAACGGCTGGCGCATCGTGGTAGAGGTGCTTAGTGTGGATAAGCCACGCTCCTGACCACCGCCTCAACAAAAATCAATGATCTTATTTAGCCAGCACTGCCGGCGACCATGCATCGCGGCCGCAGTTACCGCAGGCTTCGGGGTAATCTGGCTCGTAGGTCTTGGCGTAACCACAGTGGTTACAGACCCGTCCGGGTGTCTGCTCGGTCCGTTCGGCGAATAAGCTTGTATCCCATGGGGGCAGTACCGTCAGGCCAGGCGTCGGTTCGTGCTTCTGCACCAGGGTCAGCGTACCGTTGGCTTCCAGGTAAAACCGTTCTACCTGACCAAGATGGATGAGTCCCCGGGTCCGCAGGCGGCTCATGAGCTGTTCGCGGGAAAAGGTAGTGGTTTCCATATTCGCCCAGTTGATGACGCCCCCCTCCACCAGGGCGTGGGCCTTATCCTGGCTGAGAGCCTCAAATTTTTCGTCATGAGCGGCCCGGGTGGAAACCAGGCGCTGGACTACGATCACCACGCCTGCGATAATGACCGCCGGCAGCAGGCCGCGCATCGGATCCAGGATCGGTACCCCGATGGCCGCCGCCAGCGATACCAGCGCGGCCAGCTCGTTGCGGTTCAGGAGGGAGGCCATCCGCTTGCCCATGATCCGCATCGAGATCAGGAGCAGTAAATAGACAAAGACAACCCGGATGATGATTTCCAGGTAAAACTCGGCCGGCACCTCGCCAATCAGGATCCTTTGCCAGTCGCTAAACTGAATATCTTCTTTCTTCATGATTGCCTTTACTGTATCGCCTCTACCCATTTTTGCTCGCCGCAGACCGGGCAGGCCGTATTCGACTCACTACTGGTCTGACCACAGTTCGAGCAGGCTACTTCCCCCACCGCCTGGGCTGGCCAGCTTTTCATTTCGTCGTCGGCCGGCGGCAAGGTAGACAGGCCGCTGCGGGGCTCGGGGGCCGTGTACAGGCTGAAATCCCCCGAGGGTTCCAGATACAGGCGGCTGACCTGCCCCAAATTGAAGATATTCCGATTACGCAGCGCGCCCAGCACCTGCTGGTGGGATATCCGGGTTTTGGCCAGCTCGTCCAGCTGCAGGATGCCGTCCCGGATCAGCAGACTTTCCTGCCCCTGAGTCAGGTTTTCCACCCGGGGGTTTCGCACCCCCAGCAAATTGATGTACCGGAACAGAAACAGAATCAGGACCAGGACGAAAGCACTTTGCACAATGCCGCGGTCGGGCAACTGCGTGGCGGGAGCGATGATAGCCCCGAGCGTCACCATCACGGCCATTTCCGTCTGGGTAAGCTGCCCGCTCATGCGCTTCCCCAGCAGGCGCATGATCACCAGCAGCAGGCCGTAAATCAGTACTGTTCGGATGAGTACTTCGATCAGAAACTCCATAGGAGCCTCACCGACCAGGATGCGCTCCCAGTCGGATAGCTTAATTTCCTTATTCATCGGTTGTATTCTGTGTGGATAATGTCCCGATTATATACCGCGCGTCTAAGATCGGGGTTATGAGATAAATGGGAATTTTGCTAAAAATGCGCAAAAGGCCCAATGCGTTTCGGGCTTGCCTGAGGCGGCCGGTTTTGCTTAATTTCGGCCCCGACGAAGCCACCAGGCCCGCTTCGTTGTTCTTCATTGACAAGCGAACCAATAACCGGTATGACCCAACGCCTCGCCTTTCTGCTTTTCTTCCTATCCACGCTTGCCCTGGCCCAGGCACCGGCGCCGCCGGATCAGGTCTACGGGGAACTGTTCCGGGACGTGCAGATGAACCGGATCTTTCCGGATAATAAGACCTTTGTCGACTGCGTCCCCAAACGCAGCCCAGCCGCCATTCTGAAGGACTACCGGGCGGCCAAAAACAACCCCAATCTGCGCTTCTCGCTGGAGCGGTTCGTCGACGAAAACTTCACCCGGCCGGCCAGCCCGACCGAAGCGTACCGCTCGGATCCAAACCAGGACGTGGTCGCGCATATCGAAGCCCTCTGGCAGGTGCTCAAACGAACCAAAGACGGGCCCGTAACGGGCAGCTCGCTCCTGGCCCTGCCCAAACCGTACATTGTCCCGGGCGGGCGCTTCCGCGAAATCTATTACTGGGACAGTTACTTTACGATGCTGGGTTTGCAGGAAAGCGGTGAATGGGAGGTCATCCGCAGCATGATCGATAACTTCGCCTACCTGATCCGGACCTACGGCCACATTCCCAACGGAAACCGGACGTACTACCTGTCCCGCTCCCAGCCCCCATTTTTTGCGCTCATGGTCGGGCTGCTGGCCCAGAAAGACGGCGACCGGACGCTGCTGAAATACCAGAAGGAGCTGGCCCGGGAGTACGCCTACTGGATGGATCGCTCGGCGCCCACCCGCCACCGGGTCCGGATGCCCGACGGCAGCTACCTCAACCGTTATTACGACCAGCAAGCCCAGCCCCGCCAGGAATCGTACTTCGAAGATTCTACCCTGGCCCGCGAAACCGGGCGGGAACGCCGCGAGCTCTACCGCCACCTGCGGAGCGGAGCCGAAAGCGGCTGGGATTTCAGCAGCCGCTGGTTCCGCGACGGCCAGACGCTGGCTACCATCCGAACGACGGAGCTGGTGCCCGTCGACCTCAACGGCCTGCTCTACCAGCTCGAACGAACCCTGGCCCGCTCCTACACGCTGGCCGGCAACCGGCAACTGGCGGCCCAGTACGAGCAGGCGGCCCGGAAGCGCCAGGCGGCTCTGGAAAAATACTGCTGGAACGCCGGGGAAGGCTGGTACTTTGATTACGATCTGGTATCCCGGCGGCAGTCGGCGGAGAAAACCCTGGCCGGCTTCTCGCCCTTTTTCTTCGAACTGGCCCCGAAAGCCCATATGGAGGCCGCCGTGGCCGTGCTGCAACGCGACTTTCTTAAGCCCGGGGGTGTGGTAACGACGCTCAAGAATACCGGCCAGCAGTGGGACGCCCCCAACGGCTGGGCGCCGCTGCAGTGGATGACCATCGACGGCCTTGAACGCTACGAACAGCGCGACCTGGCTGCCGACCTGGCCCGTCGCTGGGCCACGCTCAACATCCGGGTGTACAAAGCCACGGGCAAGTTGATGGAAAAATACAATGTCGTCGACACAACCCTGGAGACCGGAGGGGGCGAATATCCCAACCAGGATGGCTTCGGCTGGACCAACGGTGTGCTGCTTAAGATCATCCGGCGCTACCAGGTGCAGTAAGACCGAGTCTCGAACAACTACGGGCTACTCACGGCCTGTTTTACCGGATTCCGCCGGGGCGGAATTCTTTCTTTTTGCTACCGCACCATGCTTTCGAAGGCTACTTATCGATCCTCCACCCAGACGCAGCTCCGCTGGCTGAAGGACCTGCTTTTTCTTTGCGCCGGGGTGCTCTGTACGGGCATGGGCCTGAAAGGATTTCTCTTACCCAACCATTTTCTGGACGGGGGCGTGATCGGCGTTTCGCTGCTGCTGCAGGTCATTACCCGCCTGGATCTGGCGCTGCTGATTGTTTTCGTTAACATTCCGTTTATCTGGCTGGGTTACCGGCAGGTGTCGCCGGGATTTGCCCTCCGGACCATTCTCGCCATTTGTCTGCTGGCCCTCTGCCTGAGCGTTGTTCCTTACCCGACCGTGACGACGGATAAGCTTCTCATTTCAGTTTTTGGCGGCTTTTTTCTCGGCGCGGGCATCGGACTGACCATCCGCGGCGGTGGTGTGCTGGACGGAACGGAAGTGCTGGCGATCTACATCAGCCGCCGGACGGCCCTGACGGTCGGTGACGTAATCATGATCATCAACGTGCTGGTCTTCGGCGCCGCGGCCATGCTGCTGAACGTGGAGACAGCGCTATACGCCATGCTGACTTACCTGGCCGCCTCCAAAACGGTCGACTTTCTCATCCACGGGATCGAGGAGTACACGGCCGTCATCATCGTATCAGACCAGCACGAGGCCATCCGGCAGATGATTACGGAAGAAATGGGGCGGGGCGTAACGGTCTTTCGGGGCGAAAAAGGCTACGGTAAGCGGGGCGAAAACCAGAACGGCATCAACATCCTCTACACGGTCGTTACTCGCCTCGAGCTAACCCGCCTGAAAGACAATATTGAAGCCATTGACGACCGTGCCTTCATCGTCAACCACGGCATCGACGACGCGAAAGGCGGCAAGGTGAAGGGGCGGCCGCTGCATTGATTTGGGTGGGGCTGGTGAGGCGGAGGGCTTCGCCAGCCCTTCCCCTCACTTCACCGGCACATACCGCCCTCCGCAAGGCTCAATGCACGGAAAGCGGATTTCCAGGCGGTTAGCCGACAGGGAGACGATATACCAGCGGGAGGCGCGGCGCTGCTGGATATCGAGGATGATGGTATCGCCCGAGAGGCGGTAGCGACTGAAGTCGGTGCCGTCGCGGCGCAAGCGGCCGTCGGCGGTAAATTCGAGCGTTTCGGCCGCATTTTCCGGGCTGGCCTGCCACTTGCCCGAGCCGTCGCCGGGATCGGCCAGGTATTCTGTTTGTTTCCAGCGGCCGACCAGGCTGGTGCGCTCGGCCTCCGGTTGGGTGAGCTTGTCTTCGCAGCCGGCTCCCATCAGGGCCAGTCCTGTTAGTATCATCCAGGCGTATTTCATAACCTTAACCGTTTGTAGCGAAGACCCTTGAAGGGCGGTTTGGGTTGTAACCGGACGTAAAAATAAACCGCGGAGTTACGCGGAGTTTGGCGCGGAGTTGTGCAGAGTTAATCTCTGGGTTACTCCACGGTCCGCCGCTGCGGTGCCAAACTCCGCGTAACTCCGCGGTTAAAAAATGCCTTACTTCAACGTAGCAACCGCCTCCTTAATCCGCTGGACCGCTTCGACCAGCGCTTCGTCCGCCGCGGCCGTCGAGATTCGGATGCAGTTCGGCGCGCCGAAACCGGAGCCGGCCACGGTGGCCACGAAGGCCGTGTTCAGCAGCCACATCGAGAAGTCGTCGGAATCCTTGATCAGGGTCGTCCCGTCGGATTTGCCGTAGTAGGCGCTCACGTCCGGGAAAGCGTAGAAGGCCCCTTCCGGTACGTTTACCTTGAAGCCCGGCACTTCCTTCAGCAGCTTCACTACCAGATCGCGGCGGCGCTCGTAGGCTGCGGCCATTTCCTTAGTCGGCTCCATCGGGCCGTTCAGGGCAGCGACGGTGGCTTTCTGGGCGATGGAGCTGTTGCCGGAGGTTACCTGGCCCTGCAGTTTTTCGACCCCCTCGGCGATCCACTTGGCTGCACCGATATAACCGATTCGCCAGCCGGTCATGGCAAAGCCCTTGGCCACGCCATTGACGGTAATCACGCGGTCGCTGATCTCCGGAATGGAGCCGATGCTGAAGTGACCGGAAGGCGTAAAGTTGATGTGTTCGTAGATTTCGTCAGCCAGCACGAAGATGTTTTCGTGGCGTGCTACGACCTCGGCAATCGCCCGCAGCTCGGCTTCGCTGTAAACGGAACCGGTCGGGTTGTTGGGGGAAGCGTACATGACCACCTTCGTGCGGTCCGTGATCGCCGCTTCGAACTGCTCGGGCGTGACTTTGAAGTTATTTTCGAACGTCCCTTCGACGACCACCGACTTCCCTTCGGCCAGCTTCACCATTTCGGAGTAGCTAACCCAGTAGGGCGAGAAGATGATCACTTCGTCGCCGGGATTGACCAGCACCTGGATTACGTTGGCCAGCGAATGCTTGGCGCCCGTGGAGACGACAATGTTCTCCGGTTTCCAGTCGAGGTTGTTCTCGCGTTTAAACTTGTCTGCAATGGCTTTGCGCAGATCCGGGTAGCCAGCCACGGGCGAATAGCCGTGGAAACCATCGTCGATGGCTTTTTTGGCTGCCTCGCAGATGTGAGCGGGGGTTTTGAAATCGGGTTCGCCAACGCTGAGGCTGATCACCTGGTGCCCCTGCGCCGCCAGTTCCCGCGCCTTTTTCGTCATGGCCAGCGTTGACGACTCTTCGAGCGCATTGATGCGATCCGCCAACAAACTGGTCGTTTCCACTACAGCAGACATAGTTGTTAAATTTTCAATGAAACCGGAGGCAAAATTAATATTTATCTAACGAACTGACGAAGAGATTAAAAATATTAATGTGAGCACGCATCCCGTTTTCTGCTGACGCGGATTGTCTGGCCCCTGACGGAGCGGTTCGATGGGGGTTTGGTCTAAGATGGCTACTGGGCTTCCAGCGTAAAGGTATCGGCGTCCAGATGCGCCGGGAAGCGCTCACGGAAGGCACGGAGTTCATCCAGCGAGAGCGTGGTCTGAATAAGGCCCGGCTGATCGCCCAGGCTGACCTGTACCTGGCCTTTGAAGTCGATCACCGCCGAATCCCCGGCATAGGGATGGCCGTTGCCGTCGGCCCCTACGCGGTTGACGCCCGCCACGTAGCAGAGATTCTCCAGCGCCCGGGCCTGAAGCAGCGTATTCCAGGCGTGTCGGCGCGGAGCGGGCCAGTTGGCGACGTAGATCAGTAAGTCGTATTCCAGCCCGACGTTCCGGCTCCAGACCGGAAAGCGCAGATCGTAGCAGATCAGCGGACAGATGTTCCAGCCCCGCCAGGAACGAACGATCCGCTGCGTTCCGGCCGAATAAACCTTTTCTTCCCCCGCCATCCGGAAAAGGTGGCGCTTGTCGTAGGTCGCAAACGTGCCGTCGGGCTCCATCCAGAGGAGGCGGTTATAGTGCCGCCCCCCTTCCTGGACGACATAACTACCCGTTATAGCCGCCTTTGTCTGGGCCGCCATCTGTCGCAGCCATTTGAAGGTCGTCAGGTTCATCGGCTCCGCCACCGCCGCCGGGTTCATGGTAAAGCCGCTGGTGAACATTTCCGGCAGCACGATCAGGTCCGTCGGCTCCGGCAGCCCAAACAGCACCTCCTCCAGCGCCGCCCGGTTGGCGGTTGGATTTTCCCAGTGGAGGGTGGGTTGGAGGAGGGTTAGGTGCATGGGGTAAAGTAGTCATCAGTCTGTCAGTCATCAGTCATCAGTCGGCTTTGCCCTTTAGCTGGCTTACGGGCGAAGCCGACTGATGACTGATGACTGATGACTGACAGACTGATGACTTAAATTATTTCGGGAATTTCATCTTATAATCCGCCTTAGTAATCCCCTTCGTGATGTCGGCCAGTTTTTTCGTGATGAGCTGACGCTTGAGGGGGGTGAGGTAGTCGGTGAAGAGCTTGCCTTCGAGGTGGTCGTACTCGTGCTGGATGATCCGGGCGGCCATGCCGTCGTAGGTTTCGGTGTGCTGGTTCCAGTCTGTGTCGTAGTACTGGATCGTGACGCGCTCGGGGCGGTAGACTTCCCCGCGAATCTGCGGAATGCTCAGGCAGCCTTCTTCAAAGCCCCATTCCTCGCCGTCTTCCTCCAGCACCTGCGGATTGATGAATACCTTTTTAAAGCCTTCCAGGCTGGGGTCCTTGTCGTCCTCTTCCTCGCCTTCGTTAAAGGGCGTGCCGTCCACGACGAAGATGCGGATGCTCTTGCCGATCTGGGGCGCGGCCAGCCCGACGCCCGAGGCGTTGTACATGGTCTCGAACATATCCTCGCTGAGCTGCTTCAGATCAAGGCTGTCCTTTTCGATATCCTGCGCCCGTTTCCGCAGGACCGGGTCACCGTAGGCGATGATGGGGTAAATCATGAGTTTTAGTCGTCAGTCGGTCAGTCGTCAGTCATCTTCGCCCTCTAGTTAGCCTCTTGGCGGAGCTAACGACTGACGACCGATAGACTGACAACTGATGACTTTATTTCTTACTTTCCATAAATGACTGCAAAATAATCACCGCGCTGACCTTGTCGATATTGCCTTTATCGCGGCGGTCTTTTTTCGTACTGCCGCTGGCAATCATCGCCTGCAGGGCCATACGCGAGGTAAAACGCTCGTCGTGCCAGTGCACCGGTATTTGCGGAAGGGCCTTCTCCAGCTGTTTCACAAAAGCCCGGACGCGGGGCGTATTGTCGGTATCGTTGCCGTCCAGGTGCCTGGGCAGGCCCACGATAAACGCCTCGACGGGCTCCCGGGCCACGTACCGTTTCAGGTAGTCCAACACCTGATGCGAGGGAACGGTTTCCAGCGCCGTCGCAATGATCTGCAAGGGGTCGGTCACTGCCAGCCCGGTCCGCTTCGCGCCGTAATCGATTGCCAGGAGTCGCAAGGAAAATGAATAATGATGAATGAATAATGAACAATGAATAATTTGGGGGCAAATATACGATTTCCCTACCGGCTTCTTACGTTTCTAACCCAGCCCCGCTTGTCATTATTCATTCTTCATTATTCATTATCATGTCCATGAATTTCTGCCCCCAATGCAGCAACCCGCTCACTACCGGCCAGGCCGGCGGACGAGAACGGCTGGTGTGCTCGGCCGGCTGCGGCTACGTGTACTGGAACAATCCCCTGCCAGTCGTCGGGGCGATCGTGGAATGCGATGAGGATACGGTGCTGCTGGTGCAGAACGTCGGCTGGCCGAAAGAGTGGTATGGGCTGGTTACCGGCTTTCTGGAGAAAGGCGAAGAACCCGACGCGGCGGTATTGCGGGAAATCCGGGAGGAGACCGGCCTGGAAGGCGAAATTGTGGAGCGGCTGGGCATCTACACCTTCTACCAGCGCAACGAACTGATCATCGCCTACCACGTCCGGGCAAGCGGCACCATCCAGATCGATCCGGAGGAAATTCAGGATTATAAACTCGTCCCCATCGAAAAACTAAAGCCCTGGCCGTTTGGGACTGGGCTGGCGGTTCGGGATTGGCTGGAGGCAAGGATTGATGGATTGAAGTATTGAAGGATTGAAGGGTTGAAGGGTTGTCTACAGTCGTTCTGATCTGAATCGCTATAGACAACTTCACTCCTTCACTCGCTCACTCCTTCAATCCCTGGTAAGTAACCACATCCACCCCAACCCCATTCGGGTCCAGGAGGGCGAAATGGCGGTCGCCCCAGGGTTCGTCGCGGAGACCGAAGACGAGCGGCACCTCCAGGGCCCGGATGCGGTCGTACTCGGCATCGACATCCTCGACTTCCAGCGTCAGGTACACGCCTTTACCCGCAAACCGGGGCTGAAAAACGGGCTGCTGCGAGGGGTGTTCCGGCAAAAGGAAGCTCAGTTCTGCCTGCCGGTCAGGTGTGTGCATCAGGAGGTAAAAATCATTCTCGAAGGTAACGCCAAAGCCAAAGACGCGCTGGTAGAAGGCTTTGGTCTCCGCCAGTTTATCGGTGATGATGCCTGCGTTCAGTTTCATGGCGTTCGGACATTAGTTGACACCAATCATCACGTCGGTAATGTTGTTTACGGGTTCGGCCAGGTCGATATGGACGTAGCGCTCGCGGCAGATGCCGTTGAGGGTGTAGCCATGCTGGAGCATCTGCGGAATGAGGCGGTTGTAGATTCCCGGCAGGTTTTCCCAGGGCCCTTCCAGCGTCTGGGACACGCATTTGAGCGGCGCGAGCTGGCGAAACGCAAAGCCTTCCGGTTCACCCTTGGGTTCCCCGACGGGCAGGGCCACTTCCAGCCGGAAAACCTGGTCCGGATCGCCGCTGGCACCGTAGTAAGTCCAGTAGACGGGCCCCATGACGGTCAGCCCCAGCCGGGCCGCTTCCTGGTGCAGGCCACGCATGGATACCTCGCCGAAGCGATTGAGTTCCTTCAGGGTCGTTTCGGCCGAAAACGTCAGGGCCGTCATGGCAGGTACTTGTTGCAGGAGCATGTGTTTAGCAGGTTTAAGGTTATACATGCTCCGAAGATCGGTGGGGGTAGTGACAAGGGTATGTCAGCAGGGGGGCAGGGATTGAAGGATTGAAGGATTGAAGGATTGAAGGATTGAAGGATTGAAGGTCTATAGTCCTTCTGACCGGAATCACTGTAGACCCACTTCAATCCTTCACTCCATCACTCCTTCAATCCTTAACAACCAGATAGTGCTCCGCAATCTCCTCAGCCCGTTCGCGCATGAGCTGGCGGAAGCTTTCGGGGGATTCCACGCAGACGGACTTGCCATAGCTCAGCAGCCAGCGGCAGAGACCTTCCGGGAAGGGCGTGCGGAAGAGCATCCGGATCCGGTCGCCCTCGGGTTCTTCCGAGATGAAGCCGAAGGCATAGCGCTGCTCCTGGAGAAAACGGGCCACTTCCCGCCTGAAACAGACCACCACCTCGAAGGTGGGATGATGATGTCGTTCCCGCTGAAGATAATCCTGCAGCGACAAACGCTGGTGACGCGCAAAGCGCTGACCGGTATCCGTTAGGTTTTTGATGCGGTCGATGCGGAAATCCCGGTAGTCCTGACGCGTCCGACAGAAGGCGATCAGGTGCCAGGCGGCGCTGTAGTGGTACAAACCCACCGGCTCGATCTCGCGCTGGGTCGTTTCTTCGCTATAGGCAGAGTAATAGTCGATCAGCAGCACATGGTGCCGGGCGACGGCCTGCTGGATATCGTTCAGAAAGGCGGTCGGAAAGGCCCGTTTGAGCCGGGGCGTCTGGACACCCACCTGCGGCTCCAGGTCTTCGAGGTGTTCCTGGTCGGCCCGTTTCATGACCGCTTTGATTTTATAGAGCGCTGATTCAAATTCGGCCCGAACCGACTCATCCGTCAGCTTCTCAATCAGCTTCGATCCGAAAACCAGGGCGCTTGCCTCGGCCCGGGTCAGGTGAACCGGCGGCAGGTGGTAGCCTTCCAGAAAGTACCCGATACCGGCTTCGGCGCCAATAGGCACCCCCGCCTCCTCCAGGGCCCGGACGTCGCGGTACACCGTCCGCAGGCTGATTCCAAAGCGCTCGGCCAGTTCCTGCGCCCGCACGACCCGCTTCGTCTGCAGGTGAATCAGGATGGCGGTTAGGCGGTCGGTACGGTTCATAGCAATTAAGAATGAAGAATGAATAATTAAGAATAGCTCCGCGAACCAAAACTACTCGGTCAAAACTATTCTGAATTCTTCATTCTTAATTATTCATTCACAGCGTGGCTTCCCGAATCCGCACCAGCCGCTCCAGCAGGCCTTCCAGGCGGTCGAGGGGGAGCATGTTGGCGCCGTCGGACTTGGCTTCGGCCGGGATAGGGTGGGTTTCGATAAAGAGGCCGTCGGCCCCCACGGCGATGGCCGCTTTGGCAATGGTAGCAATCAGGGCGGGCTTGCCGCCGGTGACGCCGGAAGTCTGGTTCGGCTGCTGCAGCGAATGGGTGCAGTCCATCACGACCGGTACACCGTGCGCCTGCATGGCGGGCAGGTTGCGGTAGTCGACCACCAGATCCCCGTAGCCGAACGAATTGCCACGGTCGGTGAGGAAGATCGGGGCCTGGGGATTGACCGACTGCACCTTCTCGACGGCAAAACCCATGGATTCACCGGACATAAACTGCCCTTTCTTGATGTTGACGACCTTGCCGGTCTGGGCGGCAGCGGTCAGCATGTCCGTCTGGCGGCAGAGAAAGGCCGGAATCTGCAGCACGTCCACGTAGGCCGCCGCCATGGCCGCTTCCTGCGCTTCGTGGAAATCGGTGACCGTGGGGACCTGGAAGGTTTCGCCTACTTCCCGCAGGATGGTCAGCGCTTTTTCGTCACCGATGCCCGTAAAGGAGTTGAGTTTGGTCCGGTTGGCTTTCCGGTATGATCCTTTGAAAATATAGGGAATACGCAGTTTATCGGTAATTTCGACGATCTGCTCGGCAATACGCAGCTCCATGTCACGCCCTTCAATGGCGCAGGGACCGGCGATGAGAAAAAACCGACCGGAATCGGTATGCTTCAGCTTGGGAATGTTCACGGGGTTGGGGAGATTTTGGTGCGCAAAATTGGGAATTTTTACCGGGAGCTGCGCGCAGGGCCAGGGTCCGTCTTCGGCCGGGCCAGAGCGGGGCTAGCCTGCTCCCAGACCCGTAGACCATTTTATAACAATCTGGCAATCTGTATATTACTATCTAAAGATGGTGAATCCTGAACGAATGTGAAGCAAAAAAATTATTTGACAATACCCTTTTTAATCCATTTCTTTGCACAGTTTTTTTAACCCCCTAATGCATACAAAAATGTCAGAAATTGCACAGAAAGTGAAGGCCATCATCGTCGAGAAACTGGGCGTTGAAGAGTCAGAAGTCACTCCGGAAGCAAGCTTCACCAACGACCTGGGCGCTGACTCGCTCGATACGGTCGAACTGATCATGGAATTCGAAAAAGAATTTAACATCTCTATCCCGGACGATCAGGCTGAAAACATTGGTACCGTAGGTCAGGCCATCGCTTACCTGGAAGAGAACGTAAAATAAGTACACCCCCTCCTATTCAAGGTTAAGGTTCCATTTATGCCCTTTAAACGAGTAGTAGTAACAGGCCTTGGCGCACTGACGCCGATTGGTAACGACGTCACTTCGTTCTGGAATCATTTATCAGCCGGGGTCAGCGGCGCCGGCCCGATTACTAAGTTCAACGCAGAGAAGTTCCGCACACGGTTCGCCTGTGAAATTAAAGGACTGGATGTAACGCAGTATATCCCTCGTCAGGAAGCGCGTAAAATGGATCCCTTCGCCCAGTACGCCGTCATCGTGGCAGACCAGGCGATCAAGGATTCCGGATTGAATCTGGAAACCATGGACCTTGACAAAGCCGGCGTTATCTGGGGTTCCGGCATCGGTGGTTTGAAAACGTTCCAGGAAGAAGTCACCACCTTTGCCCAGGGCGACGGTACACCCCGCTACAATCCGTTCTTCATTCCGAAAATGATTGCCGACAGCGCCTCCGGCCTGCTGTCGATCCGCTATGGCTTCCGCGGCGTTAACTACGTCACGGTATCGGCCTGCGCTTCTTCGGGGAACGCCATTACCGACGCCTTTAACTTCATTCGCCTCGGCCGCATGAAAGTCGCCATCACCGGCGGCTCGGAAGCGGCCATTACCGAAGCCGGTATCGGCGGTTTCAACGCCCTGCGCGCCCTCTCGGAACGCAACGACTCCCCCGAAACGGCTTCCCGCCCCTTCGATAAGGAACGCGACGGTTTCGTGCTGGGTGAAGGTGCCGGAGCGCTGATTCTGGAAGAATACGAGCACGCCATCGCCCGCGGAGCCACCATTTACGCCGAACTGATCGGCTGCGGCATGTCTTCTGACGCCTATCACATCACCGCCTCGCATCCGGAAGGACTGGGGGCCATGAAAGCGATGGAAGACGCCCTCGACGATGCCGGTATCAGTGCCGACGCAGTCAAATACATCAACGTACACGGTACGTCGACGCCCGTGGGTGACCCCAGCGAAGCCGCCGCCATTGAGAAAGTCTTCGGTGAACACGCCTACGCGCTGAACATCAGCTCGACCAAATCCATGACCGGTCACCTCCTCGGAGCCGCCGGAGCCATCGAGGCCATCGCCAGCATCATGGCCATCCGCCACGACCTGGTACCGCCCACGATCAATCACGTTACGGACGACGAAGCGTTCAACCCGCGGCTGAATTTCACGTTCAACCAGGCCCAGCAACGTCCGGTCAATATCGCAATCAGCAACACATTCGGTTTCGGCGGTCACAACTCGACCATTGTCTTCCGCAAATTTGACCAATAAGAGAAGGGTGCAGGCCGTTATCGCCAACCGCGTTATCTCGCCCCTCCGGAATTTCTTCCGCTTTGGAACCCAGTTTTCCGAACAGAGGAAATTCCGGAAGGCGATTGCGCATATCATCGGCGAACGTCCGTCCAACATCCGCCTCTACCAGCTCGCCTTCCGCCATACCTCCGCCTCCCGCGAAACGGGCATCAAAGGCTTCCGGGAAACGAACGAACGGCTGGAGTACCTGGGCGACGCCGTCCTGGGCATGGTCATCGCCGAATTCCTCTTCAAAAAATTTCCGTATAAGGATGAGGGGTTTCTCACCGAGATCCGCTCGCGCATCGTTAACCGCGAGACGCTGAACGGTATCGCCCGGAAACTTGGCCTCGACCGCCTCATTGAATACGACGGCAGCCGCGGACGAATGCTTCCTTCCCGAACCTCCATGTACGGCGACGCCCTCGAAGCGCTCGTGGGGGCCGTATACCTCGACAAAGGCTTCCGCTTTTCCCGCCGCTTTATCCTGAACGATCTGCTGGCGCACTACGACCTCGACTCGCTGATCAACAACAACGCCAACTACAAGAGCCGCCTCATCGAGTGGGCGCAGCGGGAAGGCAAGAAAGTCGAATTTGAGATTGTCTCCGAGAAAGGTAACAGCCAGTTCCGGGAATTCATCGCCCAGGTGACCGTCAATGGCGGGGAGTTCGCCAAAGGCAGCGGCTACAGCAAGAAAAAAGCCGAACAGGCCGCCGCCGAAAAAGCCTGCGAACTACTCGACCTTAAGACCGCTCCCGAAGCCTAAGTCAGGCCAGGATCGGCTCAGCCAGCGGATTGATCAGCGGCACCCCCACCCGAAAGCGCTGTTCGTCGGAATCGATCAGGACCGACGACTGATCCAGCAGTTTATACTTCAGCGTAATGTTCTGTAAACCCACCTGGTTGGAAGCAACGGCTACCTTCTTGCGCTGCAGGTTATTCTCCACAAACAGCTTATTGGTCTGGGTATACAGCCGGATCGTCAGGGGGCGATTGACGGAGATGACGTTGTGCTTGATGGCGTTCTCAAACAGAATCTGCAGCGTCAGCGGCGGCAGCAGGTACGTCAGGTACATGGGCTCCACGTCGGCCTCCATAAAGATCCCGTCCCCGTAGCGCGTTTTCAGCAGCGAAAAATAGGCGTCAATGAACCGGATTTCTTCCGTGAGCGGGCAAAGATCGCGGTTGTTGCGCTGCAGCAGGTAGCGGTATACTGAGGAAAGGTCATCGAGGAACGTCTCCGCTCTATTGGGGTCCGTGCCGATAAGCGAGGAGAGCGAATTCAGGTTATTGAAGAGAAAATGCGGATTGATCTGCGTCTTGAGCGAATCCAGCTGGCTTTGCAGGTTGGCCTTCTTGAGCTCCTGCGCTTCGGTATACGACAGTTTCCAGCGCTGGTAGAGGTAAATGCCTTCGTAGACGGCCGCCAGTTGAGCCGTTCCGACCACCGAAACCAGGGCGTTGAACAGATACGGGCGCAGTTGCAGGTAATCTTCCTCGGGGAAGGTGTTTAAGAGGTCGTATACCAGCGTCTGGGAGATACGCACCAGCGCACTGAAAAGGATAAACCAGGCTAACTGATAGAGGACACGCTGCAGGGTTTGGTCCAGGCTCGGATACCGCCGCCGGGAAATGAGAATGCCCTGCCGGTTGCACTCCCAGACGACGACCGTGCCCAGGACGAAAAATACCGGTACCCGCCAGTCCGAAGGATAGGGCTGGTTGAGGTAGCCGTACATCATCCACTGCCCGGCCAGCGCCAGTAGCGGCACGCCCACGAGACGCATCCACGTGTCGTTCAGTTGCTGCATCTTATCGACCCATCCGTTCTTTGAAATCATTGACCCGATCGCGGCTTACCAGTACTTCCCGTTCCGGATTGGGCAACAGGTCAATCTTCAATTTTCCATTAAAATACGGATGAATCTGGGAAACTGCATCAACGGCGATGATCATCTGCCGGTTGACCCGGAAAAAATCTTTGGGTTCGAGCATCTGATCCAGCTCCTCCAGGGTATAATCGACCGTGTACCGCAGCTTATCCCGGGTAAAGAGGTGGCTAAGGCCGTCTTCCGAATAGAAGCAGATGATTTCGCCGGTCTCCACGGGAATCAGCCGCTGGCCGCGCCGCACCAGAAACCGCTGTCGGAAATCCCGGGGCTGGGCCTGCTTCTGGAGTTCGGCTACCAGCTTGTTGATATCGACCGAGGTGACATTCCGCGTCGCCAGGCGCTGAAACTTCCGGAAAGCCTGCTGCAATTCTTCCTTCCGGATCGGCTTCAGCAGGTAATCCAGGCTGTTAACCTTGAAGGCCTGAATGGCATATTCATCGTAGGAGGTGGTAAAGATTACCGGACAGTCAACGTCGACATTGTTAAATATCTCAAAGCTCTGCCCGTCTGACAGCTCGATATCCATCAGAATCAGGTCCGGTGACGGATGATGCTTCAGCCACTCGACCGAGGTTTCAATCCCGTCGGTAACGCCCACTACCTGGATCGTAGGATCCGTTTCGTTCAATAGCTTGGCCAGTTTCTGTACGGCCAAGGCCTCATCTTCAATAATCAGAACATCCATACCCTTTTGGTGATCGCTTTGACGCTAATCGTAACCCTAATAACCCCACAATTTGAACCAGAAGAAAGTCAAAGCAGTATGAATCGGCAAAATACGACCATGAACTGGCGAATTTCCCTACCCGCCGCCCAGCCGTCGAACCCTTAGTAAGCTCCTGCGTTTCTGTCCGCCTGTCATTTCCCAACCAATTACGATGCCACTTTGTCACCAAAATTTCCAGAACGACGTCAAAACAAGTCAAAATGACACAAATCTTCGGCTGGTACAGGAATTGTCTATTAGCTGCCTGTAAACACAAACCTACAAGGATAGAAAACGGATCGAATGCTATGAACACGCTCATGAAAACCAATGCCCTGCCGTCGCTGATTGAAAACTTTTTTGGTCGTGAGTTCGACGGCTTTTTAGGTCAGGGAACGCAGGCCCTGCATCAGTTACCGGCCGTTAACGTCATCGAGCACACCGACGGTTTTCGCATCGAGGTAGCCGCGCCGGGTCTGAAGAAAGAAGATTTCAAACTGAACCTGAATCACCAGAACCTCACGATTGCTGCCCAGCGGGAAGAACGCGAGGAAAAGAAAGAAGAAAAATTCACCCGCCGCGAGTTCAGCTACACGTCCTTTCAGCGGACCTTTACGCTGCCGACGTTCGTTGACGTAGATGCCATCCAGGCCTCGTATAACGATGGTATTCTGGCAGTTGAGCTGCCGAAGCGGGAGGAAGCCAAAGTGAAGCCGGTTCGTACCATCGCCATTGGCTGACAACCGGTTGTTGAGTAGGGAGGTAGTGACAAGCCTGCGCTCTCGGGTGCAGGCTTGTTTATCATTCTGAGCCACCAACAAAGCCCTGTTAAATTTTGTTAAATGCTCCGTAACGTGGAATGGTAGCGAAGGTACATTTCGTTACTTTGGTAAGTTGAAACGAGGCAGTAAACGACTTTAAGCAGCCCATTTTTGTATGAAAAGTAACTGGAAAATCCTGGCCCTGATCGCCCTCCTGTCGAGTGCGGTAACCCTGGCCGCCTACAACCTGCTGGGCTTTAACAAGCGGGACGTTGTCTTTAACGAATCCGCCCCCGCTCCCACCGGTCGTCTGGCAGCGCTGACGGGGCCGTCCGTCGCACCGGGTGACTTCACCTACGCGGCCGAGGCCGCCACCCCGGCTGTAGTACACATTAAAACCATCGTAACCCGCACGGTTCGCCAGCAGCAGATGCCGGATATTTTCCGGGATTTCTTCGGCGACGAGTTCGGCATGCGCCAGGGCCCGCAGCAGCGCCAGCGCGGCCAGGCTTCCGGCTCCGGGGTGATTATCAGCCCCGATGGCTATATCGTGACCAACAACCACGTCGTGCAGGATGCTGAAGAAGTAGAAGTGATCCTGACCGACAAGCGTAGCTTCAAGGCGAAAGTGATCGGTACGGACCCTCTGACCGACCTCGCCGTTGTTCAGATTACGGCCAAGAATCTGCCGGCGATTACGCTGGGTGATTCCGACGCCCTGAAGCTGGGCGAGTGGGTGCTGGCCGTTGGCTATCCGCTGGATCTGGAATCGACCGTAACGGCCGGTATCGTCAGCGCGAAAGGCCGCGGTATCGGGATCCTCAACCAGAATGTTGACCGCAACAATCCGAAGGCCGATACGCCGATCGAATCCTTCATTCAGACCGACGCCGCCATCAACCCGGGTAACTCGGGTGGTGCCCTGGTGAACCTGCGGGGTGAACTGATTGGAATCAACACGGCGATCGCTTCCCAGACGGGCTATTACAGCGGCTACGGTTTCGCTGTACCGGTATCGCTGGTGAAGAAAGTATCCGCTGACCTGCTGAAGTACGGTAACGTCCAGCGCGGTTACCTGGGTATCATTCCCATCGAACTCAACAGCCGCCGGGCCACCGAGCTGAGCTCGAAAATTGGTCGGGGTATCTACATCAACGAAGTCGTTGACAACGGAGCCGCCGCCGCTGCGGGTCTGAAGAAAGGCGACGTGATCGTGAAGATGGAAGGCCAGAACGTGGATTCCGACGCTCAGATGCGCGAAATCATCGGTCGCCGCCGCCCAGGTGATATCGTCAACATTACGGTCGACCGGGGTGGTGAAATGCGCGACTTCAAGGTAGAACTGCGGAACCGGAACGGTGGTCGGGATATCATCAAGCGCGAGGACGCGGCTGCTGCCGTGGGGAACCTCCGCACGCTGGGTGCCGACTTCGAAGAGCTGACGGCTGCCGATGCCAAGCGGCTCGGTGTACCGGGTGGCGTACGGGTGAAGCGTATTTTTGACGGCAAACTGGCCGAAACGGAAATTGAAGAAGGCTTCATCATCGTGAAAGCCAACGGCAAAAACGTCCGGACCGTCAAGGAACTGCAGGCTGCCCTCACCAGCACCCGCCAGGGCGAAGGCCTCATGCTGATCGGCATGTATCCCAACAGCTCGCGGATGTACTATTACGCGGTGCCGGTGTAAGGAAGACATAACGTAACAAAGAGGCAGCGTCGCTAAGTGAGCTATTTCCATAGACACTTAGTGACGCTGCCTCTTTGTTACTCAGCTCTTTTATACCTTACTCGTAATAATTCATTACCCGGTGCCCGCTCTGCTCCAAGAGCTGATCCCGCTGGAACAGGTCTACATCCGCCGCTACCATCTCCTTCACCAGACCCGCCAGATCATACTTGGGCTTCCAGCCCAGCTTGGTCATGGCCTTGGTAGGATCCCCCAGCAACAGGTCTACCTCCGTCGGGCGGAAGTACCGCTCGTCGATGGCCAGCACCTCCTGCCCTACCTGCACCTTGTAGTCGGGATTCGACGAGCTTACCACGTAAGCTTTTTCTTCCACGCCCTCACCGCGGAACTCCAGTTCCACGCCCACTTCTCCGAAGGCCATGCGGATAAAGTCCCGTACTGAGGTGGTAATGCCCGTAGCAATCACAAAGTCCTCGGCCTGCTCCTGCTGCAGAATCAGCCACATGGCCTCTACGTAGTCCTTGGCGTGGCCCCAGTCCCTTAGCGAGTCCAGGTTACCCATGAACACCTTGTCCTGCAGCCCCAGCGCAATGCGCGCCACGGCCCGGGTGATCTTGCGGGTTACGAACGTCTCGCCCCGCAGCGGCGACTCGTGGTTGAAGAGAATGCCATTGCAGGCGTACATGCCGTAGGCTTCCCGGTAGTTGACCGTGATCCAGTAGCCGTAGAGCTTGGCTACGGCATAAGGCGAACGGGGGTAGAAAGGCGTGGCTTCCGACTGGGCATGGCCCTGCACACCACCGTAGAGTTCAGAGGTGGAGGCCTGGTAGATGCGCGTCTTCTGGGTCAGACCCAGCAGGCGGACCGCTTCCAGGATGCGCAGGGTGCCGATGCCGTCGACCTGAGCGGTATATTCAGGTTCCTCGAAGCTGACCCTGACGTGGGACATGGCGCCCAGGTTATAGATCTCGTCGGGCTGTACTTCCTGGATGAGGCGGATGATATTGGTAGAGTCCGAAAGGTCGCCGTAGTGGAGCTTGAAACGGACATTCTGCTCGTGGGGATCTTCGTAAAGGTGGTCGATGCGTTGGGTGTTGAAGAGCGAACTGCGGCGTTTGATGCCGTGAACCTCGTAGCCTTTTGCCAGCAGCAGCTCCGCCAGGTAAGCACCATCCTGACCCGTAATGCCCGTAATCAGCGCTTTTTTCATACCTAAGTGAATTAATCGAATTCACAAAGATACACCGCCTTACGGGCATCTTTTCACCGGCAAAAACTATTTTATCAAGAGGCTTTTGCGAATGTCGACCTTATCGGGCACCAGAATCGCGGAGGTGAACTGCTGGCGCAGCTGGGCCAGGTAACGCTCGGCATCGAGGCGACGCATAAAATCACCCACCTTCAGGCGGTAAGTCGGCTGCCGGAAGGAAAGGTAAGGATCCAGTTCCGGGAAGTTCTGGTAAGTGAACACTTTGGCCCGGTCGACGTCCTGGCGTTCATTGCCCACATACACCTGGATGCGGTAGCCCGGCGCGTACCGAATGGAGCGGTTTCGGGCCGCAATGGTATCCAGAACGGCATCCAGCCGCTTGTTGACGTGCAGAGGCGATGCAGAAGGCAGGGGACGCTTCCCGGATTCGGCCGGACGGGCGGCCGGCTTGGCGGCATTGGGCGTTGCCGGTGTGGGCAGCGTAAACCGGGGACGGGCCACCGCCAGGTCATCTTCGAAGTTGTTGTAATCAACCGTTGAAGCCGAGCCGCCGGCGGTAGGTTTAGACGAGGCGCAGGCCATCATCCAGCCGGCCACAACGACCACGACTACCCAACCGGCTCCCTGCCGGGATAATGCTACGATCCTGTTTGTATGCATCATGTTACCTGCAAACATACTAATCTCTCCGATAATCCAACAACGCCGGCCCGGAGTTGTTCAGACCACGCCCTCCGCACGGCGGTTTCTCCGGATTTGCGTACTTTTGGGGCGGAATTGCCATCATCTATGCTCAGTATTCAGAGTCACGTATCGCTCAAACCGTACAATACGTTCGGCATCGCCGCCAGGGCCCGTTACTGGGTAGCCATCGAAAGCGAGGAAGACCTGCAGACCCTGCTGCAACTGACCGAATTCCTGGATGTTCCCAAGCTCATTCTGGGCGGCGGGAGCAATGTGCTGCTGACCCGGGACGTTGACGGGCTGGTCGTAAAAATCAACATTCAGGGCATTGAGGTAGTCCGGGAGGATGAACTGCACGTTTACGTCCGGGCCGGGGCGGGGGTCCACTGGCACCAGTTAGTCCAGCACTGCGTCGGGCAGAACCTGGCCGGGCTGGAGAACCTCTCACTGATTCCGGGAACGGTCGGGGCGGCGCCCATGCAGAATATCGGCGCCTACGGGGTAGAGATTGAACAGGTATTTGACCAACTGGAGGCCATTCACATGACTACCGGCGAACGCCGGACGTTCCGCCATGCCGACTGCCGCTTCGGTTACCGCGAAAGTGTGTTCAAGCACGAACTGAAAGGGCAGTACATCATCACCAGTGTTACCTTCCGGCTCGATAAGCAGCCTACCTTCCATACGTCCTACGGAGCCATCCGGGAAACGCTGGCCGAAATGGGCGTCAGCGATGACCAGCTCAGCATCCAGGCCATCAGCGAGGCCGTCATCCGGATCCGCCGCAGCAAACTCCCCGACCCCGCCGAAATCGGCAATGCGGGCAGCTTTTTCAAGAATCCGGAAATCCCCAAATCCCAGTTCGACCAGCTTCAGGAGCAATTTCCGACCATGCCCGGCTACCCCGTGGGACCGGACAGGGTGAAAGTTCCCGCCGGCTGGCTCATCGAGCAGGCGGGTTGGAAAGGCAAGCGCGTCGGCAATACCGGCGTTCACAGCAAGCAGGCCCTGGTGCTGGTTAACCACGGCGACGCGACCGGCGAGGAAGTCCGCGCCCTGGCCACCCGCGTGCAGGAATCGGTCGAGGCCAGGTTTGGGGTTCGGCTGATGCCGGAGGTGAATTTTGTTTGACGTCTGATTCTTGACGTTTGACGCTTGACGCTTGACGTTTGATTATTGAAAAGGGCTTGATTAAGCACCGATCAAAAGTCAAACGTCAAGAATCAAGAGTCAAAAAACAACCCTACTCAAAGCAAAGCGAAGCCGCCCCCAGCAAACCCGCGTCGTTGCCCAGCGTGGCGCGCTTGAGTTCGAGGTCCTTGAGGTAGTAGGGCGTCAGCCAGTAATTCAGCTGTTTCTCCACGGCGGGCAGGATGTAGTCGTAGGAGGCGGAGAGGCCGCCGCCGATCAGGACGAGCTTTATGTCCAGGATGCGGATAAGTGACACCAGCCCGTCGCCGAGCATTTCACCAACTTCTTCCCAGATTTTCAGGGCCAGTTCATCTTTTTCGGCCTCTGCGGCCACCAGGCCGGTGGTCGAGAGGCTGTCATCGCCAGGGAGCTGGGTTGTCCCGCGGAACTGCTGGCGGCGTTCGATGGCCAGGGCGCGCAGTTCATTTTTCCCGATGTTCCGCTCCAGGACACGGCCGTTGCGGGAAGGAATATGGCCCGGCTCCATGGCGTTACCGTCGCCGCCGACAAACACCTTCCGGTTGATGATGGCCGCCCCGC
>Ga0164290_1001508_pt1 | contig 32010 bp, 32 predicted proteins | sample Micstemetagenome_FD_108782 | JGI IMG/M metagenome (GOLD analysis project Ga0164290, IMG submission 108782) | Contaminated culture microbial community from soil near Moab, Utah, USA - Microcoleus steenstrupii SON62 (Illumina Assembly) | ecosystem: Environmental > Terrestrial > Soil > Soil crust...
GTATGTCTGGGGTCCGGGCGGGAGTTTCGTCGGCGCGCCGGTGGATGAACTGCTGGTGCAGATCGACGGCGAAGGCCGCGCGGGTTGGATCATCCAGGACGCGGGCGGCGACGTGGTGGCCGTGGCGGTGAATGCGGTGGGTGCTTCGGGGGGCCTTGCCAACGGCTCGGACGCCCCCGGCGGCTCCCGAGTCCGCCGCGGTTCCGCCGCTTTTCGCAGATCGTGATGACGAGAGCGCAAGGGCAAGTCGCTCTTCACTGTGCCACTTCGCCGCGCCGGGCCGAGACGAAAAACCGCCGGCTCGTGGCCGGCGGCGTGGTGATGAACGTGGGGTGTCGAGCCTCCGCCCGAGCTTACTTCGCCGTGAACGCGCTCTTGAACTTGGTGATCGCGTCGGAGAGCTTCTTCTCGGTGTCGCCGTCGAGCGACTTCTTGGTGTAGATCTCATCCCAGAGCGGCTTGTTGATGCCCTGGAAGGTGTCGAGCAGGCCGGTCTCGAACGCGCGAACCTTGGTGAGCTCGATGTCGTCCAGGAAGCCCTTGGTGCCCGCGAAGATCGAGATGATCTGGTCCGTCACCGTGAACGGCGTGTACTGGCCCTGCTTGAGCAGCTCGACCATGCGGCGGCCGCGGTCGAGCTGGCGCTGCGTCGCCTTGTCCAGTTCGGTGCCCAGCTGCGCGAATGCTTCGAGTTCGCGGGCCGAGGCAAGGTCGAGTCGCAGCGAGCCTGCGATCTTCTTCATGCCCTTCACCTGGGCGTTACCACCCACGCGGCTCACCGAGATACCCACGTTAATCGCGGGGCGCACGCCGCTGAAGAACAGTTCGGGCTCGAGGTAGATCTGGCCGTCGGTGATCGAGATGACGTTGGTCGGGATGTACGCCGAGACGTCACCTTCCTGCGTCTCGATGATCGGCAGAGCGGTCAGCGAACCGGCGCCGTTCTCATCGCTGAGCTTGGTGGCGCGCTCGAGGAGGCGGCTGTGGAGATAGAACACGTCGCCGGGGTATGCCTCGCGGCCCGGGGGCCGGCGAAGGAGCAGCGACAACTGGCGATAGGCGACGGCCTGCTTGGAAAGGTCGTCATAGACGCACAGGGCGTGCTTGGCGATCTGCTTGCCGCCCGCGACGGCCTTGCCCTGCCACATGAAATACTCGCCCATCGCGGTGCCCGAGTAGGGCGCGATGTACTGCAGCGGCGCGGGGTCGGACGCGCCGGCGTTGACGACGATGGTGTAGTCCATCGCGCCGGCCTTCCTGAGCGTCTCGACGACGGCGGCGACGGTGGATTCCTTCTGGCCGACGGCGACATAGATGCAGACGACGGCGTCCTTCGTGCCCCAGTACTGCTTCTGATTGATGATCGCGTCGATCGCGACGGCGGTCTTGCCGGTCTTGCGGTCGCCGATGATCAGTTCGCGCTGGCCACGGCCGATCGGGATCATGGCGTCGACGGACTTGATGCCGGTCTGGAGCGGCTCGTGCACGGGCTGACGCTCGGCGATGCCGGGGGCGATGATGTCGACCTTGCGGAACTCGCTGGAGTTGATCGGACCGGCGTCGTCGATGGGGCGACCCAGCGGGTCAACGACGCGGCCCAGGAGGGCCTCGCCGACGGGCACTTCGAGCAGGCGGCCGGTCGCCTTGACGGTGTCGCCTTCCTTGACCGAGAGGTAGTCGCCGTAGATGACCGCGCCGACGGTGTCCTCTTCGAGGTTGAAGACCTGGCCCATGACCGCGCCGTCGCTGGTCTGGAACTCGAGGAGTTCGCCCGACATGGCGTTGGACAGGCCGTAGATGCGGGCGATGCCGTCACCGACTTCGACGACGCGACCGACTTCGGAGACTTCAAGCGCACTGGCGTACTGCTCGATTTCCTGCTTGATGACAGATGCGATCTCGTCGGTCTTGATCTTCATGGCGTCCTCGTATGGCGTCCGGATGTGAACGTCGGGGGTGCGTGCCGCCCTGTCGGCAAGTGCCGTCGACAGGCCCCCGGCGCGGACGCCGCGAAGGCTCCGTTTGGGGGGAGACAAGGTTAGCGCGGTGAGGCGGGGTTGTCTTGCCCGGGCGAACCCGGATCGACAGGGCATGGGGCTGTTGTTGGATTTTGATTGGGCTTCCGACGATCGTCGCGGGCGAGCAATCACCGATCGCGTCCGCGGATGCCATCAAGCGTGTGCATTCCCGGAGGGTATTGACTTCCGTGTCCCCGCTCGCTCACGGGCGGCTCGCGTCCATCGCCCTTGGGGTATCCCGCGAGCATTTCACTGACGCGTGCGTCGAAGGCACTGCCATCGACGAATCCGAACCCATGTCCACGTTGCTCAAAAGAGACTTGAGGATCGGAGCCTCGCCATTCCTCACGAGATTCGTGGAAAAGTACCTTGGCCGAGGCGAAAAGCACATCATCAAGTCGCGTCGGTGCCCATTGCTCAGGCCCTGTCCGAGTGCTCGGGTTCCAGTACTCGGGACGCGCGACGAATGAGCAGGCGTACTCGTAGTATGCCGCGTACATCGGGCCACAGCGCGGTGGGCGGAGGCTCTTGCTCAGGTAGTCCCCGCCGTAGTACCCGGGGACGACGGCGACGTGCCAGGTAAACCACGAATCGAAGTACTGTGCCTTGGCGACGACGTCGGGATAGCGAAGGATTGTGTACGTCGCGTCGGGCCGGATGAAGTACGGCGTGCTTCCGCGGAAGTCGTTGGCATACATCGTGAAGTTCTGAACGTGTGTTCGGAGATTCGCGGCGTTTGCGATCGCCATCGCCTTTTGTCTCACGAAGCCGAGTTTGGGCACGAGCAACGCGAGCAAGAGGCCGATCATGGCAACGACGAGAACCGTCTCGATGAGCGTCATGGCCGTGCGAGACGCGGGGGCCCGCGAAGAGCTCGAATCGGATGTTGCGGGCGGCGAGGGCTCGGGCCAGACGCCGCGGATGAATGCCGAAGGCGCGAGCATGAGCATCAGAACGACATTGCGCACCACCACATAGAGCACCTCCCGCATTTCCGAGCGAAAGGCGAGAATCTTGCCCATGCAGCCGCAGTCGGGGACGCGGCCAAAGCCTACTTGCACCGCGTAGCCAGTTGTGAGAGCAACAAGGAGAGTGAGCGCCGCGCGAGCCGCCGAAATGCGACGGTTCGCGCAGCACCACCATGCGACAACCGAGAGCTCCAGCAGAGGCACAAAGAAAACCAAAGCACTCCGAACGATCGGGTGATACACATCCCATGTGGCGAGCGAGCGTGCAAATGCGACCAAGTCCAGGCACTTTGTCGCGGCCGCGAATGCCAGCACGACAACCACAATATGGGCAGAAACCCGGATGAGCCGCTGTCGAACCAAATTGGCCTCCCTGTCGCCATCAAGACAACAGATTCACCAACGACATCAATCGCCGTACGGATTCGCGTTTCCAGAGCCAGGACAGACCTTGCCCTTGACGCGCTGGCAAGATGGGATCTCCTCGGTTCGGAGATCGCCGACGTTGATGCAATCGTTACCGTTTGGATTGATTGTGCGAGGTTGCCACGAGCAGATTGCGGTGTAGGGTTCGAGTTCGTCGACGCCCGTGGGATTGATCGTTGCGCTCGAGCAGACACCGTTGACTCGCACATCTGGCCCACATGTGCTGCCGGTGACAAGCCCATAGACATCGCAGGCTTTTCGGCTGACATCCGTCAGCTTGAGGCATGGACCTTGAAGCGCGAACGCAACGCCCGCCGACGAACCGACGGCCAAGAGCAACGCGAGTCGACCCGACACCGAGTGGACGAAGAACCGGATGGCCATATTCATCTCCTTGTGTTCACAAGTCCTATGACTTTCTCACGCGAATCACCACAATGGCGATCGCAAATCCAAGAAACAAAACCCATCCCGACACTTCAATCCATGTCGTTGAAACATGCTCGTTCAGGTCTTGAGAGATCGGCGCAACCAACGGGCTCGGACGGCTCGTGTACTGATTGCTCTGGGGTCTGTGATCGGCAATGGAGTCTATCGTCAATGCACCACGAACAACATCTTTAGAGTCAAACGAAGGGATAGCGGTGAGTGCATCAAACTGCTCATCCGTCACCGGCGAGTAGGAATCGATCACGGAACGGTTGACCTCGTGAGTCGCAAGACTTGGTGTTCCTGCCCACTCGACAATGGTGGCCATCCAGAGTCCGGCGTATTGCGACCATTTCTGAAAGCGGATGTCGCGACCGACCGGGTAGAAATCGGTCGTGCTGCTCTCCACGCGCCGAGAGTCTACGAAGCCACGTTTGGCCGAGTCATCCCAGTGGCCAGTGACTCGAAATCGGAACATTCCCGGTCGCTCAAGATAAAACACCCATGACCCGTCGCCTTCAAGTTGCACCGGAGTTCGTGTGATGCCTATCCCGTGTTTATCACCAAGTCCGGCAAATCGATGCGTCTTGTAGGCGTGCTCGATCGTCGGCTCATTTTCGACATAGTTGTACCCCGCGACAGGTGATTCCGAGGACGACAAGTTCAGCTGCGTCGGCGTGAGACACCACGAGACAGAACTGCGAACGGCAATATCTGCGAAGCCAGCCGAGTTTGTGTAATGTGGAGTTTTATTATAACGCCATTGGCCGGGGGCCTTCCACCAAATGGAGTACTCGGTCACGTCTGGCCCGCCCGCGATCTGGCGATCAATTTCCTTCAGGATGTGGCGGTCGGGGTGATCGGGTCGCCCAGCAACGCGAGACCGCATCTCGGCGACTTGGGCATCGGGAAGGCGAAGAGTCCTTTCTTGGTGGTAGTCAAGCCTGCCAAGAGGCAGGTCGATGCCTTTGCTGGCAAGCGCCCACTCCTCATCCAGCCAACGTTGGATTTGACCAACATCAACCGCAAAGACCGTTGCGGGAAAAGCCATGACGCATGTCATTGCGAGGAATGCTGAAAGAAACCCGAGTTGGACGCGACGAAACTCGTTCATGCGTCAGACCTCCACGCGCTCAGCCTACCCCCCCCCGAACATCTGTCAAGGTGGTCGAGTTTGTTTTCCCTAGGGGATTCACCTGAAAATCATTATGTCAGGTTCTATGCGTGTGATTTGAAGCGCAACTGCTGCTGGGACTCACGCGCACGCGGCGAAATGCGGATGTGGAGACGCAGAGGATGCACAAACGAAGTCGCGCCATCAGAAGTTGCTTTGCGGTTCTGGCGGAAACTCGCCGAGTGCCTTCGCCACATCCGCCGCGAACTGGGCCAGCGAGGTGCTGGGGATGCGAGCGAGCGGGTCGTCGATGAAGCCCAAGCGAGCGTTGCTGACTGCTGGGGTGTCGAGCCTGCCGAGCACGCCGAGCACTTCAGTTGACCGTTACGAACGAAGGGCAGGATGCTTGGACTTCAGAAGGGCTTCGTGGTCGGCGTGGTGTTCGAGGAAGAGGGCTCGAGCCTGCGCGAGCATCTGATCCTGAGTGAGGTGCTGGGTGCTTAGTCGAACCGCGCCGATGACGCGGGCGGAGAGGGCCGGGTGGTGCCGCTTGAGATCGTTGATGAGATGCTCCATCGCGCTCGCGGCACCGGTGCTGCTGCCGAAGAACAGCACCCGGTCCGCGCCGGCGAGGGCGTCGACGATGGCGGCGTAGAACGTGGCGTCTTCGGGAAGGCGCGTGCCGTTGGCGTCATTGGTGACGCTGTGCAGGTGGCGCTGGTCTTGGTCCGGCGTGGCGATGTGCCTGCGAATCCCGCCGTCGACCATGGGCTCGAAGATGTCGGCCTGACGGTGGTCGAGGACAACGAGGAGATTGACGCCAGACACCACGACCGGCGCCAACCCCCCGTTTTCTGGTGCGAGAAACGCTCGCAGTTCATTGAGTTGTTCGTGTGAGCCGACGTCCTTGTCGCTGGTCGCGGGCAGGACGAGGCGGCGGCCGTTGAGCGTGTAGGCCGTCGCTCCGTTGGGCTCGTCGGTGTGCCGGGCGAGTTCGCCGAGCATCGACTTGACGTCGTGCCACTGGATGTTGTGTGCGGAGGGGTGACGCATGATTGCGTCGAAGGTGTGGCGATGTCCGTGGGAGAGTTGAATGTTCATGCTGGGCTCCGGGATGCGGTGAGTCGGGACGACTACTTGGCACCGTTGCGTTCGGCGGAGTTTTTGAGGCCTTCGCCGGCCTTTTCGATGTCGGTGCCGACACCCTTGGTGGTGTTGCACGCGCCGATGATGACGACCGAGGCGCAGAGGAAGAGCCACAATGACGCTCTCATGAAGTTCTTCATCTGATGAGTTTCCTGAGGATCGCGTGGGTGAGACCGGCGAGCGTCGCGTGGATGACGGTGTGGGTGGCCGGACTGAGGCGGTGTTTGACGGATCAAAGCGGTCGCGGCGACCGCCCGGTGACGAGGCCGTAGACCAAGCTGATCGCGAAGACGACGAGAAAGACGAAGAAGAGGATGCGAGCGATCGACATGGACTCGCCCGCAAGCCCGGTGAAGCCGAGCAGCCCGGCGACAAGTGCGAAGATCAGAAAGACGAATGCCCAGCGAAGCATGATGGTCTCCTTCTTGGCGAGCGCGGCAAGAGTGGCGCGCTCTGGTGTGCGAGTGAGGAACGGGTTGGTGGCGACAAAACGGCGATGCGGTGACCGATCTCGATCATTCCGACTCTGCCGACGCCGGACATGACGAGACACACCATGGAACTGGCCATGCGCACTCCTCGGGTCGATGTGCGGCGGGGCGAGTGGTCGCCTCGCCGACGGCTTCAAGCTCCGCTTTTGCGAGAGGGTGCCGGAGTCGGTGGCCATCAAGCCGGGCCAGCCATCGTGTGATCAGACCGGCGTCGATCGTCTTGTGGGTGATCGCGCCACCCTCGTTCTCCCACGCGCAGACCGCCGCCACGCCAGCCCTGGACTCGGCGTGTTGCTTGGGCATCGGATTGGTCTCAGGAGTGTTCAAGGTTGCCACGCTTTCATGGGAAGCCCGATGCGCGAGTGAGCGGCGATCGCTGACGACCAAGGCGGTTGGATGAAAGTTAGAAACCGCGAGGAATGACGTTCATGAGGACAAGGACAAGCACGAGAAGAAGCAGGAGCCCGAGGCCGCCGCTGGGTCCGTATCCCCATCTTTTGCTGTGAGGCCAGGCGGGCAATCCGCCAACGACCATGATCAAGACGATGGCAAGCAGCACGACGCCCATGTGAATACCTCCGAGTGAGGGACTCCGGGGCGTTGAGTGGGATCAAGTGTCGTTCACTTGGACATCTTCGCGACGAGTCCGACGAGTTCCTGATACATCCTGTCCGCCGCCGCACCCCCGTTGCTCGCGGCGACTTCGTGGCTCGCCTTGAGGTGGGATTTGAGCAGCATGTTGGCAACGACCTGGAGCGAGGCCCGGGCCGCGATGATCTGGACGATGACGTCGACGCAGTAACGATCTTCGAGGATCATGCGTTCGATGCCGTCGATCTGGCCGCGGGCCCGACGCAACTGCTGCACGCTGGCCGTCTTCACCGCCGGGTCGGCCCCGGCGGTGAAGCGAACGTCCTGACGGCAATCTCCTCCAACAGTCGGCGTCGCACGGTTCTTGGAAGCCGCTCTCGTCGGCGCGAGACGCGCCTTGCCAACCTTGTCACTCATGGAACGTCTCCAAACAAGGTCGGCCCCGAGATGTCGGTCCGCCCGAGCGGGTTCATCGTCGTGTTACTTGGTGGCGCCTGCGGCAGCGACGACGGCCTTGGTTGGGGTCGACCCGCCAGCGCCGTTCACACCTGCCGGGACGACGGGAGCGGTGCCAGACACAGGTGCCGGAGCGTCAACGTGTGGAACGGCGGGCACCGTCGTCGCGTGCTGGGTCTTCGTGTCGCCCGTTGGGTTGTCGGTGTGGGCCGTGTGCGAGCGAACCTTGAACCCGGCGGTCCCGATTGCGGCGCGGGCGGCGTCAAACCCGGTCTTGTCGGCGCGGATGTGTGCCGAACCGACCTTCACCGAGTCCGTCGTGACGTCCTTGACGGCACTGAGCGCGCCGCGGACCTTCTGGACACACGTATCCGTGGTCATGCCGTCGATCTGAATCGTCTGGCTTTGGAGGGTGGGGGATTCCATGTGTGGTCCTTTCGGGATCGCGAGTCGCCTGGGTGGCCGAATACCCCCCTGAGGTATTTTACTATACCCCAGTAGGGTACCATGTCCACCACTCTTGTCTGGTTTGTGCGTTCTTTTTGTATCGGCGGCTCGGTGGTCATTCAAGGGCGTGGAGGCCGTTTCTCGCGGATGCGGCGTGAACGAGGCGTCCGAAAGACTCGAGCGTCTGCCGAGCGGAAGGCGGCAGACTGCCGGATCGGTCCCAACACGTGATTGATCAGCGCGTGAGTGAGGTGGATTCGGTTGGATACGGCCCTTGCCACGCGTCGATGATCGTCGCCAGGTCGGCCGCGAACTGGGCCATCGATGCGCTGGGGATGAGCGCGAGCGGGTCGTCGATAAAGCCGAGGCGGGCAGTGGCGACGGCGGGGGTGTCGACTCGGCCAAGCACGCCGAGCGTGGTCCTGAGTTCGTCGATGCTGGGCCGGCGCGGTGAGGTGTTCCAGGCGCGGGGCTGGATGAGAACGATGGCGTCGGGGCGGAGGGCGACGATGTCCTCGGCGTCGAGGTTGGCCCACGGGCCGCCGGTGCTCATCGCGTTTTGAATGCCGAGGCGATCGAGGACTTGAGCGTGGCAGGAGCCGGGGCCGAGCACGCCGTAAGTCGCGCCGGAGGCGGCGATGAGCAGGATGCGGCCGCGCGAGTTGAGATTTGGATGGGCTGCGCGGACGGCGTCGATGCGTGCGGAGGTGAGGCGCGCGGGGTCGAATGGCGTCGCGGGCGAAAGGAGTTCAGCCAGACGTCGCTGGGCGCGATCGATTTCATCGAGTGAGAGGATGTCGACGTTTTCGATGATGATGGCGCGTGAGGCGGCGAGGTCGGTGAGCCGGGCGGGAAGGTCTTGGCGGCCCCACTGCAGCAAGACGTGCGTGGGTTGGGTGTGGAGGAGGGCTTCGTAGTCGATGGTGCCTTGTTCGCCGCAGGAGGGGATGGTCTTTGGGAGCGCGATGTCCCACGCGTGGCGGCCGACGATGAGAGGGTCGAGGCCGGCGTCAAGCATGAGTGCGGCGATGGCGGGGCTGAGAGCGACGACGCGGGGCGTGGTGCTGGAGGAGGGGCTGCTGGGCGATGGGTCGGTGCGCGAGCAGCCGGCGAGAACCGTGAGGAGAACAAGGAGATGGAAGAAGAGGCGAGGCATGTGGCGGTTCGATGCGGGTGCGCGGCGTTGCTCCGAATCGTTGGCGGAAGATCGGGCTGCGTTCGACAAACAGGTTCAAGGGTCGTGTGTGTGACGCGCTCGCCGCGAGTCTATCGCGTCGCCATCGCGGCATCACATCTGGCTGCGACATGGCGGCAGAGGTCGGCGAGTGCGGCGGGGTCGTGCAGCGCGACGGACCAAGTTCGATCGTGGCGAACCTTCGATTCTTCGACGCGGCTTTGCGCGAGGTCAGCACGCGCATGCGCGGCCGTGAGAGCAGGGGTGTTGGCGCGACGATGTTCGTCAAGCAGCGCGTGCAGGGCAGCGAAGGCGGAAGCGGGGGATTCGCCGCGGGCACGAGCGGCGTTGATGCTCGCGAGCAGAGCGTCGCGCCGGGCTTGGCGCGTGTGATCGCCGACAAGGCGGGGCTGGTGCGTGGCGGCGTGGGCCGTCCATACCGTGTGGGCGATCTCCTCGGCGGTGGGGGTGGCGGGGCCGGGCAACGAGAGTCGGAGCGTCGCCGACGCCGTGACCACGGGCGCGAGCGAGAGGTCGGCGTCGCGGTCGGTGAGCCAGTGCTTGAACCAGAGGGACGTGAGGCGGTCGTAGCCGTCGTCGTCGCTGAGACCGCCGCCGCCGAGCCCGTGGATGAAGACGTCGCATGCGGCGGCACGCACGAGTCCCGTCATCAGCAGGGCGCGGGGCATGAGTTCATCGCGCGGTGTGCGAGACAACATCGACGCGAACACGCGACGGCGCGGCTCGTCGAAGCGCGTCGCCCAGAGTGGCAGCTCGCCGCGGGATTCGTCGAGAGGGCGGATGCCCGCGTGGGGCGATGAGCGTGCGGCGGCGTTGTAGGCGTGGATGCATGCCAGCGGATCATCACGCATTCGATCGAGTATTCGCGCGAAGAGCGTGGTTCGCGAGAGATATGTCGCGAGGACGTGCGGCGGAAGCGAGGTCAGCGGTGGATGGATGTCGGCGAGCAGATCGCGAAGCGAGAGCGTGACCTGCTCGGCGGCGGAGCTCGCTTTCACATGCCGCACGAGCAAGGTGCGGATGAGATCAAGGCGCAGGCGAAGTGTGGCGTCGGCGAGATCGTTCGGCGTCTCTGTGATCGGCTTCTCGTGGCCGAGTGGGGCACGCGCGCCGGTTGGCGTGTCGTCGGCGAGTGGCGTCGCGTCGAGCGTCCACACGCGGCGGGTGAGCGTGGCGTCTCGCGCGGTCGCCGGATAGGTGACCTGTTGCGGGCTGTTGCTGTCCTGATCGACGACGAGCCACGCGGCATGGGCATCGCAATGGCGGGCGAAGGCGTTGGTCGCGGCGAGCTTGGCGAGAATGCCCGCGTGCCAGAACTCGGCCTGATGGCCGCTCATCGCGATCGGGCGATCGGTGGGCAGTCCGAGTTGCCCGCGGGTCTGGCGTTGGATGTCGCTGAGGGTCCAGCCCGCGCGACGAGACGGGGCGAGCGACGCGACATGCTCAACCCCCCGCAGCACGACATGGAAGCGGTCGATCTCGCCAGCGTCATCGGGCGCGGGTTGTGACGCGTCTCGGCTCACCGGCGACAGTATCGTCCGTCGGGCCCACAGCCGCAGGAGCCAGACCTGGTCGCGGCGGGTTGGAGGCCTTCAAGCGCGCCGGAGGGAAGCGTGAGGGCGTGGCGGCGGATTTCGTTGTGCAGCACGTCGCGATAGTGGGCCAGACGCACGTCGGGGTTGTCGAGAGCCTCTCCAAAGGAGCGGTTGAGATCGTTGTAGATGAGACGCACGGGAATCTCGCGGATGCGAGCGCCGGCGGCGACGGCCCGCACCCAGAACTGCATCGGAAAGGCGTAGCCCTGCTCGGTGAGCGAGAATCGGCGGAGCGCATCGACGCGATAGGCCTTGAAGCCGCAGAACGCATCGGTGATGTCGAGCCCGAGACGTTCGTTGATCTCGGAAGTGATGGCCGCGTTGATGCGGCGCCGCTCGATCGGGGGCAGGTCGTCGCCGTTGAAACTCTTGAGATAGCGAGAGCCGCTGATGATGTCGGTGTCGGTCTGCGCGGCGGCGGCGAGGAAGTCGGGAATCTGTTCCGGCTCGTGCTGCTCATCGCAGTCCATGGTGATCACCCAGTCGTATCCCTCACCGATCGCCCAGCGGAAGGCGTCGATGAGCGACTGGCCATAGCCGCGGTTGACGGCGTGGCGGATGAGGTCGACGGGCGAATCGGTGAGGACCTGGGTGGTGCCGTCGGTCGAGCCGTCGTCGACGACGAGCACATTGCCAGCGTGGTTGAGGACGCGATCGAGCACGGTGCGGACGTGGTCGCGCTCGTTGTAGACCGGAATGGCGATGAGGCAACGCATGGTCGGGTCTCCATCGGGCGGAATTGCACGCCGCCGACAGGCTTCGATGCCGGGGCCGGACTGGATGTCACGGTGGAATCGCGGCGGGTTCAGCGCTTCTGAGGCAGCGACGGCGGCACGGGGATCGGGTCGGCGAGTTGGGGGGCGTCGGGGTCGTCGATCTGCGTGCCGCTGCGATAGGCGTCGGCGATCTTGTCGCCCCACCGCTCCACCATGCCGGTGAGCAGGGGGTTCTTGGCCGGGTCGTGGTCGAAACGGGCGGCTTCGGGGAAGGCGTCGGCGGTTGGGAGGCCTTCGATGATGTGGCGATACAGGATGATGGCACAGCCGGTGCGCTGGGTGCCCGCGCCGCAATGGACGAGCACTGGGTGCCTGCTGGGATCGGTCATGATGCGCAGGGCCTGGACGTAGGCGTTGGGGTTGCCGGTGGCGTCGCCGATGAGGACGTTGGCGGGTTTGCCGTCGGGTCCGACGCCGGCGCTGGCATCGCGGAAGACGAAGCGCGTGACGCCGAGGGCATCGGCGGTGCGCTGGGCGCGGCGATCGTCGGGCGTGCCGGGCTCATCCGCGCCCAGATCGATCATCGTCTTGATCTTGTACTTCTCGACGATGGTGCGCATCGCCTTGGGCGTGAGTTCGCCGGAGCGATAGACCTTGCCCTCGGCGACGACACCGAAGCGTTTGGGCAGGATGTCGCGCCACTGAGCGGCGACGATGCCGCCGGTCGCCGCGAGGACGATGGCGGCGGTCCAGATGGCGATGTCTCGGCGTTTCATCGCGGGGATGGTAGGGGTGCAGGTGCAGCGCGACGTATCACGCCGAGTCGCCGCGTCAGCAACGCGCCCTCGATCGCGAACCATGCGGCGACCAGCGGCAGCACCCACCACGCGCCGGGGCCCATGCGATCGAGCACGCGATCGATGAGGGCCGCGACGCTGCCCTTGTAGAGGCCCTTGGTGAGGCCGATGAGCGGATGCGGCTTGAGGAGAACTCGACCCGCGCCGCCGGCGAGCCATGCCGCGCCGCGCTCGCCTTTGCGGGCGGCGAGGAGCAAGAGACGATCGCCCTCCGCCCCTGCGTGTTTGATCCATGCGACGCCTTCGCCCTTGGTGAGGTGGAGGGCAAGCCCGCCTCGGGGCGTGCGTTCGAGGAGGGCGGCGATTCTGGCAACGTCGTCGGGGCCGTCGGCGTGACGGAGCACACGCATCGCGCCCGCGGGCGAGGTGTGCTCGACGATTCGGCGAGTGTCGCGCCACAGCGGCGCGAGGCTGTCGAACTTTCGCGACTTGGCGGCGTCGACGATGACTTCACCCATGCGGCGACTGATCGCTCCGGCCTTCTTGCCGGTCTTGAGCAGCGAGGGCACCCAGTCGACTTCGGGCGCGATGGTGGTCGCGAGACCGATGATGGAGAGGGACAGGATGACGGGATCGGTTTCGCCGTCGGCGAGGTAGCGCGAGCCTTGCAGGAGGATGTCGCGGATGTCGCCCACGACGAGCATGTCGGCGGCGACAACTCCCGCGAGGGATTCGAGCGTTTCGCCGCGGCCGGAGATCGCGCCCATGCCGATGTCTTTGAAGCGGCGCGTCCAACTCGCGTGCTCGGTCGCCGTGAGTTCACGCTCGTGTTGGAGTCGCGAGCGCTGCCCGGCGGTGAGTTCAGGATCAGTCAATGCCTGCTCGACGACGCTGGTCGCTTCGCCGAAGCGGCCTTGGGCGCGGAGCGACGCGACCTCTGACGCCAGGTCGGCATCGGGGAGCGAACGCAGGACAGAACGACACAGTCGGGCTTGGGTGTCGGCGGCGACGACCCACAGCGCGAACAACGCGATCACGAGTCGCAGCAGATTCCATCGGCAGCGAACAAGCGTGCGCAGAATGACGATCGGGCCTGGCATGGCTGGCGAGACCGCCGGTGGTTCCTCGCGTCCTCCTTCGGTCACTTCACTTCGAGGGCGGAATCAACCTCGGCGGCGATGGACTTGAAGGTTTCGTCTTTCGTGAAGCCCGTGAAGGTTTGGCCGAGCACGCCGCCGGGGCGGATCACAATCGTCGTCGGAAACGTCGCGACCTTGTAGGTTTTGGCGATCTTGTCGGCATCGAGCAGCGCCTTGAAGGTGTAGTTATGCGAGGTCATGTGCTGGGTGATCGCGTCCTTGCCCTTCTCTCGCACCGCTGCGGCCAGCACCGTGACGTTTTTGTCCTTGTATTTGTCGGCGAGCGCTTGCAGCTCGGCGTGGGCGGCTTTGGCTTTGGGCGACCAGGTGCCCCAGAAGTTCAGCACCACCACGCGGTCCTTCAGGCTTTCGAGCGACACGCTCTTGCCTTCGAGGTCGGTGAGTTGAAACGCGGGCGCGAGGTTGGTCGGGGCGGCAGGCGCGGCGGGAACCGCAGCCGCGGGTGTCTCGGGTTCGCCACTGCTCGGCGATGCGCCGACAGGCGTCGCGACGGGTTCCCCTGTTGGAGCGGCGCTCTGGCCTTCGGGGCTGGCGGCGGGTGTGCCGCCGACGACTTTGGGCATGTTTCCCTCTGCGGCGCGCCGTTCGGCCTTGGTTGCCGGTGCCGTGTTCTCGTCGGAGGTGTACCCCTCGGGCGTCACCATCTGCAGCGCGACGGGGGGAACTTCCTTGTCGATCTGGATGTCGCCGAACTCGACGTACGACGAACCGCTGCCCATCGGGCTGTCGATGACTTTCTCGACCTTTCGAGGCAGATGGTCCGATTTGGCGAAGTACCAGCGGGTGCGATCGCGGCGACCGTCGACAGAGACGAGCACGACATCGCACGGCGTGCCGCCCGCGTCAGCGGGCTTCTCCATCTTGATTTCCTTGAACCCCAGTTGGGCCGCGAACGGCTCCTTGGCGAAGAGTCCGCTGGGGTTGATCTGCATTGGGAGTTGATACGCGACGCCGCGGGCACCGCCGAGCGTGCGCGTGATGACTTTCTTATCCTTGTGGTCGATCCACTGGGCTTGGCCTTCGGTCCAGATGCAATCAAACTCGACGGCGGCCTCGGTGGGGCGCGGCGTGCCCGAGCCCGTGGCCCGCACGACCCACTCGGAGGAGTCGGTGCTGGAGCGAGAGGCGATGACCTTGCCCTCAATCTTCTGGGCCATGCGTTCAAACACGCCGCCGCCGGTGCTGCCGGTGTTGGCCTTCATGGTCAGGCTCTTGAGGGCGCGGACGGCGTCGGCAGTCTTTTGAAGCACTTGCACCGCTTCGTCCTCGACGACGAGTTCAACCGGGCGGGCGGCGACCGGGCTCTTGATCTTGGGTGCCGGCGCGGGCGCGACGGGCGTCTCGGTCACCGGGAAATCCGTGACGGGCTTGGACTCGGGGCCGTCGGGCTCGGGCTGGGCCTGGGCGAGCGCGGGCGCGACGAGCGAAAGCCCGGCGAGGGCGACGAGCAAGCGGTGGCGGAATCGAAGCGAGGCTGGGGTGTTCATGGCGGGTTCCGGTGCGGCAGGGAGAGAATCAGGGAGCGGGGTTGGCACGGCCCAACACACGACGACGCGGCGCGGGCGTCGGTTCGCCGAAAGGTTGTTTGGAGTGGGCGACGCAGTCTTTCTATCGGGCCTGGGTGGCGGTGGGTTCGAGGGATTGAACGCTGAATCTTTGGCCCGCAGCGGCGATGGGGGCGCATTGGGCTCTGAGCGAGGGTTCTGAGGGGCACCCGAGCCAAGGAAGACCACCACACATGGATACGACGAGCGAAATGCACGCCTCATTTGAGGGGCGAGCGATGGATTTCTGCGTGCGGGTGCTGGATGGGTTGGCGGCATGGCCGCGGGCGTTGGTAATGGCACGCGGACGGGCACCCGAGCCGCCGACCGATGTGCGTGACGTGGCGGGTGACCACACCTGCATGCACAGAATCACGAAGCCGGGCGTGTATGCGCTGCCAGCACCGCTCGTGGGCGTGGCGGGCAAGACGGGCGTCGTTGTCGACGCTGACGATGTCGAACTGCGCTTGTGCGGAACGGAGCTGATCGGTGGGCGCGGCTCGCGCGACGGCATCGTGATCCTCGGGGCTCGTTGCATCATCCGCGATGGCGCGATCCATGACTGGGGACATAGCGGCATCGACGCGATTCGCGCGTTCCGTTGCCGCCTTGAGAACGTGCATTGCTTTCAGAACGGGCTATACGGGATCCTGCTGGGCAAGCAGGGTGAGGCGGTGGCGTGCAGCGTCAGCGACAACGGGGGGCCGGGGATGGAGACGGACGCCGCGTGCACGATTGTGAACTGCGTGGCGAAGCGGAACTGGCAGGGCGGCTTTGTCGCCGGGCGCGGGAGCGTCAGCGAGGGGCTGGTGTCGAGTGTGAACAACGTCGCAAGGAAGTAACGAGTTGGTCAGGCGAGCAGGGCTTTGAGTGCCGCCCCGGGGTCTTCTTGTCGCATCAGGTGCTCGCCGACGAGCACGATCTGCACGCCGACCGAGCGGAGGCGTTTTAGGTCCTGCGGGGTGCGGATGCCCGACTCACTCACGAGCGTCGAGCGGTTCTCCACCATGTCGGCGAGTCGGATGGTGTGGCCCAGGTCTACTTCCATCTTCGACAGGTCGCGGTTGTTGATGCCCAGCAGCGCGTAGGACGGATGCGGGAAGCCGACGTGCGGCCTCACGCGGAGCAGATTCTCCGGCGTGTGGACTTCGAGCAGCACCGTCAACTGCAACTGCTGTGCGAGGATGAGCATGTCGAGCAACATGCTCTGATTGAGGCACTCGGCGATGAGCAGCACCGCGTCGGCGCCTGCCGCCCGGCTCTCCCACAACTGCCACGGGTCGATCAGAAAGTCCTTGCGGATGACGGGCAGCGGCACGGCGTCCTTGATGCGGCGGATGAATGACAGGTGCCCGCCGAAGAATTTCTCATCGGTGAGGCATGAAATCGCCCTTGCGCCGGCGTCGTGATACCGTTGGGCGATGAACTCTGGGCGGAAGGAATCGCCGGCGTATTCGGAGCGGATCAGACCCGCGGAGGGGCTCTTGCGCTTCACCTCGGCGATCACCGCCGTGTCGTTCGCGCTGGCGTGGGTCGTTACCGCCGCGAAGAAGTTTCTGGGCGGTTCTTCCTGGGCGACCATCCCTTCCAGTTCGGCGAGCGGGGTGCGGACCATCGCCGCGGCGACCTCGTCGCGCTTGTGGGCGATGATCTCATCGAGGATGGGAATCCGGGGCGTGGCTGACGACGACGCGTTGGCCGGTGCGGGGCGCGGCGCGGCGGGCAGCGTCGGGTCGAACAACTCCTCGCTCGGCTTCTTGCTGCCGGGCAGGGGCTTGGGTTCGGGGAACGGATCGTGGCTGCCGTGCGTGGTCACAGGGCTGATTGTTGGCGGCGTGGTGTGTTCGAGCGCGATCGCGGACGGGCTTGGCTTTGAGGACACGGCGAACATTGTCGCGCAGGTGGCCGCGCCGTCGGCGCCGCCCGCCTCGCCGCCGGTGCTCAACAACGCGCCAACCCCGACAATGGAGCAGGCCAAGCGAGCGATGGACCTGTGGCTGAGCGGCGGGCTGCTCATCGCCGCGCCGCTCATTGTGTTGATCCTCTTCATGACCGACACGATCCGCCCGGGCAGTTTTCAAAGGGGCGGGCAGCGCGGCGTGCAGCCACACCCGGCCTATGTGTGGCTTTTCGGCGGGCTGATCGTTTATATGTCCGCCGCGTTCGGCGCGAGTCTGGCGGCGTCGGCGCCGTGGCTCACTGGCGGGAGCACGGTCGGCAGTGTGCGTTATTCCGCGGTCGTTGCGCTGGGGCACTTTGGCGCGGGCGCGATTGCAGGCTGGATCATGTGCCGACTGCTCAACGCCGGTGCGGGGGCGTCCGGGCTGAAGTGGCAGTGGCGCGACGTTCTCGTCGGTCTCGGCGCGTTCGTGTTGATCTATCCGATCGTCTACGCGGCTCAGGTTGGCGCGGTCTGGAGTTATCAGTACCTCAACGGCTCCGCCCCCGACGCGATCGCGCATACCACACTCAAGCAGATCACCAGCAACAGCGGCGATCCGTGGACGTGGCTCGTCACGTTTGGTGCGATCCTCGGGGCGCCGATCGTTGAAGAGATTCTTTATCGCGGGTTGCTGCAGTCGGCGGTGCTGCGACTCACCGGCGGCGCATGGTCAGCGATCCTGATCACGAGCATCGTGTTCACGGCGGTACACTACACCGTTGTGCCTCCGCATGTGTTGCCGGTCCTTTTCGTGTTGTCGCTTGGGCTGGGGGTGGTGCTCGAACGCACGAAGCGGCTGGGGGCGTGCATCGTGGTTCACGCCGCATACAACACCCTGAATGTGGCGTTGGCCGTCATGATGTGACGGTCGTGCGAGATATGCGGCGTCGAATGGTGAAGCGAATCCGATCAATCGACGAATATGCGATTGGAGGTTTCGTCTGCTTATGACTCACCCAACGCACAACGAATCCGCTCGGCTCGCAGCGATCGCGAAACTCGAGTTGCTCGGCGCGCCCGAGGCGAATGACCCGGGTTCGCCCGCGCTGGACCGTCTTGTGCGTCTGGCGGCGATGGTCTTCGACGTGCCGATCTGCGCCGTCAGCCTGGTCGGCGAGAATGAAGAGTGGTTCCGAGCCCGCGTGGGAATCACCGCGTCGTGCGGCCCGCGAGAGACGGCGTTCTGCACTCAGACGATTCTGTCGCAGGACGTCCTGATTGTTGAGAACGCGCTGACCGATGCGAGATTCTGCGACAATCCGCAGGTGACGGGGCCGGACGCGATCCGTTTCTACGCCGGCGCACCAATCATCGCGCCTGATGGCGGTCGCGTCGGCGCGTTCTGCATCAAGGATCGCAAGCCGCGAGAGTTCTCGCCGCGCGAGGCGGCGATGCTGGAGCACTTCGCGGCGCTCGCACTGGGCGAACTGGTCGGAAGGCTGACGCTTCGTGCGGCCGATGCCGCACGGCGGGCCAAGACGAGTTTTCTGGCGAGCATGAACTACGCCGTGCGCACGCCGCTCACGTCGATCTTCGGCTTCAGCGAATTGCTCGCGGAGGCGGGACTGAGCGATGAGGACCGGGCCGAGGCCGCGTCGTCGATCCGTCGCAACGGCGAGCAACTTGTCGAGTTTATCGACGATGCGATGCTGCTGGCTGAACTGGAAACGGGCGGCGTGACGCCCAGGCCGCGCGATTTCGTCCTCGCCGATCTGCTCCGCGATGTGGAGTCGGTGGTGTCGAGTGCGGCGAAGGCCCGCGGGCTTGCCGTGTGCATCTCGACAATGATCGATGTGCCCGCGACACTGCACGCCGACCCGGTGCTGCTGCGGCACGCGCTGTCGCAACTGTTTTCGAACGCCGTGAAATACACCGAGCATGGCTCTGTCGAACTGCGGGTTCGGAATGCCGACGCCTCCGGTCGCGTGGTCTTTGAGGTGAGTGACACGGGGCGCGGCATGGACGCGGAGATGCTCGCGAACCTCTGGCAGGGCGTCGAGCACGCTCACGCACGCGGTACGCGCGGGGTGGGGATGGGAATGCCGATTGTCGCGAGATCCGCGACACTGCTCGGCGGGGGTGTGAAGGCGCGCAGCACCCCCGGTTGCGGCTCGACCTTTACGCTGGAGATCAGCGCGGGCGCGGGAACGCAGGCGGGTGAAGTGGGCAGCGGTGGGCGCGAGGCGGCGTAGGCAGCAAGGAGCGCGGCAAACACGCTCGACCCCGTTGCGGCGGAGAGAGGTCCGCAGCGCACAGCCGCGCGGCTTTCGCGGACGCAAAATTTCCTGAACTCGGACGGCGTAAGCCGCGATCAGATCATCTCGCCATGCAGCGACAGGTTGGTCGCCGTGTTGATCCGCACGCGCTGCAGCGTCCCGACGAACGACTGCGGATCGCGATCCACGGGCGCGTCCACGAACACGATCAGGTCTGAGTCGGTGCGGGCGGAGAGTTGCACCGCGGCGTCGCTCTCGCTGAGCACGTGTACCTTGGTCGAGCAGCCGCAGTCGTGGTCGTCGCTGCCGCACGCGTCGCCGGGGGCTTCGTCCGCCGCGTCGCGTCCGCCGACCGTCAGCGAAACGAGACCGGGTGCCGTCGCAATCTGACGCTTGCGGCGTTTCTCTTCCCTGCGCGACAAACCTTCGACCAGCACCTCGAACTCGCGCCCGATCTGGGCCTTGCTGATGTCGTCGCTGATCTTGGTTTGCTCGGCCAGCAGCAGGTTGTTCCGCCGCCGCTTGGTGGCCTCGGGCACGTCGTCGGCGAGCTTGTCAAAGGCGATGGTGCCGGGGCGAGGCGAGTATTTGAAGATGAATGAGTTCTTGTATCGCGCCTTGCGGAGCAGATCGATCGTCGCGTCGAAGTCCTCATCCGTTTCCGTCGGGAAGCCGACGATGAAGTCGCCCGACAGCATCAGCGGCCTGCCGATCTCGGGCTGGTCCAGGTAGTGCCGACAGCGATCCAGGAACTCCAGATACTCGCCCACGCTGTAACCGCGATTCATCAGCTGCAACATGCGATCGCTGCCAGTCTGGGCGGGGACATGCAGATAACGGCAGATGCGCGGGTGAGCGCGGATCACCTCGAGCACGTCATCGCCGAAGTCGCGCGGATAACTCGTCACGAAGCGCAGCCGCTTGACGCTCGGCACTTCATCATGAATGCGGCGCAGCAGATCGGCGAACGTCGTGACGTTTCGCCCGGCGAGCGGGTCGCGTCGATGACCGCCGGCGAACGCGCGGCCTTTCTGCGGCTGCACGATGCCGTCCACGGATACCGCCGCCCCGTGCTCAAACCGATAGTGGTTCACCGTCTGCCCGAGCAGGGTGATCTCGATGACGCCCGCGTCGGCGAGCTTCTTGCACTCATCGACGATGTGCTCCGGCGGGCGATGGATCTCGGCCCCGCGGGTGAACGGCACGACGCAATAGGTGCAGAACTTGTTGCAGCCGCGCGTGATGCGGACATAGGCGGAGCGTTTGCCCGCGCGATCGTCCGCGTCGATCGGCGAGACGCTGCGCGAGAGGTCGAGCAGTTCGAGCGAGTCCTGTGCCGCGGCGAGTGTCGCGCTGCGGCGCGAGGTGTTGCCCTGCAGCGCGACCTGACGCGCGCTCTTGGCCGCCGCCTTGCCGCTGGCGACCGCCTCATCATCGCTGATGAGCGATTCGCGGGTGCGCACGGCGTTGTCGAGCAGCCCCGGCAGTTTGTCCAGTTCGCCCGGTCCGACCAGGACATCGACCACGGGCATGCGCCGGACCAAGTCGACGCCGTCGCGCTCGGCCATGCACCCCAGCACGCCCACGACCAAGCCCGGGTCCACCTTCTTGCGGAGTTGCAGTTCACCCAGGCGACTCCACACCTTCTGCTCGGCGCGCTCACGCACCGAGCAGGTGTTGAAGAGCACCACGTCGGCGGCTTCGGGTGTTGGCGTGAAGCGATAGCCCAGGGCGCGCAGCTGCCCAGCGACAAGCTCGCTGTCCAGTTCGTTCATCTGGCAGCCGAAGGTTTCGAGATAGACGGTGCGCTGCGACATGGGCGGGAATAGTAGACGCGAGGCGTAAGTTGCCTCGGTCGCGTCGTTTGGAGAAGATGGTCTGCTGTTGCACAGGCGTGGCCGTTCAGGCCCGGGGAGGTATCGAGTGATTCAGCAGGCAACGCGGCCGATCTCGGATGCCGAGCGAGCGAAACTCGAGCCTGAGATCAGGGACGTTCGACTCAACCCGTCCGGAACTCTCATCGGAGCGATCGTGCTTGGCGTGCCAGGGTTTGGGCTCGTGGCGCTGGTTGTCGCGTTGTTTGTCAATCGTGCGCTGCTCCCGAGCCCCGTGGCACTCTTCATGCTTGCCGCGATCACCGGAGCGATCGGGTTGGCGTTGCTCTTCAAGGCCGCAGTGCGAGTGCTGCACCTGATTCGGCCGCTCGCGCCGCTTCGACGCGCTCGCGATCTCCGCGGTGCGCTCGTGCGAGAGATATCGATCGATGTTGCATGCGCGTGGTGGAGTGACCTCATCGTCGACGGCGTTGTGCTGATTATTCGCGATGAGAGCGGCGCGATGGTGTTCCTCCGGGGCGATGTGCTGAACGATTGGGTGGAGAATCCGGATTCCCGCTCCGCGCGCCTTCGCATCGGGTGCCGGACGCGCGTCGTGGTGTTCGATGATGAGATCATCGACGTGTCGTTCGAGGGCGATGGTGTGGTTGCCGCGGTCATCACCGATTGCGACATCGATGAACTGGAACTGGCATGGATGAGCGAGTCTTGTCGCGTGCTCGATGACGCCGATCTCGACGAACGTCTGAGGGCCGTGATTGCCAAAGCCGATGTGTCAAAAGAAAAAAGCCCGATCGGATGATCGGGCCGTGTGGGTGAGTTCGTGTTGTTGAAACCGGCTCAGCGTTACAGCCCGAGGCGCTGCTTGGCGAGCATTGCAAACCGCAGCAGCGTCACGGCGCCGATGACGATGGCGAGCGCAAAGAGCGAAAGCCCCGCGCCGCTGGCGAGAAGTTTGCTGCCAGCCTGCCCGAGCGTGCCCGCCGTCGAGATCGCGCCGCCGCCCGATGCCGCCATCGACATCATCTGGCTGGTCTCGTTGCCGACGAGTGCGTGGAGGATGATCATCTGAAGCCACAACCCCCCGAGCACGCCGGCAAAGAGGAAGAAGCGGCTGGCGACAAACTTCCAACGTTCGACACTGCCGCGCCCGCGCGCGGTCAGATACAACTCGCGCAGCGGCATGAAAAGCGTGAGCAGGATGTAGAACACGCCGCCGATACCCGTTCCAGGAAGACCCGCAAACATGAACGTGACTCCAATTGTTTCCGCCGTGGGGCGGGTGGTTTCAATCTGTGATCTGACCGAATGCCTAATGCCCAGTGCCCAGTGCCTTTCAGTGTCCCTTCTCGAACACCGTGACGCGGCGCTTGCTGACGAACTCATTCCAGAAGGACGTGAGCACGAACCAGCAGTTGACGAATCGCATCAGATAGAACGCCGGCAGGCACGCGAGAGCCTTCTTCACCTCACCGCGCTTCCTGGCCGCCACGAGCACCGGCACCGCCACCGACGGCACGTCGAGGACATAGCCGAGCAGGAACAGCGGGTGGACGAAGATCGCCAGCGCGGGGAGCAGCACGAACATGCCGATGATCGCCGCGAGGGCATCCCACAACGCGACCGCGACCAGCGAACGCATCATCGGCTGGTGCATCAGGTCGCGCCAGTGGACGCGGATACATTGAGCAAAGCCTGCGGTCCAGCGCTTGAGCTGCTTGCTCAGGAAGTTCCAGTTGTGGGGCTCGACCGGATAGCACACCGCTTCTTCCACGAAGCGGATATCCCAGCCGAGCTTGTACATCGACCATGTGAGGTCCATATCCTCGCCGACGGTGCGCATCGACCAGCCGCCCAGCAGGCGGAGCAGATCGGTGCGATACGCCGAGAAGCAGCCCGACGCGATCATCGGGCGGCCGTAGTAATCCTGAATCGGCTTGTACATCGTGAACGCGTAGAGATACTCGACGTAGCGCCCGCGTTCCCAGAGCGACTGCACACGGCGTGGGATCACCATGCCGCACACGCAGCCGGTGTTGGCGTTCTCAAAATGCACCATCAACTTTTCCACGCCGTCGGGCGAGATCGTCGTGTCGGCGTCGATGGCGAGCGTGAACTCGCTGGAGACATACTCCAGCGCGAAGTTGAGGGCGCTGGCCTTGGAGCCGCAGTTCTTGGGGGGGCGGATGACGACGATGTCGTTGCCGCACGCGCGGGCGACGTCGCCGGTGCCGTCGGTCGAGCAGTCATCGACGACGATGATCTGATCGACGTGGACGGTCTGGTTTTGGACCGACTTGATGGTGTCGGCGACGAACTTGGCCTCGTTGTAGGCCGGGATGATGATCGTCAGTCCGCCGAGCGTGCGGGGTTTGCCGTTGGGGTCGGCGCTCGTCCAAACCGGGGTCGGTGCCTTCGAGGCACGGCGGCGGCGGGCGTGAAGGTCGAGTTCCAGTGTCGGCTCCATGGTGGCGGTGCCAACGGTCGAACCTGCTGCTTCAACGGTTTCCTGCGTGGCGATCATCCGAGTGTTCCAGGTGACGCGCTGCGCCCGATCGCCGACACTCCGCGCCGACGCGACCATCGCGCCTGCTGGGAATGCTCCCCCGCCGCGCGGCATTTCGCGTTGCGGCAAAGAGACCTCTCTCAAGTGTTTTTGAGTGGTGCGACGTGCGTCAGAGAGTGCTGCGGGGCCAAGGCCTCACATACCCGAGTGCGTTCGGTTGCCTGCTCGACCTCGGCATCATCGGCAGTGGAACAACGCCCCCGCCGACTTCTGCCTGCCGACTGCGTCGGTCGCGCGCCTTGACAAGCTGCGACGTCCGCCAGGACCGGCCCCCCGTGCGTCACACGGGTGGACTTTGAATACTACGCCCATTTCATGCATTCGGTTGAGGGAATCCGTTCCTGGTAACCACCAATGGACGTAACTCCATAGCCCAAATGGAGATCCATACGTCCGAGAATCAGCCAGAATTACCGAACACCGCCCTTTCAATGTGAATCCAGACGGTGAATCTGCCATCGAAACGGCGTCGACCGCCAGCATGACGAGGACCCAGAGTCCCCGCGCCTCAAAATACTCGGTCACTCAAGTTTTGCTTGCGATCCTCAAGCGGCCGCGGATATCTTCGACGGGCCCCGTTCCGCGGTCTCGTCGCGGAATCGGTTGTCGGCCTCCGACGCAAAGCGTCGCATCTTGCACTGGGGGGAGTGTTTCCGTGCGCTCACTCATTCGATTCGTCGCCCTTGCTGGCGTGACCGCCCTCGCCGCGTCATCCGCGCTGGCGCAGATCACCATCCCGACCGTCACGATCGGCAGCCCTGGCAACGCGGCAGACCCCGCCGATGGCGACTCATCGACGCCCGGGGTGCAGAACTTCGGCGCGGTGGCGTACACATACAACATCGGCACATACGAGATCACCAACGCGGAGTACGCGGCGTTCCTGCGCGCCAAGGCCGCATCGGACCCGTTCAATCTCTACAACCCGGCGATGGCCGGTCCGTTCGGCGGCATCACCCGCTCCGGTTTGCCGGGGTCGTACACCTATGTGGCTGTCCGCGGCCGAGCAAGCCACCCGGTGAACTACGTCTCGTTCTGGGATGCCTGCCGATTCGCCAACTGGCTGCACAATGGGCAGGGCGGCGGCGACACCGAGACTGGCGCGTACACGCTCGGCGGCGTGGCGAACCCCGTGAACGCGTCCGTCACCCGCAATGCCGGCTGGAAGTGGGCCGTGACCAGCGAGGACGAGTGGTACAAGGCCGCGCATCATCAACCGTGGCTGGAGATGGGCGACATCGACGACTACTGGCTGTACGCCACGTCGAGCAACAGCATGCCGACCATCGGGCAAGCGAACTACGGCAACGTGATCGGCAACACCACGCCCGGCGGCTCGTACGCGCCGAACTACTACGGCGTGTTCGACATGAACGGAAACGTGTACGAGTGGAACGAGGCGATGCCGCCGAGCGGAGCTTTCGGCACCAATGTGTTCCGCGGCGGACGGGGCGGGTCGTACGCCGAATTTGGCATCGATCTGCGGGCCGACAACCGCGGCGCCACATATCCGGAGAGCGAAGGCAGCAACATCGGGTTTCGTGTCTCTCAGAAACCTCCGGCGTGCCCCGGCGACTTCAATGGCGATGGCTTTCTTGACTTCACCGACTTCGATCTCTTCGCCGCTTTGTTCGAAGCAGGCGACACCTCGGCGGACTTCAACGGCGATGGCTTTATCGACTTCACCGACTTTGACGCCTTCGTCGCGGCGTTTGAAGCGGGGTGCTGAGGCTGCGCGTCGACGCGAGTTTTGTTGTTGACACGGATCGCCGCCGATTCGAGCGGCTGTCTCCTGAGAGTCCTGCTCAACAGCCGGTCTCGAAGACGCTCACGAATGCGTGTGAAGAGACAGTCAGGATGTCGTCCGCCGCTGCAAGCTCAGGGTGCGGCGTCGTCTCTTTGCCGGCACAGCCGCGTTATGCTCCTTGAATGCTCTCCCGTCTTCATGGCATCCTCGAGTCCATCCGCGAGAACGCCGCCCTGCTCGCTCTTCCCGGCGGGATGGCGTACGAAGTGCTTCTGCCCGCGTATCTCGCGCGGCGGCTCGAAGCCGCGCTGCTCGAATCCGCCTCCGGCATCGACCTCACGCTGCACACGCTCCAGTATTTGGACAGCCCCAACCAGGGCGCATCGTTCATCCCGCGATTGGTCGGGTTCGCCTCGCCGCGCGATCGCGCGTTCTTTGAGACGTTCACAACCGTGAAAGGCATCGGCAATCGCAAGGCCCTGCGGGCGATGGTGATCGAGCCTGCGGCCATCGCCCGCCTCATCGTCGGCAAGGACGCGATCGGCTTGCAAAAACTCCCCGAGATCGGCAAACGCCTCGGCGAGACGATCATCGCCGAACTCAGCGGCAAGGTCGACGGCTTCCTCAGCGAAACCGAGATTCAGTCGCTCACGCAGGCGGCACGAGCGCAGCCCGCGCCCAGCACGCTCAGCCAGGCCGCACAAGAAGCCGTCGCCGCGCTCGTCGCGCTGGGCGAAAGCCCCGCCGAAGCCCAGCGCAAAGTCGAGCGCGTTGCTGGCGTGTCGCCCGACAAGGACGCGGATGATCTCGTGGCGGCCGTCTTCGGACGCTGAACCGAGACGCGGAATTACGACACGGGGATTTTCATCGCCTCGTCCCACAGGCCGCCGAGCGTGATCGGCTTGATCCAGTCGGCGAGGGCGTAGTCCTTGTACTCGGCCGGATCGGACTTGAGGAACTCCTCGCGCGATGTGCCCGCAGCGGCGGCCTTGGCGGCTCGCTCGCGCATGTCCTTGAAGAAGTCGATCTGGCGCTTGATGGCGTCGCGGTCGGTGATGTCGCCGTGGCCGGGGATGACGATGGTATTGCGGCTGCACATGTTCCACGCGCGTTCGAGGCACTTGATCCAGCCCGCGGTGTCGCAGCCGCCGGCGCGATCGATGTAGGGCCAGACCTTGTTGAAAAGCAGATCGCCGGTGTGGAGGACATTGAGCGACGGGAGGAAGACGAGCAGGTCGTTGTCGGTGTGGCCGGGGGTGACGTGGTCGGCGCGGACTTCGAGGTCGCCGTAGTTGGCGCTGCCGCCACTGAAGCCGGATTGCGGCGCAAAGAGGGCCGCGATGTCGTCGTTGGACAAGTCGGCCAACTTGGCAAGGAGGGCTTTGGCATGGGCGACGGCGGCACGTGCCTCGTCGCTGTCGACCTTTTCAAAATCACGGATCGCGCCCGCCGCCCCGCTGGTGTAGCGTTCGACGTTGCCGAGGATTCGGGCAAGGGCGTTCGAATGAGCGGCGGTGGTGACACCTTCGAGCCCGACGAACGCGTTGTTTCCGCCAGTGTGGTCGTAGTGATGGTGGGTGTTGAGAAGAGCGGCGGTGTGCATTCCGCGAGACTCGATGCCGCGACGGAGGACCGGACCGAAGCCTGTCATCTTGGTGTCGACGACCAGAGCCTGTCGTACAACGCGCTCGACATTGACTTGCTTCTCATCGTCCCAGTAAGACTCGCGTTGTCCGTAGTCCAGTACCATCGTGTTTCCGCCGCCGCCGAAGACGGCCCACACGGTGTTGCCTTTGTCGTCCTTCTTCAGTTCTCGCCATTCCAGCATCGGCTTGACCGCGGGTTTGGCGGGCGCGTCGGCGGCGGGCTGACGGCGGCCGGCAGCGCGGACGAGACGGGCAGGCGCAAGCAGCGCGGTGCCCGCGGCAAGCGCGGACGCGCCAATAAACGAGCGGCGGTTCATGAGCATCGGTTCAACTCCCGGAGCGAGTGTTCGCATCGCCCACGACAGCGTACCTTGCGATGACGCTCGCGTGCGGAGCCAGTCGGCCGCGCTCGACGCTGACGCGACTTGGCGCGTTGCTGGGCGGCCAAGCGTGCCGCGCCTACCATTGCCTCCCCATCGCGGCGAGCGGTGTTTTGGGAAGTGTTTGGTTCGTAAGAACAATGGGCGTGCGCGGCGTGCGAGGGCACGCGGCATCGCGCGTCCGGCGACGAATGTCTGCCCTGAGAGGTTCTCCGATGAAGGCGACTGAACTGCGTCCCGGCTTGGGTATCAAACTCGACGGCAAGCTCTCGGTGCTCACGGGCGTCGAGCATCGCACGCCGGGCAACCTCCGGGCGTTCATCCAGATCAAGTATCGCGAGATCGTCAGCGGCAAGACGCTGGAGAAGCGTCTGGGCTCGAGCGACGATCTTGAAGTCGTTGACCTCGATCGTCGCGAGATGGAGTATCTGTACTCGGACTCCAACGGCGCGACGTTCATGGACACCGAGAACTATGAGCAGAGCGAAATGCCGGCGAAACTGCTCGGCGACTCGCTGCTCTACATGCGCCCCAACAGCAAGTGCATCGTACTGCTGAGCGAAGGCACGCCGGTGTCGATCGAACTGCCTGCGTCGGTGGAACTGATCGTGAAGGACTGCCCGCCCGAAGTGAAGGGCGCGACCGTGACCAACCAGACCAAGGACGCGGAGATGGAGACGGGCCTGAAGGTGCGCGTTCCCGCGTTCATCAAGCAGGGCGAGACGCTGAAGGTTTCGACGATGGACGGGTCGTATCTGAGCAGAGCCTGAGAGCAACAAGAACGCACAACGCAGCAACCGCGGGGCACACGCTCCGCGGTTTTCGTTTTGGCGAGGTGAAGTGGCGGCGTCAATCCACCTCGTACTCGTCGAACGCGCCTTTCTTTGCTTCTTCGTCGACGTACTTCTGGAACTCACTCATCTTGTAGGAGATGAAGACAAAGGCATGGTGGATCGCAAGCCACTCGATGTCGCTCTTGTCCTCGCCCAGATCTTTGCGCTGGCGATTGAGTTCCGCGAGAATGGCTTCGGCTTTCATCGAGGTGCTCCGGGAGCGGGGGCTGTGGTGGGAGAGGCGCGGGAAAGAAACGTGCCCGCAAGCAACGCCGACGCGAAGGCCGCGACCAGCACAAGCACAATGCACGCGCCGGCCTGGGCGTTGAGTTCAAAGGAAAGCACGAGCCCGCCGACGACGCCGACGAGCGCGACGAGAACGCTGAGCGCGACGACGCGCGCGAGCCGGGCTGAGAGTTGTAGCGCGGTCGCGCCGGGCAGCACGAGCAGCGCGGTTGCGAGCACAACGCCTGCGAGTTTCATCGCGGCGACGGTGGCGACGGCGAGCAGCGCAAGCACGAGGTACTTGGCGAAGGTCGTGCGTACGCCAAAGGCGATTGCCGCCGGTTCGTCGAACGCCCAGAAGAGCACGGCTCGCCGACCCCACCACAGCGCGACAAGCCCCGCAAACGCGACGATCGCGGCCCGGAGCGTGTCCACCAGGCCGACGTTGAGGATGGAGCCGAATAGGATTGACTCCCAACTGGTGTTGGCCTTGGCGCGATGGAAGAGGACCGCTCCCAAGGCCATCGACGCGACGAGAACGATGCCGATCGCGGTGTCGGCGCGCGTGCCGCGCCCAGAGAGCGCGCCGACGAGAAGCGCTGCGGCGAGACAAAAGCCGGTGATGACGCCGAACTGGGCAAGGCTCGCGAACGACTCGCCGAGGCCCGAACCCGCGACGCCGAAGAGGCCTAGGGCGGCCGCGACACCCACGCCGCCGAACGCCGCATGGCTGATGCCTTGCCCGATGAACGCGAGACGCTTGAGGACGACGAGGACCGAGAGCGGAGCGCAGAGAAGCGCGATGGCGATGCCGGTGAGCACGCCCGGCCAGTAGAGGCCGCGGAGCGAGGGATCGGTGAGGTAGGTGAAGGTCGTCATGGTGGGAGGGAAGAGAAGAAGAGACGAAGTGCGGAAGGCAAGTCAAGAGTCAAGTGCCAGTAAGTCAGGAGGCGCTGACGCGAGGCGACGAGGTGGCTGACGACTCGCGGAACATGGATGATTCACTCTGCCACTCTGCCTCTGTGGTGACTTCTTCACGAACTTGCAGAGTGCGGCAGCGGGCACGACGCCGCATCGTGCGCGTGTACATGCAGATCGCCGAAGATCGCCGCGACGTCGTGGCGAAACACGTCCGCGAGCACGCCCGGGGTGAGCCCTTCGGGCGCGACGTGGGCGTGCAGCGTGCGGCTTAGGCACGCGATCATGTCGCAACCCGCGGCAACAGTGCGGATGTCATGGCTGACGACGAGAATGGTGAGGCCCAGCGCGCCGTGCAGTCGCACGAGCAAGTCCGCGAAGCGTTTCTGCCCGCTCACATCGATGCCGACCGTGGGTTCGTCGAGCAGCAGGACACGCGGGCGCGACGCGAGGGCCCGCGCGATCATCACGCGCTGCAGTTGCCCGCCGCTCAGCCGCCCGACGGGCACCATCGCGTACGACTCGGCGTCGACCAGGGCCATCATCGCGCGGCAATGATCGCGGGTGGCGCGGTCGACGCCGCGCCATGCCGAGAGACCGATGGTCGCGCTCATCTCGACCGCCTGCATGGCGGTGATCGGGAAGGAGAGTTCAGCCTCGACCTTCTGCGGCACATAGCCGACGAGTCGTTCGCGACGGGCATCGCGCGGCACGCGGCCGAAGATGCGAATCTCGCCGTCATGCCCGTCAAGCAGACCGAGCGTGAGTTTGAGGAGTGTGGACTTTCCGCCGCCGTTGGGCCCGAGTATTCCGAGTCGTTGACCGGCGCGGACTTGGAGCGATACGTCTTCGAGCGCGAGCCGATTCTCGCCCGGGTCCGCGGCCCGCCGATGGCGATAGCCGAACGACACAGACCGATACTCGACCGCGACTTCACTGGAGTCTGTGCCTGGCACCAGCGAGGCGGTGCTCGGCGAACCGTGCGAGCAGCGGTCGTGCGAGTGTGCGTGTGTGTGCCCTGCGTGCGAGTTGTGCGGCTTCTCGCTCACGGCACCATCGCCTTCGTGAGTTCGTCGAGGTTGGCGTTCATCATCACGAACCAGTCGCCGCTGCCGAGCGGGTCGAGCGTGGCGACGCGCACGCCGGCCTGCGCCGCGATGCGCCGCGCGAGCGACGCGTCGAACTGCGGCTCGATGAAGATCGCGCTCGCCTTCTCCCGTTCGATTGCGCGGACGACTTCGGCGATCTTGCCCGCCTCGGGTTCGGCCCCTTCGATATTTCGGATGACGGCGGCAACCTTGAGGCCGTAGCGATCCGCCAGTCTGGCGAACGCGGCGTGGTGCGTCACCATCGCACGCCCCTTGAACGGCGCGAGTCGCTCGCGATACGTCGCGTCGATGGCGTCGATGCGAGTGAGCAGTTGCTCTGCCGCTTGGGCAAGGGCGGTCCTGCGCTCTGCGTTCCACTGCCCGCGCTTTTCGAGCGCGTGCTGCACGGCGGCCTGAACATTGGGCACCAGTTGCTTCACCAGCACCGGATCGACCCACAGATGCGGATCGCTGCCGGCGGCGTGCTCGCAGGCGTCGGTATGCACATGAGCGTGCCCGTGTTCGTCGTGACCAGCCTCGCCGTGATCGTGGCCCGCGTGCGCGTCGCCCGCTGCGGCGGGGTCACTTAGCCCGACAGCGTCGGCGAAACTCACACGCACCTGAGTGCCCGCCGCGCGCCGCGCGATGAACGCATCGACTTGGGGCTCCAGCCCGAGACCGACCCAGACGACCAGATCGCTGCCACCCATGGCGGCGAGATCGCCGGGTGTGAACTCATAGCCGTGCTCGCTGCGCCCCGGTGCCATCAACATGCGCACGCTCGAGCCCGCCGGGAGCAACGGTTCAACAAGCGACTTGAGCGGCGGGATGGTCACAACCGCGTTGAGTGTCGCGGTTTGGGACGCACTCGTCGCTGGTGCCGCTGATGAGGGTTCCGAGGAGGGCGACTTGTTCGCGACGGCATCGTCGTCGTCGCGGGCCGTGCAGCCCGGCAGCGCAATGGAGCCCGCCGTCGTCGCCAGCGCAATCGTGGCGGTGAGCGCGAGACACGCGCGGCGAGAATCAGAGGCGGCGGGTTTGGTCTTGACGGCAGGCATACTCATTGAGAATATACTCTCAATAAGCCCGATGGGTTCAGGACAACCCGAGTCTCGGGGCGCGGCTTCCCGGGCGCATGGTGAGCGAGGAAGCCCGCAAGCGGGTGGACACTTTTGCCGCGCGCGGGCCTACACTCCGAACCCTCGACGCCGACGTCGGGGCGACAACTCGGCATATGGTCGGTGGTACGCCGACGAATGGGGCGGTAGCTCAGTTGGTAGAGCGCATCGTTCGCAATGATGAGGTCGGGAGTTCGACTCTCCTCCGCTCCACTTCTTTCTCTCCTCGGCGGCTCGGGCCTCCTGGCCCGAGCCTGGGGGGAGTAGCCCGGTCCGTTTCAGTGACACAAAGTCCTGGTCCTCAACCAGTTGCCACGCCCCACGCAGATCCCACTTCAGCCGCCGATCCCGAAGGGTCAGGTTCGAGCCGACCTTTTGGAAGAATCGGGCCTTCGCTGCGGCA
>Ga0164290_1001509_pt1 | contig 32000 bp, 34 predicted proteins | sample Micstemetagenome_FD_108782 | JGI IMG/M metagenome (GOLD analysis project Ga0164290, IMG submission 108782) | Contaminated culture microbial community from soil near Moab, Utah, USA - Microcoleus steenstrupii SON62 (Illumina Assembly) | ecosystem: Environmental > Terrestrial > Soil > Soil crust...
CGCGCAGCCATAGGTGCGCTCCTGGTCTAGCAGGTGTTGCTGCCAAGAGCGTACCAGAGGGGGCAAGCGAGGGGGTACGACTAGTTCGAGACTGGTAAGGTACGAACTTACGGAGCCTTACAAATTGACAGGACTTACGCGGTGGGTCTGAGCTCAGGTGGACAGGCCCGAAGCGGCACTGGAGGTGCTTCGCCTGCTTGTATCACTGCAAGCTGCCCGCTCCCTACGCACGGCTCGACCTGGTCGGCGGCGAGCTGGTGCTTGACAGCTCCTACGACGCCGCCCTGGTCGCCGCACTTAAAGCCGCCGTACCGCCCACCGAGCGAGCCTGGGACAAGGCCGGCCGGGTGTGGCGCGTGGCCCCGAAGCAGGCCAAGACGGTCGCCAGCATCGTGCAAACGTATCTGGGCGTGGCCGTCGCCCTGCCGGTCGCCGCGGGCACGGTCGAGCAGCCCCGGCCCGAGACCAAAGTCTTCCGGCTGGAATACCTGGGTCAGTGCAAGCAGCGCGAGGATGGCAGCACAAGTGCGATGGGCTACGCCGACGGCGCCTGGTCGGTGATCGCGCCCGAGCCGGTGCTGCGCGCCTGGTTCGAGGGCACGCAGGCTGACCAGCCCGCCCGGGGCGTCGGCCGCGAGACGCTGTATGGCCTGCTCGGCGTGCCACCGACGGCGTCAGCCGACGAGCTCAAGGCCGGCTACCGGCGCATGGCCCGCCAGTGGCACCCCGACGTGTGCTCAGAGCCCAATGCGACCGAGATGTTCCAGCTCATCAAGGGCGCGTACGACGTCCTTGGCGACCTGCTGCGGCGCAAGAAGTACGACGCGGGCCTGTTCTTCGCGGCCAACGACCACCAGCGGCACATGCCGGCCCGGTTCAGCGCCTATGCCGAGGCCTATCGCGCACCGCTCCGCTGCGGCATGGTTGTCGCCGAGGCGGCGCCCTCGCTTGGCCGCTGGACGCTGACCAAGATCATCGGCTGGAACGACATCACCGACCTGTCGGGCCGCGTGATGGTGGCGAGCTGGGACCGCGACAACGACCGGATCAAGGTCGAGTGGGTGCAGCCGTGATGCCAGAGCAGCTTGAGCAGATCCAAGCGCGTGTCGACAAGTACGCCGCGCCGTGCAGCATCACTGAGGCAACCGCAGTGCAGAACGAGTTTTTGCGCCACGCGCCCGCCGATTTGCTGTTGCTGCTCGGCGAGGTGCGGCGCCTGTACGCCGTGATCGACCAGAGCATCAGCGACGTGCAGGGTATCAGCAACCTGGCCGGCGACGACGTGCCCGGCCTGCGCGAGATGATCCACCACCTCGCCGACCAGCTCGGCGCCGCGTTGGAGGGCAAGTAAATGTCTACTGCAATCGTTCCTGGCTCGCTGAAGGCCGTCGCCCAGCAGCAGGGCAAGCCGCTGGCCGAGTCGTTTCTGTCGGCCGACGCGATCGTGCTGATCGACGTGTCGGGCAGCATGAGCGCCCGTGACGTCGACCGCCACAGCGAGAGCCGCGGCCGCTCGCGCTACGAAGCAGCGTGCGACGAGCTGGCCCGCCTGCAGCGCGACCTGTCCGAGTCCATCGCCGTCGTGCAGTTTTCCAGCGACGTGCGCTTCGTGTGGGGCGGCCGGCCGACGTTTGAAGGCGCCGGCACCGACCTGGCCGCAGGACTCAAGTTCGTGCAAGCCGCCGACGGCACCGTCGAGTTCTTTGTGATCAGCGACGGCTACCCCGATGACGCCGACCGGGCGCTGAGCCTGGCCCGCCAGTTCGACTCGACCATTCACGCCATCTTACACGGCGCACGCGGCCGCACAGGCGTACCACCCGATCCGCGACTACCTCACCGGCCTGGTGTGGGACGGCATCAGCCGCTTCGGCGACCTGGCGCGCTGCCTCATCAGCGATGACCCGCCGGTGACCTACCAGAATGGCTCACAGGTCACCTTGGCCGGGGTGTACGTCACCCGCTGGCTGATCGGCGCTGTCGCCAAGGCCCTCGACGCGCACCAGAACGGCATGCTGGTGTTGAGCGGGCCGCAGAACCTGGGCAAGTCGCACTTTGCCCGCTGGCTCTGCCCGCTGCCCGCCTACCACCTGGAGAGCCCGATTAACCTGGGCGACAAGGACAGCCTGGTCCGGCTCATGCGCACCTGGATCTGTGAGGTCTCCGAGCTCGACGCAACGACCCGCAAGTCGGACGTGTCGGCGCTCAAGCACTTCATCACCCAGCAGAGCGTGACGGTGCGCAAGAGCTACGGCCGCTACGACACGACCAAGCCCGCGCTGGCCTCCCTGATCGGCACGGTCAACGACGGCTCGGGCTTTCTGGCCGATGAGACCGGCAACCGGCGCTTCTACGTGCTGTCGATCAAGGCGCTCGACTGGGCCTACGCGCAGCTCGACGTCACACAGATTTGGGCCGAGGCCGTCGCCCGCTATCGGGCTGGTGAGTCGTGGCTCCTGCTGCCTGAGGAGGCCGCCCACCAGGCCCAGCAGAACCAGCAGTACATGACCGAGTCGGTGCTGGTTGACTGGATCAAGAAGCACTGCTTCATCACGAACGACCCCACGCACACGATGACCGCGGCCGACATTGTCGACACGCTGCGCGGCAAGGATGTGAAGCTGAGCGGGAGTGACCGGGCACTGGCGATGGAGATAAGCAAGGCCATGGCCGCCCTTGGTGTTCAGAAGGTTCGCACGCCGGTCAACCGCTACTACGTGGGCATCGCGCCCAAGATGTGAGGGGCTATGCGCCGCGCCGCCAAAGTTGACCAGAACCAGGCTGCCATTGTGGAGGAGCTGCGCCAGGTGGGCGCGTCGGTCGAGCCGCTGCACCGGGTCGGCGGGGGCGTCCCTGACCTGCTCGTGGGCTTCCGCGACCGCACGTACCTGATCGAGGTCAAGGCCGATCAGGGCACGCTGACGGACGACCAGCGCGCATGGCTCGCCAAATGGCGTGGACAGGCCGCCGTGGTCCGTACCGCCGATGAGGCCCTGAAAGCGATAGGGGCGATATGAGCACCTTACCCTGCGGCTTCCAGGCCGATGACTTGAAAGGTTTAGAGAACTACGCGATGCAGGTCAACCACTACCACTCACTTATTCGCTGCTCCCTGGCCGACAATGCGAAGATCGGCCGCTGCACAAGAAACCTGGGATACGGTGAACCTCGCCTGCTCGCCTGGTCCCAGCGTGGTCGCGCTCAGCGTCGCGTTCTGCCAAGGACAAGATGGGTGCGAAACAACCACCTGTGCCTCCAGCAGCGTCCACGCCGTGTTGTTACGCACCGTTCCCTGCACTGTGCTACCCGTCCGGCTCCAGGTACCTACTGTCAGCGCGTGATACGTTCGCCCACTGGTGGACGTCCGGCTCGAGGTGCCAGCCTCCACCCGGACGAAAAATACATCGTCTCTGTACAGCTGATACTCCACCTGAAAGGGGTTTGGCTGGCCTGGCAGGACGGCTGGCAGCGCGGTGCGTAGCTGATGGGCAAGGACTCCCGTGGTGGGCTCCTCGCCATAGTAGCTCCATACCGAGCTCAAAGTCACGGTGGCAGAGTAGATCGGCGTGTCCGTAAGAGTATAGGCATAGCCGGCCACAAAGTGGGAAGGAGGAAACTGGCACGAGGGGCTCGGAGGCGCACAGCTGTTGCGGCTAAGGGTTAATTCAACACGGAACAGAGCTGGCTCGCCCACTACGGCAGGCAGATAGACGACGCTTGCAAGCGTAGGCGAGCGATCCCGTGGAAGAGCAACCGAGCTTGTGGACACGAGGAGTACGGCGAGGGCGAGCATGAGGGTGAACGATCGTGAAGTCATGAGTGCCCTCCTAGACAGCACCATACATCTCTGCAGGACGTGCTGCCCCTACTCTCGGTGTGTGACAGGCTGCGAGGCTCAGTACGCCCGGAGTATAGCAGTTCAACGCTACGCGTGAAGCCGCCGAGCCCGCGAGAGGAGGGAACCTGATGCAGCAGCTCAGCTTCAACTTTTCAGCCCCGGCGCTGCCCGTCGCCGACCCGCGCTACCCGGCCTTCGACCGAATGCACGAGGGGCCGCTGACGGCGCACGAGCTGGCGTGCCTAGCGGCCCACGGCTACACGCTCGTTGAGGTCGACGCCACGGGCGCCTGCTTCATCTTCAAGGGCGAGCGCTGCGACCGGGGCAACGACTACTGGCGCAGCGAGATCGACGTGCTGTATCTGCTGGCGAAGCAGCGAGGGGCCGTATAGGTGCTACGTCGCCGCGCTGCCGACCTTGGCAGCGCGGCACGGCCCGAAAGTTCTCCCGCAGCGAACCTGCTCCTGCTGGTCGGGGGCGCGACGACAACCGTGAGAAAGTACATGGCACATCCGCACCTGGGCCGCTTCACGCAGCCCCGCAGCCAGAACAACCTCGCCGACCTGGCGGGCTGCGGCCTGCCCTGGGCGGTCGACAACGACGCCTTGCAGGGACTCGACGCCGACGCCTACCTGGCCATGCTCGGACGTGCTGGGCCACGAGTCGTCCAACGTCACGCAGCGCTACACGGCGGCGCGGATCGAGGCGATGCGGGTGAAGCTGGAGCAGGTGGCAGCGAGAGTAGTGAGGCAGCAAAGGGTAGGGTAGAGAATGGCTCTGTGGTGCCGGGCAAGCAGTGGCGCACTAGAGGTGTTATAGGACTAGGAGGGGAGAGGAATCGTACCTAATTTACGCTCCACCGCGCGTAGCCCTTATCCTGCTGATTGCCAACTCCTACATTTCCTGTCTTGGCTTGATAATTACTACTCATTAAATTACACAAGCATCGTTGTTACTTCTGCTACCTTTTCCTTCGGGATTAAAATTCTGATAGAAAAATCCGGGACGTATCCAGCAGTCATTGGTTCAAAGACTTTGAAAGAAAAATCGATTATATTAATTGCCATAATCATATCTTGGATATAAAAATGTATTGTATATAGATGTGCAAGGTTGCAAAGATCTTCTTTCTTAAAATAATTATATAGGATTTTAGCAAATGAAGGCAAATAGTACATCACCGCAAGCAAACCAAGCCATACAACAAAGACAAAACCAAGTAAGTCTACTTGTGCCATTGAAAAAATGAGCATCACCATAAGAATTAGTGAAAATACAAAGATAAGCCTAAAGCTTTTAAAAAACGAGAGCATAGTAAACAAAATTGTAAACAGGAACTGAGGTTTACCAAATTTGGCATTGATCAATGACATCCGAAACTTGTACAAATAAGACGATCTACCCTGATTATAAATATCACCTTGTCCGTGCTCCAAGAAAGATTTGATATACGATGAGATATGTGGAAGCATAGCTCGATCTTTCTTCATTAGCTCTTCAACTTCTTCCCTTGATAAACGACCTAAAGTAAAATAAACCACTATTTGCGTCAATCTATCAATATAATTCTCTCCGTTCGGGGCTTTTACAACAGGATAGGCCCATATGTCAGATTCTTGAACAAGTTTAGAAGTATCTTCTATAGTTAGTTTAGAGAATTGATGCTTGGGGAAGTAAAACGCTTTGGCTATCCCTAAAGTGGTTAATACACCAAGAGCAGTAGCCAAAATATCCCAAGGGTCGAACGTCCGAAACAAGTGGCCGATTTGAATCACTTCATAACATACTAATCCAAGAAAAATAGCAAAAATGTCACTCACAAACTTGCCAAGTAAAATATCTTTTCGTGTCAGAGACAAATAGGAAGCACCGAAAGCTGTAAGGAAGTTAGGCAGAACTCCAGTAACGCCTAAATCAGCTATATTGTTCTCGTACACGTAGGGCCGTAGCCTTACAATAATTACTACTGTAGTCAACAATAAACTAATAGAAATCAATCCGGAAGCCAAGCGTTTTACGCTAGGGTTATACGTCGCTTTCCACAAACGAGAATGTATATACTGATAATTATGAGCTTTTAAACCTTTATAAGTGCGATAGGACGAATTTGATATCTGCCATTCTAATACCCCTGTTGCACATCCAGCGATAAGTACCAAGGAAATAAGGGCGAAGATACTCGATGTATTGGGCACGGCTGATGATGAGGCGAAAATAAAAAAACTAACGACTGAGACAGTTACGCTAATTTTAAGAATCCTTTCGGCGATATACCTTATCCTCCCTAAAAAAGAACTCCTCCTTTTCCATTGCTCAAGCCTTTGTGGATTCCAGTCAACTATGTAATTCAATTTAGACATAGAATTCGATCCTTTTACAAAGAATATCACAGACGATATGTACTATCGTGCCCTTGGCACCTTCTGCTATCTTGCGGAGAAGCACGCTGAACTTCTAGCCAACTTGGCAGTACGAGCCCGTGCGGAAGATACGCGCCATGACCAAGAAGCGTGACTATGCTCGCCGGCTTATCGAGCCCTGGGTCTTTGAGGAGATACGCCGCTTAGAGATCGTGCTTGGTCAGTACCGAGGTGATGATGAGACATTGTGAAAAAAATACACTCTCCGATACACTCTCCGGAGAGTAGAAGCCCTAGAACGCCTCTAACGTTCTAGGGCTTCTTGGTGCGGAGCGGGCGACCGGATTCGAACCGGCGACATTCTGCTTGGAAGATAGCCCAGGGGCTGTCCGCACACGTCCACAGCCGTCCGCTGCGTCTTCCCAACGCCATCCCCGTGTCCACAGGTTCCGCCCGTGTCCACACACGTCCGCCGGCTTGGCTACAGTTTGGCTACATGAACCTTGCGCTACTCGTCGACGCGGCGCTGCCACTGCGCGGGGTCGCGTCGGGCGTGGAAGCAGGCGAGGACGACAACCGTGTCGCCATCGACCACATAGAAGATGGCATAGGGAAAGCGCCGAAGCAGCGCCCGTCTCACTTCACGATGCACGACAGCGTAGAGCTGAGGCGTGCGCTCAATGATGGCGAGTGTGGCTTCGACCGCGCGCAGAAATTCCGCGCCCAATCCCTCCGACGCTTCCTCGTAGTACGTATACGCCGCCGCGATGTCAGCTTCGGCCTCAGGCCGGATGCGCAGGGTCACGGCTGAGTCTGGCGCAGGAGTACGGCCTTGACTTCCGCCCAGGAGCGACCATCCGCGGGGCTTGACTGATAGCGGGCCAGCCGGCGATCAAGCTCCGCCTTCTGTGCGTCCGTTACCGGAACAGCCTCGGGGGTTGCTGCAATCGTATCCCAGAGATCCTCGACGAGCTGGATTCGCTCAGCGAGGCTAAGCTGTGCAAGATCGACAACCATAGACGCCTCCCGACGAGCAGAACGAAACATCACTCGTATTGTAGCACGGCAACGACCAACCTACGGGTTACTCAGGCGTCGGCGATAGCACAAACGCACTACCTGCCCGGCGACCAGACGGCACAGCGCCTCTAGGATGCAGGTCATGCGCTGACTGCCAACTTCTCACGGGCGCGGATCTTGAGGCGGCGCACGAAGTGCTCCAACTGCAGGTAGATCTCCAGGTCGGCGCGCTCGGCGTCATTCAAGGATACGTTGCGGCTGCCGTCAAGCAGGTAGCGCAGGCGCTCCTGGGCCGCCGGCGAGGGTCGCAGCGCGATCACCGCCTCCAGCGTCGGCGCCGAGAGCAGGAAGTCGAGCACCTCCTCGATCAGGGTTGGCTCAGGCATCACGACGGCTTGTGGCTCATGTCTGGCCGACGCAGGCCGGGCAGCGGAGCCCACCGCGGCGGTCGAGGGCCAGGGTGTAGGTTGGCTGCCCGCAGGTGGGACAGTCCAGCGCGTCGGTCTTCTCGGTGAGAGGATCCCAACTGATGCTCGGGAGCTGTACCGGCGGGAGCTTCGGCCCGCTCAGCCGGACGCGTAGGAACAGGCGCGGGACACTGAGGTGAAGCAGGTTGCGTAACCGCAGCTCGGCCCGCACCCCCGCCTTGCGGCGCAGCTCGTCGATGCGGGTGGCGGCCTCGCGCTCCAGGGCCGCCTTGCGCTGCACGAGTGGAGTGACGTCCTCGCCTTTCGCCTTTGCCTTCGCCACGCGGGTGTCGAGCTCCTCGGCCATATCGGCGAAGTAGCGCTCCATCCGCGCGATCTCCTTGCCGGCCTGGGCCTGCCGGGCCCGCTGCTGGCTGTTCGCCTCGGCGGCGACGGTCCGCACCACCCGCTCCCGCGCCAGCAGGTAGGTCCGCTCCAGCGACAGAGCGGGGGCGTCGGGGAAGGGCCAGCGCCGCTCCTCGCCGAGCTCCTCGCCGGCCAGCAGCGGCTCCAGGTGGCGCACCAGCCGGCCGTAGCGCCGGTCCACCGCCGCCGACACCACCGCCTGCGTCTTCTCATCGCCAAGAAAGCTGACCTCGAACCAGAAGACGGTGTGGGCCACGTAGGCGGGACGGGGCGAGGACAGCTCCAGCTCCGTCCCGGGCGGGACGCTCAGCTCGCGCCGCACCTGCTGCTCCAGCCGGTACGGCTGGAGGTTGAGATTGTCGTAATAGACCTGGGCGACCTGCCCGCGGGCCTGGGCTGCACTCAGCAGCTCGTCCAGCAATGGCAGGCCGAAGGTCAGCAGCTGTGACTCGGGGTGCTCCGGCAGCGCCTCGGGGTCGAAGGTCAGGCGCAGCGGCTGTGTCTGGTCGGGCCAGAGCACATCGTAGACCTGGGGCTCAATCTCATCCCAGACGCCGTCGACCGCCTCGGTGTAGTCGCGGAGGAACTGTTCCAGCAGGGAGGTCATCCTAGCCCTCCGGGGCGAAGCGCTCGCCGAACAGCTTGTCGTCGTGGGCGCGCTGGCGCAGGTAGGCGCCCCGCGCCGCCACAAGCCGCTCGCCGAGCTGGTCGAGGGCGGTGTGGAAGGCCCGCTCGTTGGGAGCCTGCGCCCAGGTGTCGGCGATCAGATCCTCGAACTCCTGCTCGTCGTCGAGGTTGCCTAGGATCATATCCACCTCGCCAACTACCAGCTCGAACATCGCGATCTTGGCGTCGAGCAGGTGGAGGATCGCCGCCTCCAGGGTGTCGGCGGCCACGAGGTTGAAGACGTAGACGTCGCGGGCTTGGCCGATGCGGCTGAGCCGGCCGATGCGCTGCTCGATGCGCATCGGGTTCCAGGGGAGGTCGAAGTTGATGATCCCGTTGCAGAACTGGAGGTTGCGGCCCTCGCTGCCGGCGTCGGTGGTGAGCAGCAGGCGGGCCGGGCCGCGAAAGGCGGCGATCGCCTCCTCCTTCTGCACGCGGGTCAGCCCGCCGTGGAACAGGGCCACCTCCTCGCCAGTCTCCCTGAGGCTCCGCTCAAGCAGGGCCTGGGTCTCGCGGAACTGGGTGAAGATCACCAGCTTGTCGGGGAAGGCGCGAACCAGCTCGATCAGCCGGCGCACCTTTGCCTGCTCACCAAGGTCGCGGGCCGTGGCGGCGAGGCCGCCCAAGGTGTCGCGCTCAGCAGCAGGCAGGCGCTCGTCCAGCGCGAGCCGCTCAAGGGCGGGCGCGGCGGCGGGGCCGGCACTGCCCAGGGCCCGCTGAAGCGAGAGCAGGGTCATGCGGTTGAGCGGGCCGCGGCCGCCCCCGGCCTGGAGGTGCCGGCGCACGAAAGTGGAGACGCCGTCGTAGAGGGTGCGCTCGCCGGGGCTCAGCGGCACGCTCTCGGAGCGAGCGATGCGGCGGGTCAGGGCGAGGCCCACGGTGGATCGGCGGTTGCGTACCATCACCTCACTCAGCAGGTCGTGGAGCTGGCCGAGGTTGCGGGGTGTGAGCTTGTCGCGCTTGTCCACGAACTGCTGCTGGAAGACGCGGGCCGTGCGAAGCAGGCCGGGCTGGAGCAGCGTGACGAGATTGAAGAGCTCCTCCAGGTTGTTTTGGACGGGGGTAGCGGTGAGCAGCAGGATGTACTTCTTGCGCAACTCAGCGGCAAACTGCCAGAGGACAGTGTTACGGTTGCGGAGGTGGTGGGCCTCGTCAACGACGACGAGGTCCCACTCGTGGGCGAGGATCGCCGAGCGGTGGGGCTCGCGCTTGGCAGTGTGGTACGAGGCGACGATGCGCTCGTGCTGCCCCCAGGCGGCGGCCCCCTGCTCGCGGAAGGCCGGGTCGTCGTAGGCGATGCTGTCGAGGCCGAACTTGCGGCGCAGCTCGCCCTGCCACTGCTCCACCAGGGACGGCGGGGTGAGGATGAGCGTGCGCCTCGCCAGGCCGCGGGCGGCCAGCTCCAGGGTGATCATCCCGGCCTCGACCGTTTTGCCCAGGCCGACCTCGTCGCAGAGGAGGGCGCGGCCCCTCATGCGACGCAGCACTACACGGGCGGTGCGGAGCTGGTGCTCTAGCAGCTCGACGTCGCGCAGCAGCGGGGTGGAGAGCAGCTCGTCGAAGCCGGCAACGATGGCGAGTTGGGCGGCCTGGAGGCTGAGGCGAAAGTCACGCCAGCCCGCCCGAGCCGTAGCCTGCGTGAGGCGCTGGGCGTCCTGGGGGTCGAAGGCGAGGGGCACGCCATCCTCGGTGACGATTGGCGTGCTTGGGAGGGTTAGCGCGGCGGGGGCGGGCCGGAGCAGGTGGAGCGTGGGTGGGTCGCCCGTACGACACTCCAACCAAAGGCGGCCGTCAGGGGCGACGAGGCTCTTCAGAGCGGGCCCGATAAGGGCGCCCTCGGCAGGGTCGAGCGAGAGCGGCTGCGGGCCGCGGGGCGTCTCGGCCACAAAGCGGATAGCCTCAGCGGCGAGAAGGCCCAACAGTGCCGGTGGGATGGGCAGGCAGCCGACCTGGAGGTTTCCGGGTGAAGCCGTCAGCTCCCAGCGGTCACCGATCTCGATCGTTGTGAGCAGGTAGGTCACAGTGAGCAGGAGCTCCTTCAAGAATCAACAGCACAGCGTCATTCGGCGGGGCCATGCTGTCACCAGAACGCGTACTCATAGTAGTGTAGCACGCCGCGCCGCCGTGCTCCTATTCGCAGCTCACCGCTACCACTCCTCGTCATCGTCACGTGGTAGGCCGCCCTCGACGACAAAGACGCGGTAGTCGTCGAGTACGGTAGCGTTCACCCCGGGCGTCTCGACGGCGTAGAGCTGGTCGGCAAGCACCTCCTGCTCGTCGCCGTCGGCCAGCCGCACGCGCAGAAGGACACCGTCGTCGTCAGAGCCATCCCCGGCACCGAGCACGGTTACTGGTAGACGCTCAGTGCCCGGCGCGCCCCAGAGGGCGGCGAAGGGCGTGCGCAGCGCGTCGCTCAGGTAGACCTCGAACGCGCTCAGCTGCTCGTACTCGTTGTAGCAATCAACCGTTATCGCCTCGAACCGCTCCTCGCGGCTCGGCAGGTTGGGGATGTCGGCGATGTCCATTCCAGCACCTCCAATGGTCAGCACCCCTTATCACCACTCCTGTCACACCAGCGCCGGCCTGACGACCCCTACGCCTCCGTCGCGCGCTCCCAGACAGCGCGGATATTCGGGCCGAGGGCCGGGTCGGACGGGCGCTGCGCCCAGATCGGCTCTGCCTGCTCTACCAGCTTGCTGATATCGCGGAGCGCCTCCGTCCGTCGCTCAGGGCTGATGAGCCCCTGGTCGTGAAGGAAGTGCAGCCAGGCCGGCACGGCCTCCAGCGTTACCGCCGCGTCGATCAGCTGGAATGAGATGAAGTTCAGCTTCTGGGCGAGGTAGCGATCCAGGCTCTCACGGTCGGGACAGAGCAGGTCGGCCACTGTCGGCGGGGCGGCCTTGTGCTTGTCCTTGGACCCCCTCAAAGCCTTGGCGATGGCCGAGTCCGGGTCGCGCCGCTCAGCGATGTAGGTGAGCAGGGCGACCCGTGCCAGCTCGGCCCGGCCAAGGGGCATACCCCAGTGGCGCGCCAGCTCGCCCTGAAAGCGGAAGCCGAGCCGGTCGATCCGCGTGTCTTCGGGGTCATCAGCCCGATCCCAAGGTCGATCCGCCTTGCCGGTGATCAGGGCGATCTGGTCGGCGAGGGCCTCGGGGAAGTCCACCGGCCCGAACTGCTCCACTGCCGCGAGCAGGGCGGGATCGTCCGCACGGGGTGTGGCCGTGCGCTCAAGGTAGGCGAGCATCGCGATCTGCTGCGCCTCGGCGGCGAACTCCTCGTCCGCGCCGGGAAGATACTTGTCGGACTCGCGCACCAGGTGCCAGGCTCGCGCCATCGTCTCGGCGAGCAGGGCCAGGTGGCCGTGGTAGGCGAGGCGGTCGCGGGAGTAGTAGAACCGGTCGAGATCGTCGCCCGCAGTCTCGGCCAGAGCGGCAGCGAGGGCGGGCAGGCGGTCGGGCTGGCCAGCGGCGAGGGCGTCGGCGATCTGCCACTCCAGGTAGTAGGGCGCGCTGTGGGCGTAGAGCTCGGGGCGGGCGGCTTTCAGCTCCTCCACCAGTACACTCCCGAGGGCGAAGTCGCCTTCGTCGCGCAGGTGGGCGAGCATCTCATAGGCGTACTCGTCGTCGAGCAGCTCATCGGCAAGGGCGCGCCGAAACAGGGCGGTCTGCTCGGCGACGTCGGCAGCCTCGAAGGCGGCCCAGAGCTCCTCGCGGGCGGCCTCCTCGGGGCTGCGGGGGCCGGACTCGGGCGTCGGCGGTGGCGTGTAGGCAGGAAAACCAGCGAAGGGGTCGCGGCCGGCGCGGGGCTCGACGGCGCGAACCACCCTGGCCCGCTCCTGGGCGGACTGCCGTGTGGCCGCCTCATCCTTCGCCAGACAACACTTCTTGTACTTCTTGCCGCTGCCGCAGGGGCATGGGTCGTTGCGCCCAACTTTCATCGTACTCCTCGTGCTATCAAGGCGAGTGCTACAGCTCGCGCCCTTCGTCGGGGAGCGCGGCGGCCTGCCGTGGCGAAAGCTCCTCGATCCGACGGAGCTCAATCTTCGGCTCGCGCCCCAGACCACCCAAAGCAGTGTACATATCAGAGCTGTGGCTGGGCAGGCCCGAGACGACCAGGGTGAGCTCAGACCAGAAGTGGAGTGGCTCTGGGCGGACAAGATCGCCGAGCACCACGACCCGCTGCACACTGAAGCGCTCGCGGAGCAAGGCGGCAACCGCTCGCGCCCGGCCCCACCAGGCGTCACGCCGGGCGGCGTCGTGGCGGCGCGCTTCCTCTTCCTCCAGAAGGGCGGCGACCCACTCGCGGGGGTGGAGGAGCAGCACCGTTTCCTCAAGGCCAAACGTCATCAGCAGCAGGCCGAGCACTTTGCGGGTGCCGTCCCAGCCGCCGATGTGGGGCAAGCCCTCAAGCAGCTCGAACTTCGCCTCGGGGCACCAGTCGATGAACTGCTCGAAGCTGATTGGCGTGGGTTGGAGCGCGACAGGAGGCGTATACGGTTGCCACTCCCACGTCCAGCGCTCGCGGTCATTGATGGCGGTGCTGAGGCCGAGGCTGATGTCAGAAGGTTCGATGAAGACAATTCGATCCCCAAGCTCCCGCCGCTCCTGGCGGTCGTCGAGGCAGGCCCAGAGCAGCGCAGGGTCCAATGTCAGGCCCGGCAGCACGGTCGAGCGGTGACAGCCATCGGGGTCATGCGCCTGAGCAACGTAGCTCCCGCCGCTGAGCGTGAGCACCTCAACGCGGCGCGCCGCCGGGTCGATCACCCAGTACTCCGGCACGCCGCCGGCGGCGTACAGCCTGGCCTTCACCTCCCGGTCCTGCGCCTCGTGTCCGGGGAGCGCCACCTCGATCACCAGATCGGCCGGGCCGTCGAAGTAGTATTCGTGGAGACGATGCAGGCGATCGCGCTGGAAGACCTGGAGATCGGGCATAAACCCATTCTCGCCAAGGCGCAGTACGAAGCACTGGATCGACCGGCCCAGAGGCGGCTCCTGGTCTTCTTGGAGCGCCTGGTAGAGGGCCATCATCAGCAGGCCGTAGGCGCGGTGGTGACCCCAGCTGAAACGGGTGCCCATGGGAGGCAGCTGGGGCGAGTGGTCAATCTGCGCGGCCCAGCGCTTCCAGCTGCCCGGCCAGGCGAGCGACGTAGGCAAGGCAAACGCCTGGCCGAGGACCTGACGCCAGAGTCCCAAAGGGGCGAAGGGCAGCGCGGCACACGGCCCACACGACTGGAGGATCGTCCAGAGCAGGGAGCGGCTGCCGGCGAGGCTGTTGCCGGCGATGAGCTTGCCGCCGATCAGCTCCAGCTTCGACTCGGGCAGTTTGTCCCAGAGCTCCTCTATGAGCCGTGAGCGAATGTCCGTACGCCCCATTGGTTGCCTCCCTCTGCCACACGGACTGGCTCGACTACCAGCAACCCGATCAGAACGCCTTGAGAGATGATACCGCAAAGAGCAAGGCGCTGAGGTGTGGTTTGCAACCCTTGAAGAATGTTTACTGATGCATAGGAATTGCTGATTGGGATTGCTCTTCCCGCGTTATACAAGCCCGCGCTCAGGATGACAGTCCGATCATCTGGTTCGCTGACCAAAAGGAGATGAGGTTGAGCGCAACCTACCGGCCCGCCCGATTATCGGCAATGCGGGCTGATGATGACATCGCCCTGACGAGCGTGGATGCGACATCGGCCGCTGCTCCAGCACAAAGTTACTCTACGCGCGGGCACAAGCAGCCTGACAATCCCAACCCCTTAATTCAGTCGCCGGAAAACTTTGGCTACAGACTTGGCTACATGGCAGGGTTGTGGGGTTCAACGAAGACCGTCAGGGAGCGGCAAGATGAGCGCGTGACTATCTGCCTTCATGTGGTAGAAACGCATTGGGACGCCAAAAAACCGCCGGTCAAGCCAGCGGTTTTGGCGTTGCAATGCGGTAAAACTGGAGCGGGCGATGGGATTCGAACCCACGACATTCTGCTTGGAAGTTCGCTTTTACGGCGTCCACTGGTATCCATAGCCATATCTTACGGCTTCCCAACGCGATCTGGCTATCCACCCGTTACGCTGATTTCCACTGTTGTCTACCGGCTTGGCAGTAGCTTGGCAGTATGGGGTGTGAGATTTCCGTAAACGCGTTCTATCGTCGACACGTTAAATGTGTAAAGTGTTTTTATAGGCTCAACACTACAAGCACAGCAGCCTCGGGCGGGTTGTCTGTGAGGGTGGGCACAACCAAGCCTGCTGATGCTGGTACAGGCACTATCGTAGGCGAGGCTTTCCGAGGAGGCGCAGGTGACTTGCTAGAACTCACCTAGTCATCAGAAGTGGGGGGTAGCTCGGCGCGTGGGCCGACACCATCCGTTAGTAGCAGGAGTGCCAGTGCGCTCCAAAGAGATACGCTCATTAGGCTCCTCGCGTAGTACGCGGTGAGGTCTGACTAAGTGTCGCGATGCTCGGCCGAGGCCAGGGTGCCATTGGTTTGACTCTGGTGCATATCTGAAGCAGTGATCGATCAGCTGCCCCCGCCACTGGCTTCGCTTGCCTGCCCCTCGTCGGGAAACAGTTTCGTAGATATGCGTCGCCCAGTCATCGCAACCAGCTCGGCCCTATGGCCGGCCGACCGTGCGCTCACGCTCGGGGCCAGGCGCACCCGGCGCAAGCGACTGCGCGAGGGCCGTCGCCAGGTGGACATACTCCAGTGCCGCCGCGGGGCTCGGCGAGAACGCCGCCGCATGGGCGGCGGAGTTGCGCAGCCCGCGCAGCTGGTGAAAGACCGCGGCCTGATTCGCCGTGATGACGCCCGTCTCCTCGAGCGTCTGCACGAGCTCGTGGGGCGAGCGTAGCTGCGCCGAGGAGATCATCAGCCGCCGCCGTCGTGCCGCCGCCATCGCCGCCTGCTCCAGCTGGATCCAGGCCTCCAGGATCGCCGCCCGCGGCGATACCGCGATGAGCCTCACCAGCTCCTCCCGCTGTGGCGAGACAGGGCTTTGCGTCCCTGGCCGTGTCTCGAACTCCATAGCAGCGGCTGCGGCCTCCTCCAGGCGCCGGCCGAAGTCTACCTCCAACTCCCGGTAGCGCAGCCGCTCCAGCAGGGGGATGAGACGTGGGATTGGGCCGCGCAGCACTACGAAGATTGTTAGCAGGGTTGGCGGCCAGGCCAGGGCCTTGACCAGTTCGGCGACGAAGGTGAGCCAGTCCATGCCGTGCCTCCAATGTTCCCGTTTCCTGCCGGTCATACAGCAGGTTGCAGGCCTTCTACCAGGGGTAGCAGCCGAGCTTGACCTTGCCAGGCCGACACGCTGCTGCGGCTGCTGGCCCGACCAGCGATGACGCTATAGCCGCAGTTGAGCACCACTGACCCATTACTGGCTGAGTGTCAGGCAAGGCCTGACATGATCAGGAGATTCCTGACATGGCGGTATGTGCTTTGCTATCACCGGTAGGAAGAAGCGGTTTGTAGTCTGCCGCGATACGACAATCAGTATCGCCGCCGTGTACCGCGCCCGAGACGAGGGAGATGGCGCCGCAGCGAGCTCGGTGGAGCGGCTAACGTGCATCGCACAGCGTCTGCCGGGTGCTCGTTACAACGGCGGGAGGAAGGAGCCCACGATGGCGTTCATCCGGATCGTCCTCGCCGATGACCACAGCGTGGTGCGGGCTGGGCTTAGGGCTCTGATTGAGGCCCAGCCGGACATGGAGGTGGTCGGTGAGGCGGGCGACGGGGATGTCGCGCTGACACAAGTGGAGGCGGCACAGCCCGACCTGGTGGTGATGGACCTATCGATGCCCAAGCTGAACGGCCTGGAGGCGACCGAGCAACTGCGGGAGCTTGCCCCTGTGGCTCGCGTGCTGATCCTGAGCATCCACGAGGACGTGACGTACCTGCGCCGGGCCCTAGAGGCGGGGGCCACCGGCTATGTGCTCAAGCGCGGCGCAACCGAGACGCTGATCAGCGCGATCCGGGCGGTCGGGCGTGTCGAGGTCTACCTCGACCCGGCCCTCGGCGCCACTCTGGCCGAGCGCGTCGTTGGCGGCAACGGCAGAGCACCTGGCCAGGCGGCCGCGCTCAGCGAGCGAGAGGGCGGCGTGCTGCGGCTTATCGCCGAAGGCTACAGCAACAAGGAGATCGCGGCCCGGCTCGACCTGAGCGTGAAGACTGTCGAGACCTATAAGGCCCGGGCAATGGAGAAGCTGAGCCTCAGTAGCCGCGTCGATATCGTGCGCTACGCCAATGAGCAGGGCTGGCTGAGTTAGCCGTAGCAGCGTCCGTCAGGCCCGGCTAGATATCTCCCTCAGGGCGCTGCGCTGCACCACTCACCTGGCGCTGGGATTGAGCTGTGTTGGCTTTGGCACTGCTCTGCGTGTATGCTTTGAGCCTACGCCCTCCCTGAGCAGCGTTCTGAATGTCGGCGCGAAGAACCCAAAAAGCATGTTAATGGACTCAGAAACCCCTCAACGGCGGCCGCCCGACCCCGCCGACGAGCCCGCCGCTCCTAATCGACAATGACGCAGCACTTCGGACGTCGGAGGAGCAGTTTCGGCGCGCTGTCGAGGACGCGCCAGTCCCGATGATCATGCACGCCGAGGACGGTGAGGTGCTGCAGATCAGCTGCTCCTGGACCGAGCTGACCGGCTACACTCTGGTGGACGTGCCCACGCTCGACGCCTGGCTGAACCACGCCTACGGCGATGGGGCCGAGGCCGTGCGCAATCACGTCCACGACCTGTTCCGTGGCGAGCAGCGCAGCGTGAACGTCGTATTCGACATCCGCACTCTCACGGGTGAGCTGCGCCACTGGAGCTTCAGCGCCTCGTCGCCTGGCACGCTTCGCGATGGCCGCCGCTTCGTGGTCGGCATGGCGGTGGACATCACCGATGCCGCGAGCAACCAGGCGCGCCGGGAGCTGCTTCGGCAGCTGGTGACAGCCCAGGAGGAGGAGCGCCTGCGCCTGGCCCGCGACCTGCACGACGAGCTCGGCCAGTAGATCACGGGGATGCTCCTTGGGCTCAAGCAGCTGGAGGAGCGAGCTGGGGGCGGGCCGCTCGCACCCATGCTTTCGCCGCTCCAGTCCCTTGCCCTGAAGATGGCGACAGAGACACACCGGCTGGCGGTGAGCCTCCGCCCCACCGCCCTTGACGACGTGGGGCTGGTTCCCGCGCTGGAGCGGCTGGTCGTCGACTGGAGCGCCCAGACCGGCGTCAGGGCCGAGTTCCACAACCTGGGGCTGAGCAAGGGCCAGCTGCCGCTCGTGCTTGAAACCACCCTTTACCGTGCGGTGCAGGAGGCACTGACCAACATCCGCAAGTACGCCGACGCCCACACGGTATCGGTGCTGCTGGAGCAGCGCGGCGGCGAGGTGGTGGCGATCGTGGAGGACGACGGCCGAGGCTTTGACCCTAACGCGACCACTACCGGCGAGAGTCGCCCCCGGCTCGGGCTGCGCGGGATGCGCGAGCGGGTCGCACAGCTCGGCGGCACGCTGGAGATCGAGACCTCGCCCGGCGGCGGCACCACGCTCTTTCTCCGCATCTCCCTGGACGAGTGAGACACAAGCTTGTAGCGTACGGAGAAGGGGACGTCGTTGTGAGCAGGCCTGGAACAGTTCTTGCGCCCCTGAATGTCAGAAGGCGTAAGTACTTCTAGCTGCCACCCAGCAAAACTATGGGTGCACAGCCTCTGTGCGCGAGCACACGTGGAGCTCACCCGCGCCCACCGTATGCTGGAGTTCCGCATGTCATCTGGAGAACCGCTCGTCACCCCGCCAAAGCCGCTGCTCCGCGGGTGGCTTCACGCCATCGGCGCGGTGGCGGCGCTCGGCATTACCATCGGCCTGCTCCTTGAGACCGCTGGGGATCCCCCGCGGTTTCTGTCGCTGCTGGTCTTTGGGGCCAGCATGGTCCTGCTCTACGTCGTCAGCGCCATCTACCACATCGGCAACTGGCAGGAGCGCCCGCGCATGCTCTTGCGCACGCTGGACCACGCCAACATCTTCGTGTTTATCGCCGGCGCGTATACGCCGATCTGCGTGATCCTGCTCACCGGCACACCACGTACTGCGCTGCTCGTGGTGATCTGGAGCCTCGCGCTGCTCGGCGCGGTCGCGTCGTTCTTCACGCTGCGGATGCCGCGCTGGGCGCTGATCCTGCTCTACATCGGGATGGGCTGGATCTCGCTGATCCTCCTCCCACAGATGCGGCAGGCGATCTCGCTTCAGCCGGTGCTGCTGCTGATCGGCGGCGGCCTGCTCTTCACTGTCGGCGCGCTGATCTACGCGTTCCGCTGGCCGAACCCGCTGCCGCGGGTGTTTGGCTATCACGAGCTGTTCCACCTGTTCGTAATCGCCGGGACCGCCGCCATCACCGCGACGATCTGGGTGTGGGTCGTGCCGTTGCGCCTCTGAGCAGGGCGCAGCGATGCGAAGACAGTGGATGTGTTCAGGCGTATATACTGGGAGCGTGGTGCGATGATGAACCTGCCAGCGACCTACGGCCGTCCCTACCCGCGCCAGGTTGCTCGTCGACAAGGGTGGCTAACCAAACTGCATACGCTCGTGTATCGATTGAGCGGCGGAAGGCTTGGGGCCATCCTGCTTGGCATGCCAATGCTGCTCCTCAGCACACGCGGACGACGAACGAGGAAGCTGCGCACCACACCACTCCTCTACCTGCCCGTCGACGACATCTTCATCCTGGTGGCATCGAACGGCGGCGCCAGGCAGCATCCGACCTGGTGGTTCAACCTCCACGCCTACCCCGAGGCGCTTATACAAATTGGCCCAGCTCGCGGACGCGTGCACGCACGTCACGCCACGCCGCACGAGCACGCGCGCTTCTGGCCCTTGCTGCTGCAGGTCTACCCGCCCTTTGCGCGCTACCAATCGCGCACCGACCGCCCGATCCCGCTCCTGATACTCCACCCCATCGATCCGGAACTCTACCAGCACGTGCCTCCGCGGTACAAGATGTACGATCCAGCTGCTAGCCCAAGGCCGACCCCAGGCTTTGCTGACGACGTATCTGATGGGAAGACGGGCGGCGCTCGGGGGCGCGTCGGAGGGCAATGATGTGGCGGCGAGGAGAGCGAGCCTGAGCAGCAGGAGCAGCGCGACGACGACGAGGCACAGGGCGAAGGCACGCTGAGGTGTGGTGGGCAGGTATGGGCGCCGGCTCGCTCACGCGGCACAGTTCGACTGCTGGGCTCTGCGCGACGGCCGCGCCGCTCACGGGGTCGACATGGTAGGTCAGGCCATCGTCGGCACGGGTCGTAAGGCGCTCACGCCATTGTGCTCACGCTCATACTGAAGCTGGAGGTTGAAGGGTGTGCAGAAAGGCCGCAAGGATCTGGTAAAAGCGCTCAAGCGCCTCTCGTTGGGCCGAGGCCAAGGTTACGGCGCGTTGGAAGCGGCCGAACGAAGGAGTGGTATGATCGCCGTAGTCACAATGGTAACGCGGCTCCGGTAGTTGTACTTCGCCGCTCATCTGTGTGGAGCTCCTTGCTGAACGGAGCGTCCCGATGAAACACCTGCTCGTCCAAAGCCATCGAGGTGGAGGCGCAGACGCGCCAGAAAATACCATCGAGGCGTTTACCGCAGCCTGGAACCTCGGCGCCGTTCCCGAAGCCGATCTACGCACCACGCGAGATGGAGTGATCGTCGCGTTCCACGATGCGACCTTCGCGCGAGTGGTCAAAGACCTTCCCCCTGAGCTCCGCGACAAAGGCGTTCAGGATGTGACATTCGAGCAACTCTCCGCCCTCGATGTCGGCTCGTCGAAAGATGACACATTTGCCGGGCAGCGCGTCTGTCGTGTGGAGGAGCCCTTTTGCCTGATGCAAGAGCGCCCCGCGCGCCTGCTCTACCTGGATATCAAAGACGTCCAGCTTCCCCGCTTAGCCGACCTTGTGCGCGCGTTTGACGTCGCGGGCCAGGTCATTCTCGCCGCACCCAACGAGCAGCTTCTCCGCAGTTGGAGGCAACTTGTGCCCCAGAGCCAGACCTTGCTCTGGATGGGCATGGGCGGGGAGGGGGGCGAAGCGAGGCTGCGGCAGCGCCTACAAAGCTTGCGCGAGGAGGCGTTCGCGGGGATCATCCAGCTCCAGCTCCACGTCGAGGTCATACAACGTGACGATACCTGGCAGTTCGCCCCGTCGCTCGACGTTCTCCGCCAAACCGCAGACGCGCTGGCGGTATTTAAGGTGGTGTTTCAAGCGCTAACCTTGGGAGTGCGCCGACCCGGAGGTCTACCGCGCGCTGGTGGGCGCAGGCGTGCAATCATTTGCCAGTGATTATCCCGAGGTCGCCCTGGGGGTGCTGCGGGAGTACGCCGAGCGCTAAACAACGGCCTGGGCCGGGGCACCGCACGCGACGCTGGCGGGGGAGTGAATAATTGTCGTGATGTGGCTGTAGTACTGTGTCGTCGCGCAAGTGACGAATACGCTACGGCGCCTGGAAGGTGCCGTAGCTGGAGCTGTCGAAGGTGAAGCTGACACCACCAGGCAGACCTTCGGCACAAAGAGCCGGTCGCCTGCCAGTGTTACTGCCAGAAGTCCAGCTGGGTGACCGCCGGCTCGTCGACGCCGAGCTCGCGGCAGACCTGATCGAAACCATCCTTGCCTACCCGGACCCGCTCCAGCCCAAGGCGCTCGCGCAAGATCTTCACCGCCTCCTCGGTTTGTCGGTCGCCGTCGCGCAGGTAGTCGCCGTAGCCCAGGTCTCGGTAGCGCTCGGCCCCCAGGCGCCGGGTCTTACCCCCGCGGGCGCCGTCGTCGCGGAACGACGAGACGACCACCCAGTCAACCACCGGGTCAAGCAGCTCGGCCAGACGATACGGGTCGCAGGGCAGTAGCGGAGCGACGCTGGCCTGGGTCGGGATGCCGGCGGCGCGGACGGCGGCGATCGCCGCGAGGCGCGCGGATATTGGCGCGCAGGCCGGCTCGAACGCGCGCCGCACCGCCTCGTCGTCGGTGGTAATCGACATGCAGACAGCCACCCGACCGGGCAGCTGCTGGAACAGGTCGATGTCGCGGGTGACCAGGGGCGAGCGCGTCTGGACGGTGAGCAGGCGCGGGGGGTGGGCAACCAGGGACTCCAGGCAGGCCCGGGTCAGGCCCAGCCGGCGCTCGATCGGCTGGTAGGGGTCGGTCACCGTGGACATGTAGACGTTCTTGCCGCGCAGGCGCCCGCGCCGGCCAGCGTGATGGAGCAGCCCGGCGGCATTCTGCTTGACCTCCACCCAGCGCCCCCAGGCCGCGCGGTCGGCCTCGTCGAGGACGAAAGCGGGCGCGTAGCAGTAGCTACAGTTGAAGGCGCAGCCCCGGTAGGGGTTCAGCGTGTAGTCGAAGCCGGTGCCGGGCACCTCTACACTGGTGAAGCCGCGGGTGGCGGTGAGGATGCCACGGGCGTCGGCGGACCGCACTTCAACGGGGCCGCGCAGAGGCGTTTCAACACAGATGTGCGTCGTCATTGTGACACTCTACCACGGCTGGCACTCGCCCGTCAGGGGGAAGAGGGATATTGGGAAGCGCCGCCAGCTATCCCTCCTGTCGCCCGCGCTCACCCACCGCTCGCTCGCGGCGCCGCCGCACCTGGAAGGGCGCGAACCGGGCGGCCAGGGCTGCCGGCAGCCGCCCCACCATACGCGTGCCGCCCTCCTCGTGATCCTCCCGCTCCACCACGCCGTGCTGGTGCCACAGGGCCGCCAGCTCGCCGTGCTCATAGGGGATCACCGCCTCCAGTGCGGCCATGCGCCCCTGGAGCTCGTCGCGGATCGCCTCCAGGAGCTGGTCGAGGCCGCGCCCCTCCCGCGCGGAGATCGCCACGTAGCCCCCGGACAGACCGAGCTCGTGGGCGAGGGCCGGCACCTCCGCGGCCGGGTCGTCGAGCTGGTCGACCTTGTTCAGCACCGTCAGCCGGGGGCGGTTGGCCGCTCGCAGCTGCACCAGCGTCTCCAGCACCGTCTGGCTCTGCTCCACCACCGCCGGGTGGCTCGCGTCGAGCACGTGCAGCACCAGGTCGGCCTCGGCGATCTCCTCCAGCGTGGCGCGAAACGCCGCGACAAGCTGCGGGGGCAGCTTGCGGATGAAGCCGACGGTGTCGGTGAGCAGGAGCTCCTGGCCGCCGGGCAGCGCGAGCTCCCGGGTGACCGGGTCGAGCGTGGCGAAGAGGCGGTCCTCGGCGCGCACGCCGGCCTGGGTGAGGGCGTTGAGCAGGGTGGACTTGCCGGCGTTCGTGTAGCCGACCAGCGCCACCACTGGCACGCCGCCCTGGCGGCGCTGCTCGCGATACAGCTCGCGGTGGCGCCGCACGTCCTCCAGCTCGGCCCGCAGCTCGGTGACGCGCCGCATCACAGCGCGGCGGTCCTGCTCGAGCTGAGTCTCGCCGGGGCCGCGCAGGCCCACCCCGCCGGCGCTGCCGCCGCGCGCCGGCCGGCCCGGCTTCAGGCTGCGCAGGCGGGTGAGCAGGTAGCTGTACTGGGCCAGGCCGACCTGGATGCGGCCCTCGCGCGTGTGGGCGTGCTGGGCGAAGATGTCGAGGATCAGGCCGGTGCGATCGATGACCCGGGTGCTCAGGGCGTCCTCGAGGTTACGAGCCTGGCCCGGCGAGAGCTCGTCGTCGAACACGACCAGGTCGATGTTCTGCTCAGCGCAGCGAGCGGCCAGCTCCTCGACCTTGCCGGGGCCGAGCACGGTGCGCGGGCTGGGTCTGCGCAAACGCTGGGTGAGGGTTCCGGTCACGGCGAGACCAGCCGTTTCGGCCAGGCGGGCTAGTTCAGCGAGTGAGTCTTCGAGCGGCCAGGCGTCGGGCGTATCGGTTACCTCGACACCCACCAGCAAGGCCCGCTCCGGGCCAGCGCCTGTTTCGTGCGTCGCATGTTGCTTGCTCATCGTTCTCCCTGCCTATGTGGCTCGCAGCCGGGCTTTGAGGATGGCGGCCACGCTTGGGGCGTGGGCGATGGTGCCGTCCAGCACATGTGTGAGGGCCTCGACAAACGGAAGCCGGACAACCGTGATGCGCTCCGTCCCCTCACGCGCAGGGCTCGCGAACGTGAGCCTGCGGGCAAGAAACAGGTGGACCGGGCAGCGCACGATCGAGGTGTCGAGCTGGAGCACACCGAGCGACTCCCACACGGTGGCGACCGCGCCGACCTCCTCGTGCAGCTCGCGGGCGGCAGCGGCCTGAGGTTCCTCGCCCTCGTCCAGACCGCCGGCGACAACCTCCAGGCTCTCACGCCCAAGGGCGTAGCGGAACTGCCGTACCAGCACGGCCCGCTCCTGGTCGTCCACTGCCAGGATTGCCACCCCATGCTTCACATCGACCGTCGTGTAGGCACCTGGCTCCCCATCCGGCTGGAGCACGTGGTCCTTGACGACGCGCACGAAGGCGTCCTGAAAGATCTCCTCGCTCCCCATGACACGCCACGGCCCTCGGTGCTGTCCGGTCTGCTGCTCGCTCATATTTGGTTACCGTTCCTGGGTCTGACGGTGGTGGTGCTTCATAACAGCCCCAACTAGACCTTTCTACGCCTAAAGTGGGTTGGAGGCGCGGTACAATACGCACAACTACACCGCCTACCAGATATACAGTGGTAGGCGGTGTAATCGAGGAGCCCATCGCAACCTTACAGGCGTGACCAAACGCTGCAAGTTGTGTAATCAGAATAGCATGCTGCATTATTAATGGCTGTCGGGAATACTTCCACCACAATATCGCACTGTTCCGGACACGATTTTGTACGCAGCGGTACGACATATGCGTAGAGCTTGACGGCGTTTGACTGGCTCGTCCTAGACTTCCCGCCAGTTTGGGCATGGCATAGTAGGGCAACGTTACCACTGCCCCACTGGGTCAACTCGTGTGCCAATAGCTTTGGCTCAGCCCGGTAGCCTACGAGGTCAGCCCCTGGTCCTGGGCGGCCTTCTGTGTCGTTGTCTGCACCTCCTCGACGACCTGCCCCGCGACCTGCTGAAGCTTCTCTACCGTTCCGTGGGCGACTTCCTGGGCGCGCTCGACCAGGCTGTCACGGGCCTCGCCCAATAGCTCGTTCTCCCGCTTTGTCCCGGGCACAGCCAGGCCGGCCGCAGCACCCACGGCCAGCGCGATCGCGCCCACCGCCAGCGGGTTCTCGTACAGCGCCGATTGGAAGCGATCCTCCAGACGGTACGCCTGGTACTGTGTCCGCGCGGCAAGGGTGCTCGCCGTTTCCTGGGCTCGCTCAGCCACGTTGCCAACCGTCTCCTGAACCCGCCCTGCGACATCGCCCGCCGTCTCCTGGGCTCGCTCAGCCACGTTGCCGACCGTCTCCTGAACCCGCCCTGCGACATCGCCCGCCGTCCCCTGAACGCGGCCTACGGTGTTGCGCACCGCGCGTCGACCCTGGGTGGCGATACCCTCGTGAGGCTCCTCGTAGTAAGCCTCGGGGCGCCCATAGCCGTGATACGCCTGCTGCGCGCCGTAGCCCCCGGCGTCGTAGTAGCCCGTGCCGCGATACTGACGCTGCTCATAGCGCGGGGCAGCACTGCGCCGGTTCATCAACAGCCAGCCCAGTCCGAGCCCGACCATCGCAGCCGGGATGGGGTTCTGGCGGATCGTCTCCATCAGGGTGTAGCGCACCTCGGTGACGCTTTCGCTTGCGGAACGCACCATCGTCTCAGCCTTTCCAATCGTCGCGTCGCGCACGCTCGACTTTACCTCCTCGAACTGCTCGCGCACCTGGCCCTTCACCTGCTCCTTGAGGTGCTGCGGGCTGAGCCGCTCCTGGATGGCCTCGATCGTCGAGCTCATCTCCGTGCGGGTCTGCTCGATGTTCGCGCGGATCTCAGCCGTCTCGGGGGTTGGCGTATCGGTAATCGTATCGTCCTCGTCGCGCATCAGCGCGTCTGGTCCTTCACCCATTCGGTATCCTCCTTCAAGGTTGCGATGGTCTGCCGCGGCATCAGGTCAGCGCGCTTGAGGCCACTCCGGCCGCGCTGGACGAGCACGTAGCCGATGCCGAGCACCACCAGGCCGACCAGGATGGCCGCGAGCCACACCGGCAGAAACGTGCCGATACCGGCGATGACCCCAGCAATGACCGCCAGGAAGCCGGCGTAGGCGACCGCGCCGCCGGCGCCGAGTAGCCCGACATCCTTGCCGGCTTCGGCCACCTTCTGCGACAGCTCAGTCTTCGCCAGGGCAACCTCCTGGCGCACCAGCGTGCTGGTTTCGCGCGTCAGCTCGGCAAACAGCTCGCCGAGCGAACGCTCGCCGCTCTGCTGCTGCTGGGTCATAGCCCCTCCGTGTTGCCGGCCAGCCCGGTACGAGACGGCGCATCATTGATGCCAACCGCCCGCTCTACCGGGGGCTGGTAGTCCATGCCGCCCATGTACGGGCCGGCCAGATCCTCCTGGCGGGCCAGCGGGTAGCGGCTGGGCTGGTAGCGCTGCGGTGCCGAGCTCTTGAGGAAGCGAGCGCCGAGCAGGCCGAGCACGAAGGCTCCGCCGAGGAACAGCGCCGGCTGGCGGCGGGCAAAGTGCTCCACCTCGCCGACCAGCTCGCCGACATCGTGCTGCTCGATATAGCTGGAGAAGCGCTCCACCTGCGAGGCGACCCGGTCGATGTAGACGGTGACGCCAGCCTGATCTTGCTCGCGGAGCTGCTGGCCCGTCAGGCGCAGGGCCTGGGCCACGCCGCCGAGCGACTGGGCCGCCTGGGCTTTCTGGCCCGACAGGCGCGAGCTCACCTGCTCCCTGGCCTGGCCAGCTACCTGTCCGACGGCCTCTTTGGCCTGGCCGGCGACCTGCCCGGCCGCCTCCTTCGCCTCGCTGGCGGTCTGACGCACTGCTGCCCCAGCGCCTGGAGTGCCGGTCGAAGCACTTGTGCTCAGGTTGTCGCCCTTGCGGCTACGCTGTGTCTGATCCGTCATCGCTGTAGTTCTCCTTGATAAGGCGGGGCGCATTATCAGCGAACCGCTCCTGCCCTATAATATGCGTCCTGAGTTGCGCACATTGTAGACACGGAATGAAATACCAGGCAAATACATGGCAGGGCGTGTGCCACGCGGGCAGGAAACACTATGTGTTGCGCTTATATCTCCTCAAATATAGAAATGTCTCCTCGCGCACGTTTCCATTTATGCTCCGATATGTGAAGACGCTTCTCATTCACTCCTAATTAGCAGCCTTTAATCTGCCACCATTAAAAACTCTGAGGTGACGGTGCACCCTGACTACTGCTCCTGTCCCACGATTAGTGGCCGGCGGCCACGGAGGTCAAACAGGTCGCCTGTGCCGAGCACATGCATTGTGATGCCATGGATGGTGATAATCCCCTCCGAGCGCTCTTCAGAAAGCGACGAGTAGGCAATGCTCGCCCCATCCAGGACATACACCGCCCCCGAGCCGAGCACGCGAAAGTGCGACCCGTGTTCCACGACGATCGCCGTGTCCTCGTCGATGCCCAGGCCCAGGTTGCGCGGGTTCTGGGCCACCGCGCCGAGCAGCCGGCCAATCCGGCCGCGCTCGGCGAAGTGCGAGTCGATCACCACGTTCTCCAGTAGCCCCAGGCCAGGTGCCATCCCCAGGCTGGAGATCACCTCGGAGCTGTCGCCTGAGCCGGAGATAAGCATGGTCGCCGGCATCGCCGCGGCGCCGGCCGAGGTGCCAGCAATGGTAGCCCCGCGCCGGTAGAGCTCGTGCATGCGCTGGAACACCGGCGTGTCACCGACCTGGCTCGTGATGCGCAACTGATCGCCGCCGGTGAAGAAGACCACCGCCACATTGTCCAGAAGTGCCACGGCGGCCGGGTTGGTGGCTTGCTCACGGGTGCGGATGTCGAGCACATCGACCTGCTTGACGCCGAGTCCGCCAAAGACCTCCTTGTACGTCGTCGCCAGATCCTCCGGCTCCTGCGAGGCGACGGTGATCACCACCAGCCGTCCGCTCTTGCCGGCCCGCGCCGCCACTTCGGATAGAATGGCTTGCTCGCCCGTTTTGGCCTCGTGCCCCCCGATGATGATCAAGGACCCCTTCGGGATATCGCTCATGGTTCATCTCCTGTGGTTACATGCCAACTTCTCGCTCGCGCAGCCCGTCCACCCCACAGGCGGCCTCCCCCGTGACCGAGGCCGCCAGAGCCTGGAGCTGGTTCAGGCCGTCATCCACAATGTCGGCGATCAGCACCAGCCGATCGCCCGGCCGCACCAGCCCCCAGGCGGCCACGATCGCATCGTGCTGATCGGCCGCCTCGGCGACCACCAGGTCGTCGGGGAGAAAGCTGCGCAGCAGCGCGGGGACGGCGCCGGGCGCCCGCCCGCGGCGGTTCTTGGTGTCGTAGAGCACCACGGCGTCGGCGAAGCGTTGTGTCAGCGCTGTGGTCGCCCGCAGGTCATCGTCGCGGCGGTCGCCCGGCAGCGTGAAGGCGAGCACGGTGCGCCGCGGGCCGAGGGCGTTCACCGCCTGGCCCAGCGCCAGCACCGCGGCCTGATTGTGGGCGTAGTCGAGCACCACCTGCACCCCTGCCAGCTCGCTCACATTGAAGCGGCCCGGCACCACCTGCGCGTCCGTCACGAACGTGGACAGGCCGCGGGCGATCAAGGCTGGGTTCAGGCCGACCGCCCAGGCTGCCGCGCTCGCCGCCAGCGCGTTCTCAACCTGGAAGTCGATCGTCCCGCCCGCCGTGAAGCTCACCCGCTCCAGCTCGACCAGCTGCGTGCGCTCCCCGTCCACGTGGAGCCAGATTGCACCTTCCTCGGCTGTCACCCCGCGCCCACCAGCGCCCAGGTGGGTCGCCATCACCGGGCTGCGCGGCGTGCGGCTGAAGTAGACCACCTGCCCATCGCAGGCGGCAGCCATCTCGGCCACAAGCGGGTCGTCGGCGTTGAGCACCGCCGCCCCGTCCGAAGCCACCGCCTCGACCACCACCTGCTTGACCGCCGCCAGGTCGCGCAAGTTGTCCACACCCTTCAGGCCGAGGTGGTCGGCGCTGACATTGGCCACTACGCCCACCGTGCAGCGGTCGAAGGCCAGCCCCTCGCGCAGGATGCCCCCGCGGGCCGTCTCCAGCACCGCCACCTCGACCTGCGGGTGCAGCAGCACCGCCCTGGCACTCTGCGGCCCCGAGCAGTCCCCGGCGATAATGCGTCGGCCGCTGAGGTACACGCCCTCGGTGGTGGTCATGCCCACCACCTTGCGCCCCGTCTCAAACAGGTGGGCTATTAGATGGGTAATGGTGGTTTTGCCGTTGGTGCCCGTCACCGCCACGACCGGGATGCGGGCAGGAGCGCCTTCCGGGTAGAGCATGTTCACAATTGGCCCGCCCACGTCGCGCGGCTGGCCCTCGGCCGGGGCGAGATGCATACGCAGGCCCGGCGCCGCGTTGACCTCGATGATCGCCCCGCCCTGCTCATGAAGCGGCCGGGCGATGTCCTGGCAGAGCACGTCGATCCCGGCCACATCGAGGGCCAGGATCTGGGCGGCGAGTTCGGCCACCTGGGCGTTGAGCGGGTGGACGCGGTCGGTCACGTCCACGGCGGTGCCGCCGGTGGACAGGTTGCTGTTCGAGCGCAGCAGCACCCGCTGTCCCGCCTCCGGCACGCTCGCGACTGTGAGCCCCTGCTGATGGAGCACAAGCTCGGCCGCGGCGCCCAGCGTAATGCGGGTGAGCACGCTGCCGTGGCCGGGGCGCCGGCGTGGGTCCTGGTTCACCTGTTTCACCAGCTCGGCCACGCTGCGCTCGCCGTCGCCAACGACATGAGCCGGGTCGCGGCGGGCGGCAGCCACGAGCTTGCCGCCGACCACCAGCAGCCGGTAGTCGTCGCCGGTGATTGAGCGCTCGACCAGCACGGGGCCGTGATCATCGGCGATCGCGTAGGCCGCCCGCACCTCAGCCTCGCTGGAAAGGTTGACACTGACCCCTTTGCCCTGGTGGCCGTCCACGGGTTTGACCACCACCGGAAGCCCGATCTCCTGTGCGACCTCCCATGCCTCGTCGGGCGAGCCGACGGTGCGGCCCTCTGGCACCGGCACACCGACCACGCTCAGGAGCTGATTGGTCAGGGCCTTGTCCTGGCAGGTGTCAACCGCGATCGCGCTCGTCGTGCTGGTCTCGCTGGCCTGGATGCGCTTTTGATGCACGCCGTAGCCGAGCTGCACGAGGCCGCGGGTCGGGGTGAGCCGCAGCACTGGGATGCGCCGCTTGCGGGCAGCGGCGACAATCGCGGCGGTAGAGGGGCCGAGGCGGAACTGCTCGGCAAGCTCGGTCAGGTGCTCCAGCTCAGCCGTAATGTCGAAGGGCTCGTCGTGCATGGCGGCCAGGGTCAGGCGTAGGGCGGTCTCGAAGGCGGCCCGCGCCGGCTGCTCCTCCTTGTAGGCGACGATGACCCGGTAGACGCCCGGCTCGCCGGTGCCGCGGGCGCGGCCGAAGCTGACCGTGAAGCCGAGCATCTCCTGGAGCTCGAGGCAGGCGTGCTCGGTGATGTGGGCGAGGTAGGTTCCGCGGTGCAGCCGCTCGACGAAGCCGCCGGGCTTTCCGACGTTACAGGTGTGAGCCTCCAGGCCGGGGAGCCAGGCCACGAGCCGCTCGACGAATCCCGGGAAGTCGCTGCTCGGCCGCTCCTCGTAGGGGCCGATGTCGAGCTCGGCGAGCAAAACCGGCATGGCCGCGTACAGGTTTGGGCCGCGTAGCGCACGCAGTGAGCGCAGGGTAACGCCGTGGGTATGCATCAAAGGTTCCTGTGGATACATAGCGTTGGTGCAATGTCGTGGCGCGGCGGGTCGCCGTGTCGGCGAACAACTCGGACTCGACCGAGGTGATGGAGCACGATACGGTGCTACGCCTGTCTGGCCCCGCTGCCTTCACCAGGCATACTGGGACAGTGGTGCAAGGCACAAACCCCCGAAGCACGTATGGCTGTCAGGAGTGCGCCGTGTGATGACAGGAATACTACCAATTGTCTTTTTTAGGGCGTGTAATCGTCCAACGGTTGCAGCCGGCCGCGATCGCCTGGCACTCACCCCTGCTTCTTACTGAACACCGCTGGCGCGACCATCTCCACGGTGCGGAAGGCGCAGGCCATGTGGCTGGAGTTGTGGGCCCACCCAATCTGGCCCGCCCGGTCAACGACGATGCAGCCGCCCTCGCCGCCTACGCGCTCACCGAGTCGGTCGATCGCTGTCTGGGCAGCCTCCTCGGCGCTCAGCCCGGCGCCCAGCAGCTCCACCACGGTTTTTGCCAAGACCACCTGCGACAGCTGCTCGCCGTCGCCGGTGCCTGAGCAGCCGCCGAGCCCATCCTCGGCGTAGAAGCCACAGCCCGCGAGGGGCGAGTCACCCACCCGGCCGACCGGCGCCCCCACGAGCCCACCCGTCGAGGTGCCGGCGACCATGCGCCCCTGCGCGTCGAGGGCCACGCAGCCGACGGTGTCGTGCGAGCCCCCCACCTCGACCTGCTTTTCCTGCTTCGCCTGCCACTCCTGGCGCTGCTTATCGGTGATCAGCTCAGATGGGTCGCAGCGCTCGGCACCCACCTCGGCAGCAAACAGCTCAGCCCCTCGCCCGGCCAGCAGTCGCACGCCCTGCTGCTCCAGCAGCGTCCGCGCGACCGAGATGGGGTGGCGCAGCCCCTGGGCCACCGTGATCGCGCCGTAACACAACCCGGTGCCCTCCATCACCCCGGCGCACAGCTCGACCTCGCCGGCGGCATTCAGCGCTCCACCGTGCCCCGCGTTGAAGGTCGGGTCATCCTCAAGCACGCGCACCGCGGCTTCGACCGCATCGAGCGCCGCACCGCCCCGCTCCAACACCGCCCAGCCAGCCTCTAACGCGCGCAGGCAGCCCGCCTGGTAGGCCTCCTCCTCGCCCCGAGGGATGCTGGAAGCCCCGCCATGTACGATGATCGCGATTGGCATCGTGCTCCTTCAAATAGGACGGTGCGAAGCAGCGCCCCACATCTGGTGGTGCGCTGCAGGTCTGACCGGCTTTGGCTCGTTCCTCGATGTTCCGCTCCTGCCTGCTGCACGAGTGGAGGGCAAGAGCCAGGCCACGCGCTGGCACCGGCCTGCCAGGAACATCCCGGCCTTCGCTGTCAGGTTGGCCGCTCCGCCTCCCCGGATCTCGCAGCGAGGAACGGCCGGGCCGAGGCGGCGTAGGCCTGACGCGCCGGCACCGCCACCAGCTCGCGCTCGGGGTAGCGCAGGGCGGTGAGCCGGCCGCCAAACACACAGCCGGTGTCGATGTTGATCGTGTTGTGCAGCCAGCGCGGCTCAGCCACCGGGGTGTGGCCGTACACCACGGCGGCGCGGCCGCGGTAGCGCAG